>SDBU01006533.1_pt1 | contig 13684 bp, 10 predicted proteins | sample 2277071 | NCBI WGS metagenome assembly SDBU01 (sample SAMN10397929, study PRJNA504765) | marine sediment metagenome | isolation source: marine sediment core GS08_GC12, 126 cmbsf | place: Arctic Ocean: Gakkel Ridge, Loki's castle | collected 2008
AAGATGAGCTTTTAGACTATTTGGGGGGGATGATTGTGCAACAGATGAAGGTCGAATCGGCGTTCCTTTTTCTGCGAGAAAAAGAGGACGATAGTTTTCGTTGCCAATTGGCAAGAATATATTTTAATCCCAAAGTTGATATTTCTGAGCCGCTTTTAATAGATGAGAGCGTTGTTCTCCAGGAGATTGAGCGTCGCATCAAAAATGATTTACCCAGCCAGGAGAAGTTCTTAGTACGTGAGGAATTAGGCAGGCAGTCGGAGGATGTTATAGCTCAAAGGATATCCGAGGAATTAGCAAATATGCACTGCAATGTTGCTTTGCCCCTTGTGTCGTTGTCTGGGAACACAGGCTACGGTGAATTAATCGGCGTGTTGTTTGTTGGTCCAAAACTTTCTGGTGACCCTTACTTTCAAACTGACCTTGATTTACTTTCTATGGTCGCTGGTCAAGCCAGCATAGCGATTAAAAATGCGCAATTGTACTCTGAAGTCAATTGGATGAAGGAATATAATGAAAATATCCTCAGAAATATGGCAAGCGGTGTAATTACAGTCGATAAGGCAGGTATTGTGGAAGCTTTTAACGAAGGGGCTGAACGTTTGACCGGCATTAGCAGATGGCAGGTAATCGACAAAGATGTTACGGTTCTCGGTTCTAATATTTCTACATTAATCCTCGACGCATTGCATCGCCATGAACTGAAGCTCCATAGTGAGACAATCATCAAAACACAAGATAACCGCTCCATACCTGTTGTATTCAGTACATCTTTGCTGAAAGATAAGAATGGAGAGATTTCGGGCAGTCTCATGGTATTTGATGACGTCTCTAAAATTAAAGAATTGGAGGAGGACAAGCGGAAAATGGAGCGTCTGGCGACGGTGGGCGATTTAGCTTCTGGGTTGATACACGAAATTAAAAATCCTCTGGTTCCCATAAGAACATTTGTAGAACTATTGCCAGAGCGCTATTCAGACCCTGAATATCGTGAAACCTTTCTTCAGATTGCCTTACCAGAGATAGATAGGATTGATAAACTCGTCAACCAGTTGCGCGATTTAGCTCGTCCATCTCCAATTCAATTTACTTCAGTGAATATTGAGACGCCTATAGAAAATGTTTTAAACTTGTTGAGCATCCAAGTTGAAAAGATAGATGTTCAGGTGACAAAAGACTATACTCAAGAAGCACCTGCAATTTCGGCGGATGAATCTCAACTCCAGCAGTTGTTTTTAAATTTGATGAACAACAGCTTGCAAGCTATGCCACAGGGCGGGAAATTATATATCAAAACTTATGTGCAACCGTTCTTTAGAGATTCACGTTTTATGTGCGTGGACATTTCAGATACGGGGGGAGGAATTACCGATATAGAAAAGGTTTTTGACCCTTGGTTTACAACAAAGGAAAGGGAGGGTGGAACAGGATTAGGATTAATGATTTGCCGGAATATAGTAGACCTGCACAAGGGAACCATCGGAATCGATAATAGTGAAACAGGGGAAGGAGTGACTGTTACTGTTCGTTTTCCTATTCGCCTATAGACCCGTTCTCAAAAGGAATATATGCGTCAAGGTAAATAGAGCCAAAAGAAAATAGATACACAATACCTAAGCAGGAGATGCGTTATAAATGTAAATCGACAGAAATCAGAAATGTTTTTGCAGGATGCAAGATTCCTTTTTTCACAAGAGAGATACGATTCCTGCGTCAGCAGGGCATATTATTCCATTTACCGAGCGGCTATCGCCCTTATGGAGCATTTCGGCTACATACGCCCTACCTGGAATCATGGAAGGCTTTTATCTGCTCTCAGACAGCGAATGGTAATAGAGCGGGGTATACTTGAGATGGAGCGCGTGGATGAGTTGGAGATTGTGTATCATTTCCGTAGGAATGCGGATTACGAGAACGATTGGATATTGCCGGATGATGCGCGGAGAGCAATTACCATGGCAGAGAACTTCATTACAACAGTAATTGAGGTGATTGGACATGAAATTGAGCAATAAAGAGGAATTGCTGGTAGAAAAGGTAGTAAGAAAGATAAAGGAAATTGACCCAGAATCTATTGTGAAGATTAGGTTGGACACCATTGAGGATGTGGATACTGACCTTCTTGTGTATACCGACAAAAGTGCAATGGATATCCTTCAGAAGACAGTCAGATTAACGATAGACATTTTAGCTGAAGAAGGATTTCATATCGGCGTCTTGCCCATGAGAAAAGAAGCGTTCACCGCAGCTTAGCGGTTCACAGAAATCTGCGTCGCAGAAGCTGCCGAATTTATTCGTATTCGCGGAGTTTACTGCGTAAACCGCCGGAGGAAGCGACGCTTATTTTTCAGGGGTCAATCTTAATGAATACACTACTTTTGATTAGTCAACATCAGAATATTATAGATAGGGTGAAGAGCATTTTTTCATCAGGATATGTTCTTTTCACTTTGAATTCCTTTTCTGAGACTTCAGAATTTTTGAATACAACGCCTGTGGATGTGGTGGTTGTGGATTCGGAAGACCTTTTTTATCAAGCGGTTCGGCTCACGAAGGACATCAAAAAGTTGAGTCCAACTAGCTTGATGATTTGCTTGTCGAGTGCCGAAGAATCAGAGAGGGCGGACGAGGATATAGATGTTTTTGATTTTGTCTTGCAAAAGCCATTGGTTTCAGCAGAATTGCGCACGACAGTTCAGAAAGCTTTTGAGATGCACAGCTTAACGCAAGAGGTGACCTTATTAAGGGAACAACAACAACTGGCGCTCTTGAGAGCAAATGCTATCTCATCAATACAATCAGAACCGGTTCCTTTGCCATTAGAACGAATTTTATCGCAATTTGCTCGGGTGTTAAGCACAAGCTTTGACTTGGATAAGATGCTAAATATATTTCTGGAAACAGTGAGTGAATTGGTGCGTCCCAGCAGACTTTCGCTGTTTATCCATGACGAAAATTCTCCTTTCTATAAGATGAAAGCCTACCGTGGATTCTCTGCTCAATTCGCTAAAGATTTTAAACTTAAAAAAGATGAAGGCTTGCCAAAGTGGCTGGTTAGAGAAGGTAGAGTGATTCGCAAGAGAGAAGCAGAGGAACAAATGTATGAGCCGATGTTTCTTGCCATCCGAAATGATATGGAAGTGCTGAGAAGTGTTGCTAGCGTTCCTCTCAGCGCGCGTGGCAGCTTGATAGGCATCCTCAATCTGGGGAACCAGGTAACGGGGATACCTTATACGAATGTTGAACTGGAAATACTTTTTACTCTTGCCAGTCATGTCGCTGTGGCGGTACAGGATATTTCCTACTATCATCAATTGCAAGAACAAAAGAATTATATTGAGAATATCCTGAAAGGGATGAGTAGCGGCGTTATCACCATTAATACAGAAGAGCTGGTTACTATTTGTAATCAGCGCGCCTTGACAATCCTTCAGAAGAAAATGTCAGAACTGCTCAATAAAGACCTAAGGTCTTTGCCTTCTCCTTTGGGGGATATGCTTTTTGAAACTATGAACACACAGCGAACTTACGAAAAAACGGAAGTTAATATCCTTTCCCCCAAGCTGCCATTGGAGGTTACAGCCTATCCAATTTTAGGTAGAGATGGTAAACCCGTAGGTAGTGTGATGGTATTTGATGATATCTCGTCTCGAAAACAGTTAACTGAACAGAAGCGGCTATCCGAACAATTAGAATTAGTGACTAGAATCGTCGGAAGAATGGCTCATAGCATTAGAAATCCGTTGGTCTCTATCCAGACTTTTCTCCAACTGTATGAAGAGCGGTCGGATGACCCGTCTTTCCCAGAGGAATTTGGTTCTGTGGCGAAGCGTGATTTGGAGCGTTTAAACAGATTATTGGAGCAGATGATTGCTCTGGTAGAACCGCAGTACCATCAGTTCGAGTTGATAGACATAAATGTTTTTCTGAATGAATGCGTAGCATCGTTGGGTGAGGAGCCCGCAGTCGAGTCTATAAAAATAGTCACGGACCTTGCAGAGAGGGTTCCACCTGTCAAATGCAATAAAGAAGTTATGAAGCAAGCGTTGTGGTATCTCATGAAATACCTAACCAACGCCATGGGAGTTTCTGGTACATTGAATATTATGTCTTCTGTTTTTACGAATTCTGACGAAATGAATGTCATTCGTATCACTATGACTGGCAAAGGGAGCAAGGTATCAAAAGAGGAATTGGACAAATTGTTTGACCCAATGGCTGTAGCGCAGGATGCTGATATTGACTTAGGTCCATGCGCCAGTCAGAAAATTATAGAAGAACACGGGGGACACATTGAGGTAAAATCGGAAAAAGCAGATGATATTCGTTTCGTGATAAATATTCCATTGGAACAACAATAAACCAAGACAACCGGACAATTTGGGAGGTAAACATGTGGGAACCGAGGATTCTAATTGTCGACGATGAATTAGGTCCAAGGGAATCATATCGTCAAATTTTAAAAAACGATTACGAGGTGATTCTCATGGACAATGGCAGTTCGGCTATTGAATATGTGACCAATCATCCTGTGGACGTGGCGTTAGTGGATATCAAAATGCCGGATATGGATGGTGTTGAGGTATTAAAAGAGATTAAAAAAATTCGGTCTCAGATAGAAGTAATCATGATAACAGCTTATGCTTCCGTAGAAAACGCTCAGAATGCCACAAAATATGGTGCGATAGATTATCTAATCAAACCAGCGGGCGTGAAGGAAATTCAGGCAACTGTAAAAAAAGCCATAGCCAAAAGAATACAGCGCATGCAATATAATGAGGAACTCTCTGGGCTGCTGTCAATCAGCCAATCTATAACTTCCAGTTTGGATGCGCAGGATGTTAAAAAGAATATCTTGGATTGTATGGAAAAACTCTTTTTTGCGAAGATAATCTGGTTGGCGCTATATAACCCACAGTCTGAAGAAATTGAGTTGACCGAGGTTAGAGGAGCTATTTCAGAGGATATTGTCAATGCGTTTTCTAATGGCGGAGAAGGCATTACGGAAGAAGTAATTGCCAAAAGACAAATTATTATAGTGCCGGATGTCATGACTGATGAAAGAATAAAGTATAAAAACGCCGCCTTGAAGGCTGAAATTAAGTCAATTGTAGGATTGCCTTTAATGATTCAGGGAAAAGTTACTGGGGTCTTAGGATTTTCTTTACCGCAGTTTGAGGAACAGCAAACCATCGAACCGGCGCAGATGAATTTTTTGACAATTTTCGCGAATCAGGTTGCTATCGCCTTGGAAAACGCACGATTATATTCGGATTTAAAACATTCTGAGCAAAAACTTCAGGAGAGCTTTGAACAAGTCACGGCATCCTTGGAAGAGAAAAAAGTGCTTCTGCGGGAAATTCATCATCGTGTCAAGAATAATCTGCAAGTTATTTCCAGCCTGCTCAGACTTCAGGGAAGATATATTGAGGATGAAAGGTATCAAGAGATGTTCACAGAGTGCCAGAGCCGAATTCAATCCATGGCTCTTATTCACGAGACACTTTATCAGTCCAAAGACTTGGCGAATATTGATTTTGCTGATTACATCAAGAAGCTGGCAAATAGTTTATATCAGTCTTATTCAATTTATAGGGGCAAAATTGCTTTAAAGATGGATGTCGAAAGTATTCAGATTTCAATTGATTATGCTACTCCATCTGGCTTGATTCTAAATGAACTGATTTCCAATTCACTGAAACACGCCTTTCCTAAAGGTAGAGAAGGTGAAATCAAAATCACACTTCGCAGTGTTGAAGATGAGATTGAGTTGGTTGTCAGCGATAATGGAGTTGGTATACCGGAAGATTTGGATTTCAGGAACACTGAATCATTGGGCTTGCAACTTGTCGTTGATTTAGCAGAAAATCAACTTCAAGGTAATATTGAGCTTGATAGAATTGAGGGAACAAAATTTCGTATTAAATTCAAGGAGAAAAAATACAAGAAAAGGATGTCAATCACCCCTCCTGACCATGCTGATCAGAAGGGGTTTGTGGGGTGACTCACAAGGGTAACTGGTTGATTAGCCTAAGTCTTTTGTAGGACAAGCGTGACGCTTGTCTTCCAAAGACTACGTTGGTTTAGTCATGACACCTACGGATGCTCCTCAAGTCCGTAGCAACTGTCGTTTAGGTTGAGTAGCTTGCGTATCGAAACCTTGATAGTTAAAAGACCGGAAACGGTCGGTGCTATCAACTCAAAAAGCTTTACCAACATTGGCGATGAGGATTAACCCTCAAAAAGAGGAGAGTAAGCTTTATGTTAGTTTATGTTCGCAACAAACATGGAGATCCATTAATGCCTTGTCATTCAGCTAAAGCAAGGATACTTCTCAAAGAAGGTAAGGCAGAGGTTGTTTTAAGAAAACCTTTTACTATTCAGTTAAAGTATGGCAGTTCTGGTTACAAGCAAGAATTAACACTCGGAGTAGATACTGGATATGAAAAGATTGGAGTTAGTGTCGTTAGTGAAAAGGCTGAGGTTTTTTCAGCAGAGGTAAAATTAAGAACAGATATATCAAAGAGAGTAACAGAAAAGCGAATGTATCGTCGCGGTCGTAGAGGTAGACTACGCTATCGTAAACCAAGATTTCTTAATCGTAAGAAGAAACAAGTTCTTGCCCCAAGTGTTAATCGGAAAGTTGAATCACATATTAGTGTTATCAATTTTGTTAAATCTATTTTGCCTATCACAAAAACTATTATTGAAACTGGTTCTTTTGATCCGCACAAATTAAAGAATCCCGACATTAAAGGAAAAGATTATCAAAAAGGCGAGCAGTTTGGATATGAGAATGTTAAAGCATACATTTTAGCCAGAGAGGGACACCAATGCTATTTTAACAAGGGATGTTCTAAAAAAGTTCACGTTCACCATATTGTTTTTCGTTCTGATGGCGGTTCAGATACCCCAAGCAATTTGATAACATTATGTGAGAAACATCATGACCAATTACACAAAGGAAAAATTAAACTTCCGGCAGTCAAACACAAATCCTTAAAATCAGCAACTGTAATGAACATTATTCGTAGCGAAATCTTAAAAAGACTCAGAAATGCGCAAGAGAGTTTTGGATACATTACCAAAGCCATTAGACAGGAATTAGGATTAGAAAAAACGCATGCTAACGATGCTTTCGTCATAGCGAGTGGTAAAAATCAGAAAAGAGCCGCACCAATAAGAATGTTTTTCAAACGGAAAAATAATAGATCGCTACAACTTAATCGAAAAGGTTTTAAGCCATCGGTCAGAAGGCAAAGATACTCAATCCAACCACACGATATTGTCAGATGGCAAGGAAAGCTGTTACGAGCAATAGGTATTCAAAACAAAGGGGCATATTTGAAAATGACTGATGGTATGGATACAATTGTGAAAAGTGTTAAGCAGATCCAGGTAATATTTCACCAAAAGAGTTTAATCGCCGTAAGACGAAGTCGTCGGGCTTTATCCGAGTTTGAGTCGCCAATTCATCCCTTGCGAACTCGCGAAGCAACCAATTATCCTAATCAGTCGGGGTCTTCTTGGCGAAAAAGATAAAATTTATTGTATAAAATTTCCTTACATTTTTTATTTTATCCAAGATTTTTCCGACTTCCAGTCCTTCCCTGATTGTCTAGTATCCTACCTTTGGAATCGGCTCATCTGCACAAAATTCTCTTTTGGGTTTTGAGAGATTAGCGAAATCTTCCAAGATTATTTCTCTTTAAATTCGTCTGTTTAGCCAATGTCATATTTCCGCGTAGCCCAGATTCTATCGTAGCCGAACTCGCCGGAGTTCGGGGAGCCCGAAGTCTGGGCTACTTCGGCTACTTAGAAATCCGAAGGTTGCGAGGAACAAAGCAATCAGGCTACGACTGGATCTGATTTTTAATGTGAACTGCCGCTATAAATCCCCCTACCCCCTTTAGGAAAGGGGGGAATAGCCGATTCATCATTCGCTGCGCTCGAGGACATGCTTCGTTCATCAAAAAGCCGCTTCGCCTGTTTGCTTCGTTCCTCGCAACTTCGCTATGGGACATTGGCGAATTAGACTCTATCATTAAAGTCTATATCAAGTTTCAAGCAATGAGAAATTCTTGCAATTTTGTCGCGCGGGCGGGGTGGCGCAGCCGGTCAAGGGCGCGTGATTCAAGTTGTCGTATTCGTTCGCGGGATAGATTCAGCAGAGAACCAATTTCCTGTAGACTATAGGTGTATCCATCGTCAAGACCATAACGCAGTCTGATAATTTGTTCTTCTCTCGGCGGCAACACTTGTAAGGCATGTTCTAATTCTTCTTTCAAACTTATCATCGTTATGTGCTGTTCAGGCGTCGGCACTTGTTTATTTTCAATGAAATTTATCATGTTATCTTCTTGCTCTTCGCCGATAACATCATCTAGAGACGAGACATCCGTCGCTGCTTTGGAGAGCGTTTTTAGTGTTCTCAGTGGTAATCCTGTGATTGCCGCGAGTTCTTCATTATCTGGTGTTTTATGATGCTTCTGCCGAAATTGTTCTGTAGCACGTTTGACCTTGTATAGAATATCCACCATATATGCAGGCAGGCGAATGGTTCTACTTTGATTGGCAATTGCGTGGCCGATTGCTTGCTGAATCCAACATGCAGCATACGCGCTGAACTTTGTTCCACGCTGATATTCAAAGCGTTCGACGGCCGTCATCAAGCCTGTATTGCCCTCTTGGATGAGGTCTGACAACGGCAGCCCGCGATTTCTATATTTCCGCGCGATACATACTGTCAGTTTGAGATTAGCTTCTATAATGCGATGTTTCACATATTTTATCTGCTCCAGGCTTTGTTTTACACGCAGGAATAAATATTGTAAAAAATCGCGTGTGTTTTCGTCTACATCCATACTCAGAGTTGTTATCTGTTGTTCAATATCATCTATATCTAATTGATGCCAATTCTGCTCAATATCGGGGAATAATATTGCTATCTCTTGTATGGATTCATGAATAATTAGATTACACTTGTCCATTTTTGCAAATAGCGTGGTTTCCTGCGGTTTGGGCAGTGGCGGAATTTGACGAATTTGATGGAGATATATATTGAGGATACTACCGTCCGTATCAGAATACGTAGGTGTGAAATCCGATGATGGTGCAGGTCGTGATATATTTTCTGTGGGAACATCTTCCCACACAGTAAATGCCTGTTCTGATGGTAACGCGCGAAATAGTTGTGAAAAGCCGCTTCGCCTGTTTGCTTCACTTTCGTTCGCAACTTCGCTACGGGAAAAGCCACTCTGCTCCTCCCCAGCTTTGCTCCCCAGAGGTGACACCACTACGCTATGGTTTTTGGGCACAGATGAATGAGCTTCAGAGGACATCGCATTGGCAGTAGGAGTATCGTCGGGTGAAATGTTAAAAAACATCTCACCACTTTGCTTTTCCTGTTCCGAAGAAGAGAAAAGCGGTATTTCTTTGGAAACTTTGGGAACTACCGCATTGCACTCCTGATTATATTGGTGGCTCGCTACGGGAAATCGCGTATGTGTTTCGTGGGTTGTTTGTTCCAAGTTTCGAATATTATGCGTTTTTTTCTGCATCTATTGTTCTCCAAAATAATCGTCATCTGTTAACGAATTACGAATTACGACTCAACCCCACGCAGGAATTCCCAATTCCGGAGCGGATGCTCTGACCAGAAAGTGGGGTGTGCTCTTCGCGTGCGATTACACGCGAAGAGCTGTTCTTGTTTTGCAACTATACAGATAAACCACAATACAGGATATGGTTCATACTGTCTGTTGAGAAGCAAAATACATGCCGAATAACGGAAGTCGGAAGATGGAAGGCGGATGTTCCGTTTTCCGACTTCCGTTTTCCGTCCTCCGTCCTCCGTTTTCCGAATTAGTGTCACCATTTAGTGTCACTGTAAAGTTACATTGTAACCGTTACGTTACATATTTTTACTGTTGCGTTGTAATCCATAATCTTTTATTTTTTTGTGCAGGTTTTTCCTGCTGGTGTCCAATTGCCGGGCGGTGCTTTTGATATTCCAATCATTTCGTTTCAATTTCCACTCCAAAAACAGTTTTTCAAAGTGTTCTTTCGCCTCTTTTAGTGTATCGATATCCAACAATTGACGCATTATCGCAGTATCTTGGTATGATTGTATATCAGTGGTATTTGGCGTTATGGATTGTGTATCGGAAGTATTCGGTATTATAGATGTGTGAGATGTGCGAAATTTGAGCGGAAGGTCATCTGGCGAAATGAATTTACCTTTGCATGTTACGACGGCGTATTGAATATCCTTCTCCAGTTCACGCACATTTCCTGGCCAGGGATATTCTGTCAATATTGTCAGCATGTCTTCTTCAAATCCGTAGATATAATTTTTGTCGAATCGTTGTGCATACTTTCTCAAAAAATAGTTTGCCAGTCTTTGAATATCACTTTCGCGGTCCCTTAAAAGGGGGAGGTGGATGGTAAAAAATCCACTCAATCGATAGTATAGGTCATCGCGAAAAAGACCTTTTGCAATTGCTTCGGTGAGATTGCGGTTAGTAGCTGCGATGATGCGAACATCGACCTGCTGTACCTCTTTACCAATCCCTTGTATCTCTTTCTGTTCAATTGCCCGAAGCAGTTTCGGCTGTATATCGATATCCATCTCGCCGATTTCGTCCAGAAATAGTGTTCCGCCGGAGGCTTCCAAGAATTTGCCAGGTCGCGGGTCGACTTGCGTGGCCGCTTTCCTGGCAATACCAAAAAGTTCCGCTTCGACCTGTTCTTTGGGAAAAGCAGTGCAGTTGACAACACGAAAGGGGCCATTTTTGCGCGGGCTATGTTTGTGAATTGCGTGCGCGATTAATTCCTTGCCTGTACCGCTTGCGCCATAGATAAACACATCCGCGTCCATCTGCGCAATCTGACCGACCTGTTTCATCACTTCAATCATCGCTTTGCTGCTGCCAATAATCTCGTATTCATCAAAAGCATCGCCAACAGTCTGCGTATCTGCCACTTTTAGTTTCTGTATTTCCAGGGTTTGTTTGACCTGCGCCATCAACGCTGTATAATCAATCGGCCGTTGGATGTAATCGACAGCCCCCAATCCCATCGCGCGGAGGGCGGAATTGGACGAGCTATATCCGGTTATGATGATGACCGCCGGATTGGGTTTCAGTTTTTTACAGCGTTCAAGAATCTTAAGCCCGGCTTCTCGGTCAACAACTCCGGATGCATCGGGCATCCACAGGTCTACTATAGCCAGGTCATATGGTTGTTTACTATTTTGCTCCAGATAAGCAAGCGCGGAGTCGCGGTCATACGCAAAATCAATGCTGACTTGTAGGTCCTCTTTCGTTTCAAGAATTGCAAGATGCTGTTCTATATACCGGCAGGTATCTTTGTCATCATCGGCTATAAGAATTTTTGATTGAGACATTTTATTGCATCCTTTTTATATTCCTCAATGGCAAGAGTGCAATGGGGAAAAGAGCAAAGCGTATTTCGTATTTCGTGTTTCGTGTTTCAAACAATGATACACGAAGCACGAAACACGCTTCACGTTTTACCTCTTTTCGTCGCAGAAGTCCTGTTTGCTTCGCAAGGCTCGCAACTTCGCCTTCGGTTTTTCCCTGTCTGCCTTTGGCACAGGCAGGCATTTTCCGTTTTCCGTTTTCCGTTTTTAATCGTTTCCTCTAATCTATCCGATTTACGTAAATTTGTTGCACTAATTCCATCGTCTTAACAGCATCAGCAAAGCAGGTTTCAGGTTGCTTATCTTGTAGTATACAATCGATGAAATGCCGATTTTCGCCGTAGAAGCCGTAGGCTTTATAGTTGACGTCTGTTCCGGCTGCTTCAACGGTTGTTATCTCCTTCCTGCCGGAGCTATCGAGGATAATAGCGCTGCCGCCAACATCTGGATTGATGAGCGCGGAGATGCCGCTAGCATGCATTTCAAAAACATGGATGCGCGCGCCGACAGCCCAATTCGTCATCAGAATTCCGGAACAACCATTCTCGAATTTCACCAGTGCGTTGAAGCTGTTCTCCCGTTCAGAATCGTAGCTGTTGATGTCACTGGCGACTGCCATCACATCGCTGCCGCCCATCCACCGTAGCGCATCGACAGTGTGGACGGCGTCACAGGTTAATACATCAATTGCGCCGTTGTAGTACAGCGCCGACGGGGAGTTTTTATGGAACACAGACACACACTGAATGATTTGTCCTTTCTCCTCGACTATTTTCTTAACCTGTTGCATCAGCGGAATGAATCGACGATTAAAGCCTACCATAGTCTTACAATCGTTTTTCTCCGCGAGTTGAGCCATGCTTTTAATTTGATGCAACGTGACGCCGGGCGGTTTCTCAATGAACACATGCAGTTTTTGCGAAAGCGCGTGGATGACAAGGTCAAACATATGATGCGGCGGCATCAATATGTGTACCGCATCTGGACCTGTTTTCTCTATCATCTCTTTGTAATCAGTGAACCGATTTTCAATGTGAAATCGGTCAGCAGTGCTATGCAATTTCTCTGGGACTAAATCGCATAACCCAACTAGGTTGACCTCATCAAATTCTGCAAGAGACGGATAATGCACGCCATTTGCCATACCACCTGCGCCGATAAGCGCAACATTAATTTTATCCATTATATTACCTCGTTTGGAATAATTAGAATATTAGAATATCTATACCGATTTCGGATTACAGGATGCGTGAAACGTGAAACGTGATGCGTGATGCGTGTTGCGTGATGCGTGAAACATGTTCCTTGCCTTTTTGCCTTCCCCATTCTCGGTCTGGCGCAGTAATGTCATTGTGAGGAGGAGTTGCGAGGAGTTGCGAACGATGAACGAAGTAATGGGGGAATTAGAAGGGGGTCCCCCATCCGAAAAGGATGTGAATCGGCGAAGCGGTACTTCACAGTGAAGCAAACTAATCACGAGCGTCAACGAAGCAAACTAATCTCCGATGAAATCGGGGCACACTTTCCATTTTGCCTTGCCCCCTTGCCCACTTGCCCCTTAGCCTCCTAGCCCTGTTACCCTCTCTGTTGAGCCTGTTTGCCAAATTCTTTTATCCAAGAGTGATGCATTGATGGTCGTCCTCTGAACGGTGTAACACCATCAGGTTCAAAAGCTGTGATGATAAATCCTGTATCGGTCACATCAAATCGTATGAAAATACCATCGCCCCACCCAGCAGCGCCCGAACGCATTTGTAAGATTGTTCCATCCGTGTTGACGTAATAATCGTGGAAATCGGCTGCAAGTTCAATTTCAACATGGTATTCTTTCAGCAATTTTCTTACCTCTTCATGGTTTTTATCCTTCTTTTTAGGCATAAACCAATCACCATCGTGGCCTGCCGCTATGATGGGTTCACCATCCGGTATTGTATTCAATATACGTTCCAGCCAAACAACCTGCCCGTCTTTAACCTTCCACTCATCAGAACGATACATCACGATGAAGTGTATATTTTGGTGCATGAAGTAATAATCGCCATACCAAGTGCCCCAGGTCGTGTCGTCCGGCTGGTAGCAGATGTTTGCCGGGTCAAAAATGTACCATTTCGTACCAATTCCCTGCCGCTTTTCCCTTGTTTATAGCCAGCTACCCACCCTCGATCATATAGCCTTTTGCAACTATTACACGATATTGTTTTATGTTTGTGTCGAACCGGCTCAGGTTTGGTCATCATCTAC
>SDBU01006534.1_pt1 | contig 13683 bp, 14 predicted proteins | sample 2277071 | NCBI WGS metagenome assembly SDBU01 (sample SAMN10397929, study PRJNA504765) | marine sediment metagenome | isolation source: marine sediment core GS08_GC12, 126 cmbsf | place: Arctic Ocean: Gakkel Ridge, Loki's castle | collected 2008
CAATGTCAATCCGCTTGCTACCAAGACAACGGGTAATGTCTATGGTCTGGAAGCGTGCGTGTATATTGGCGGAACTACTGTAGTTGGAGGATTCGCCGCGGCAGTGTTTGCTGAAATCCAGGGCGGAACCACAATCAATTCTGACTACTACGGCGCTTATATCTATTCTGCTCCGGCCGCTGTACCGACAGGCGACAGTGCTGTAGTCCGTTTAGAAGCCAACGTATCCGCCGATAATCGCATTGATTCTTTTATAATGTGTGTGGGGCCTAAAGCATCATATTGGATGTATGTTGGTCCTCTTCATCACTGTACAGCGTGGGAAGATACAAGCGGAACCGTCTCAGGCGATGGCGGATGGCTTAAAGTCCAGATTGGAGCATCTACACGCTACGTTGCGCTATTCACAGGAAATGGTAGTTAATCAATCTGCGCAGGATGGCCGCCGCTCCTTCGGGAGTCTTGGTCGGAGGCGGCCGTCCTGCATAATTAACTTCCTATCCGGCCAGGAGGTTTTATAATGAACGTGACCATTCTCGAAAGAGTCCTGTTGATGGGTATAATTCCGCGTGAGGGCAATATCATAGATATGAATACTGCTCAGAATGTCAGGAATGTGGCACAGTTTTCCACAGAGGAGCTTGACGGTCTAAAGATGGTTCAAACTGAAAGCGGTATGCAGTGGGATGCTGAGGCCGCCAATGAGATCGGCGATAAAGATATAGTGGTCGGCGTCTCTGGCGCTGAACTCATCAAGAAAACGCTGATGAAATTGAGCGATGAGGAAAAGCTCCCTATTGATGCCCTGTCACTTTACAGAAAGTTTGTGGATGCGGAGCTTGTGGTCCGGGATGATTCAGGGAAGATCGTCCGGGAAGGGACTCCTGAGTTGGTCGTTATGGAGAAGCCACCCGAAGGTGATGAGCTTCCTGATAGTTATCTCGACGCCAATGGAAAGAGGGTTGCTTCGGACGAGGAGACAATAAAAGAAACATAGATTCCTCCAATACAGGATGGTCGCGGAGGTATATCTTGCGCTCTATCTTTGTGACCATCTTACTTTCCAATATGAGGTGCGAAAATGTCTGCAAATGTTGATATAGGCTATGGAGGTATGTTACCAGCGCGAACTATTACCCTCGAATGGACAGCGGCGTCGGATGGAAGTTTTGATGGGTTCCTGACTCAACCTCTCAGGGGTATGCTTTTGAGGGTCGTTTTCGTTCCTGGCTCCGGAGGCGATCAGCCAGATGACAACTACGATCTGACGTTAGAGGATGAGAGTGGATTAGACGTGCTACGGGCGCAGGGAGTGAATCTGGATGAGGCCACTACAACGCATGTCTGTCCAGGAGTACGGATGACAGAAGGGACGTATACTTCTTTGATCCCCGTTATGATTGACGGAACATTGGAATTGCATGGATCAGGTTGTGGCGATTCTAACAAGGGAACAGTCGTTCTCTACATAGATTGAAGGTGCAATTATGGAAACAAAACGACTCCTGTCATTGATCGGCAAGCCGGTTGGAGGTGTGTTTGCCGAACTCGGCGGCAGTTCGCATTACTTCTCTCGTAGTCACGCTGACTTCGAAGAGAGCGGAATAACTGGCGCGAATCCCTTGACTATTCAGTTGTGGATAAAGCCGGGCAGTATTGCTGGCGAAGATATTTTAGTCGCAAAATGGGGAGTAACGGGTGGCAAGCGGATGTATATGCTTTCGCGAGTAGCCGCAGAGTTGCGCTTTTATACCAGCGCGAACGGCTCGGCTCAGAAGAGTCGGAATACTACCAACGCTAGTTTGGAAGTCGGCCAATGGTATCATGTAGCCGTGACGTATGATGCTTCTGATACTTCGTGTAAATTTTATCTCAATGGTGAATTGCTTACAGATGATGGGACTGCACTTGATGCGACAATAGCTGATAAAGATGCTAATTTTACCGTAGGGACATTCAGTGAAGGTTCCAGTAGTTGGTGGTACGGCGGCATATTCAACGTCGCCCTCTTCGACGACATGCGCACAGCTCCAGAGATACTAGCGTCGGCTGTGAACCGCGGCGAAGACTTGTCTGGCGCTGGCAATATCATTGGACAATGGACATTCGATGATGCGGCGGCTGCTACCCGGATAGATAATATCCAGGGTGATGCTGGACGTGATCTCGATCTGGTCGGTGGCGATACAACCAACTACGGTACGCATACGCGCGCTATTGGGGCCTTACCATAGGAGATGAATATGGATTATCATGTATTGAGAAAAGCTGTTGATAATACAACGTGCCATGTGGCGGTTCATCTAGCCACGCCATCCGGGATTAATGCTGCCGGTAAGCCGTGGAGCAACCTTCTCGTAGATGTTGATGGACAAATTACTACCGTCCCACATCACAAGACATCCTTTCCTGTTGAAAACAAGGAACTTGTGAAAGGGCAGATTTGCGAGATTTCTATCACATTTGAATTCTCTGACCCGGGACTGAATAACGGCCAGCGCCGTCAGGAGATCCGCGATCGCGTTACACAAATGAAACTCGATATCCAGGATGAAGAATCCGATCTATTCAAAGAGAAGTTCGGGCCTTATGACTGGTATTTGTATGCTGAGGACGTTCCTGGGGAGTAGATGATATGGCTGTAACTGGGCATTACATAGGCGACGCTGATGTTTCTAACTGGCCGGATGGATTGAGCGAGGCGGGAATTCTGCTCATCATAAAGAGCGTTGAGGAGCGGATCCACAAACTGACAAAGGACTATTTCTATCCGAAAGTCTTTGGCATCAAGCGGGACGGGAACGGAGAGAACGTCTTGAACCTGAACCTGATCCCGAACATTCTGAGTGTTTCCGAAATCAATCTTTCCGGCGTGGAACTCTCGACGAGTTACTATGGCCATGACAAGATTTCTGTATTCCTGGACTCCACAACGATAACCAGCGAGGCAGAGTTGCGATATATGTTGCGGAGATCGCAGGGCATGGCGCTGTTTCCGCTGGGGGAAAGAAATCTTCAGGTCATAGGTACTTATGGATGGTCGGAGCGCCTGGACATAGACAGCGTTTCAGGAATCTTTCAAGTTGATGAAATTGTCACCGGCGGGACTTCTAAGGAAACTGCGAGGATCACCGGGGTAGAGGATGACCATCTGAGGATAGCGGGACGCTCCTCTGGAAATTTCGACAATGACGAGGAGATCACCGGCGGAACGTCTGAAACAACCGCTGACGTGAACAACGCTGACGGAGCGGTTGTGGATCCACCTGATGGGATCAAGGAGGCTTGTGTTATCAGTGCCATGTATCGGAATGACGATACTCTGTATACGCCATATACGCAGGGGTCAGAAAGCGGCGGCGGTGTAACTGTCTCCACGAAGCTCAAGCCACTCACAGGACTCAGAGAGGCGGATGAGTTGATCCGAGGATACGTGCGAAAGAAACTCAGAGCGTTGGTGGTCTGATATGCGGATGTTCAACATGAAAATGGCCATTACTCGCCGAACCGAGGGCGCAACGAATCCATCCGGGGAGCCGGCGGAAAGCTGGCCTGGTGTCACTGGAGAATCGAATCGCTCTATGAACATCTCTCCTCTGCCTATAGGCGCGCAAGCTGCTTTGAGGACCGCGGAGCCGGGAACAGTGAAGATGAGCAGTCACCTTGTCCTTTGTCAACGCGATACTGACATCAAAGTTGATGATCGACTTGAGGACACTGACGGCAATTCCTACGTTGTCCAGTCTGTTGAAGTCCACAAGCAGCATTTCAGGATCAGGTGTTCTATAACGGGAATCGTCTAGGAGGTATCATGCAGATTACGCCGGTTAGTGAAGCGTCATTTTTGGAATCCAGAATGACTATGGATGCTGTTCGCATGGAATGTCTGGCCTACCGGCAAGTGATTGAACAGCAGAAAGAGATCGTCCAGTCACAGGCCAAGAAGATCCAGGAGCTTGAGAAACAACTTGCTGAAAAGATCGAATCTGAAACCGAGGAAAGCTAATGTCTGTAACGCTTCTGACATTCGAGGCTATCAGGGCGCGCTTAGTTGCCGATTCTGGGCTAGTAACGACGTCAGGTAGCGACACGGCGACGACTGGTGGTATAACTGGGGGCGATAACTCCCTGGTGGTCGCCTCGGCGACCTCTTTCGCTGTTGGACATGGTGTCGTAGTTGCCGGCGCTGGAACAGGCGGCGGGGATCTAGCCACGTGGATCACAGCCATTGACGGAGTGACGTTCACTCTCCATTCCAAAGCTGTCAATACAGTTGTCGCGGCTGTTGTATCCCATGACGACAGAGCGGTCATTCCCGCGGCGAATATTATACCTCAGTTTGGCTCCAAGCCGGTGGCTTTCCCTTGTATCGGGATCCGTATGGATGGGGCTATCGGAAACAGTTTTGCGGACACGCTGAACGGGAAGCTCTACCTAAGCGCTTATATTCAATCGGAACCACCGGAAACAGGACAGCCTAACACCGTTCTGAATCTGATCTGTGATCGTGTCAAGGAGCTTTTGCACAGACACGAAAACGACATATCGAATGCCGCTCTGCAGATCGACGCACTGATCGAGACTTTCAAAACGGGAATGATGCCAGAGATTGAGATCTCCGAGAGAACACACTCCCAGACCATGACGTATGATTATATGTCACAACTTTTGTAAACGGAAAAAAGGAAAGGAGCATTTCGCTATGGCTGACGTTGGACTATCAGGTGGGTTATACTCACACGCCTCGGCTGTCACGAATGAAGTCGGGAACCTGGTCGCTGAATTCGAAAACGGCTGGGACGTTGTAATCGAAAAAGAAATCGCCACGTGGCGCGGGCAGTCGCGTGTCTTGAAGGACGCAACGCTGGTTGCCCTGGACATGCGGTTTATCATTCCAGAGGTCGCCTTCAGACCCAAGCTTCTGGAAACAGTACACGGAGCGACAGAGAACGCCAGCGACAATCTCAAGGCGTCTGGGACGCCGGCCGCGGCCAGCTATACCTTTGACGAGGACACAGTACCTCCGGAAATGCAATGGCTGATCGACGTCCTCATGGGCGGGAAGCACATGCAAGCATTCGCCGGAGATGGGATCGCCATGTCCGCGACGATACCTTTTAACAATACGGAGTACGTCAAGATGCCGCTGGAAATCATGCTGTATAGCGCGACCGGTTCTTTAGCTGCCTTCTTCCTGCAAGATTAGCACATATCCTTTTTAGGGGGTGAATACAACATGGCAGATGTTCCGTTGAATGGCGTTATATATGGAAAAAAGGGGACGTCAGGACTCATCGCTGATGATGAATTCCTTCTGGCGGATTGGCGCGGCGGTTTTGACTTGGATCTGGCTAAAGAGATAGCGACGTGGAAAGGACAAAGCAGGGTCACGAAATCCGCGATGGTTACGGAATCCACTCAGCGACTGGTCATTGCTGAGGTAGAGTTTGATCCGGACCTGCTGGCAAAAGTCACGGACACGGACATCATCAGAAAGGCGGCGGAGTTCCGCGTGACCTCTACAGTGAAAGGAACCACGGAATCAACTCTGACCACAGAGCCGAATCCCATATTGGGCTTTGAGGATAATGAACAGATTATCATTTCGGATTCTTCCGGCTGGTTTCTTTCCGGGTACATTGACGGAGTGCCTCCCAGCACTACCAGCGTAAAGGTTGATAACGGTTCCGGGGCATTGATCACAGGCATCGAGGGTATGGGCGTCAAGGCGCAGATAGATGCCAGTGTTCCCCAATACTTCACCAGGGCGGATAATGCTCTCCTGGACATAGGGAACGCTGAGGACTATTCTCTCCTGATCCGTTTTGAGAGATCTCGCGAAACTCAGGTTGAGGTCTTGATGGCGAAGACCGCCGACTTTGACGGTACCGCATACGGTACGACTGCCGGCTGGGTTCTGTTTATTGACGTAAACAATCAACTCAACTTTGCTGTTAATGATGGCGTTGATGCTTATTACATAACCTCAACAGTTGAGATCAAGAAAGATGTTGACTACTTTGTTGTAGTGACATTTGATGAGTCCAGTGCGGCGGCTTGCAAGATCTACATATCTGGATATGATCAAACATCCACCAGGACAGGAACCCTTTCAAACATCGGCGACTGTTCCAATGCCGGAGTGTTTTCAATCGGGGCAGAGGCGGATGGTGGAGAACCTTTCGACGGTAAGATATACGATGCGGCTGTCTACAGTGACACCGTTTTGACTGCCGCCAATGCTCTGGCGTATGCCTCCGCTCCCAGGGTTGAGGCTGGCGCACCTGACGCCTGGTGGGTTTTCACAGGCGAAGCCGCTGACACTACCTGGGATGATGAGGCAGGAGAAGCTAACTCCCTGGATCTTACCCTTGTAGGTGCTACAAATACCAACATCGGAACACATTCCCGAATCGTGGAGGCCGTGGTAGCTGCCAACCTCCTGGGCTTTGATTGGTCAGAGAAACAATCGTCTATCGGCGGCTGGACGGCTGGGGATGCTGCCAGTGACATCAGGAAAGACACTCAGTACGTGAAGTATTCCGGCCGGTCGCTACGTGTGAAAAACACCGATGGCTCACAGGCCTATGCCCGGGCTACAGCGATAACTATAGCCGGTGTGGAATATCATTTTGTGGGATATGTCCGATCACCAGAAACTCCCAACGGAGCCAGCGCCCTGGTAAGCGTTGACGCGACGGCCGCTCTCGGAATAACTGTCACACAAGCCGGGGCGACGGCAAGCGCTACATGGTATAAGATAGAGTTTGACTTTGAGGCTGCCAATGGCTCCACAACCATCGATCTGGGAAGCGGCTCGGTTACGGACGGACAGCAAGCTTACTGGCAAAACGTTTCTCTATCTAAGAACTACGTTGACGCTGGAGGTTTTGAAACCAATATCGCCGGTTCGGACTGGGCAACGACTGGCGGCCCCACCGTTGATGATGCTGACGGGACTGAGGACTCAGGAACGCTATGCTACAAGATCAATTCCGATACTCCTGCCAGCAAGTATGTGAGTCAGGCGGTGACTGTCACCAGCGGCGAGAGATACACCTTTACAGGCCGGGTATTGTGCGGGACTGCGGCGACAGGCATGATCGTTTTGTCAGGAGCGGCATCTGCGTCACTGGACAACGGGATCGAGACTTCCGCTTATGTGACCGTCAGGCACGAATTCACCGCCGCCTCTGGAACGCTGACCATCAAGATCTATGGCGACGGAGCGGATGCCAGATTTGACAACTTCTCTGTTACAAAAGTTGATTTCAAAGAGTATCATTTCGATGATGAGCTTGATATAGTCGATATGGAATTCATCATGAAGTACACCGATTCCAGCGGAGACGTGAATCACATCTATGGATCCAGTGTCGTGATCCCGTTGGGGACGGCGAATCTCAGCAACCTGGATTATGCAGTCCAGGCAATGGAAGTGTATTTCATGGATGACTACAAGCATTACGTGGCGGATTAAGAAGAGGTACCGCTTTTGGTATCGTGAATACCTCAGCCACCTGGTGCGATTAGTATTTCGGATACCCCGCTCAGCTCTAAAAGGAAAAATGTTAAAAGGCAAGGTTTACGGTGTCGAGGAAGTCATAAAGAACCTGGAGAAAGCCGAACAAGAAATCATCCGGCTTTTCTATCGGGGTATGGACCTTGCGACACTGGCCACGTCAAGTCACATCAAAAAGAACTATAACCGGGCAAAAACCGGGAAGGGGTTCACTGACCAAACCGGCACACTCCGGCGCTCTATTGGTAGCAAGGTTGTGATCCGTCTTAGCAAACACATGGTGGTCGGTTATGTCTTCGCGGGTACGTACTACGCGGTATATGTTGAATTCCGATGGGGCGGCAGATACGCTTATCTGTGGCCTGGTATTGTTGACATGAAAAAGCAAATATGGGAAACGCTAGTTGAAGAAACGAAAGGAGCTTTCAGATGAATTATTCCGACCTACTTCATCCACCTGGAGACAAGGTATCTTTAGGCGAAATGGCCTTAATCAGAAGCAAACTCCCGGCAAGGGCTACAAAGGCGATTCCGTCTTGTATGTATACAGACAACAAGCGGTTTGATTACGAAGTTCTGATCCTGCTTTTCTGGGTCATGGTTCGGCGTGAGAATGAAACCATCACAGAGGAGGAGGTAGGGGAACTCGTAGGTCTGAAAGAAGAGGGACACCTGGATCAGATCGAGAAAGAGATCCTCTATTTCTATACCAGGCAGACGCGCGAGGAGATTGACGATCATTTCAAGAAAGTCAATGAAGCCATTAAGAAAGCCGAGGAAGCCGTTGAGAAAGCCCAGGCACTGGCGCGGGAATCTGAGGAAGGAGCTGCCGACGAGATCTCAGATGGCCAACGCGAGGCCGAGGTTGAGGAAATCGTAAACCCTCCAGAGGATCCGGAAAAGCAAGAGAAGATCTGACCCTTGAGGAGCAGATCCACATCCTGGCGGATATTGCCTTTTCCCTGATGGAGCTTGGGCATCCGCTGGAATCCATTCGCGCGATAGAACTCCCGGCGGCTTACACTTACCTGGAAATGAGAGTGGACTCAGTAAAGAGACGGGACAAGGCGAAGGACGAGGGAACAGGGAAACGTCGATTCAGTCATGCCGAAATAATGGCAAAGATAGCCAAACAGAGAGCAAAATGAATGTCGAAAAACTAGGAACGATGCGAGCGGCAATCGAGGGCGATGTTAAAAATCTGGCCAAGGGCTTCGACCTTGCCAGAAAAGACGCGAAGGGCTTTGGTAAAGACTTTCCTGGATGGGTCGCGCCTGTTGGCGTTGCTATGGTAGGCATTGGGACTGCTATTGCGGCGGGGGTAGGTTTCGCAGTAAAAGGTTTTGGCGACTTCGGGCAGGCTATGAAAAACGTCCAGGCGGTATCAGGAGCTACCAGTGAGGAGTATAAAAAGCTCAAAAAGTTCGCCATAGATATGGGAAGCTCTACCGAGTTCAGCGCGAGGCAGGCAGGGGAGGGAATGTACTTTCTTGCAAGCGCGGGGATGGCAGTAGCCGATCAGATGAAGACTACCGCCGCGGTGTTGTCTCTTGCTTCGGCTACGCAAAGCGAACTGGCGGACTCATCAAGGATAGTAGTAAATACTCTAAGTGGTTTTGAACTAGAAGCCGACGAGTCTCGCCGAGTTGCTGACGTATTTGCCCGATCAATAGCAACAAGCCAGGCCAATATGGAAAAGCTTGGTGCTAGTATTCCCATTGTCGCTGCCACTGCTAATGATTTTGGCCACAGTCTCGAAGGAACCACCGCCGCATTATCATTGCTGTACGATAAGGGGTTAAGTGCGCAAAGATCGTCCACAGGCCTTAGAAACGCGCTGAAGACACTCCTGGACGTAACGCCAGAAGGCACGAAAGCACTTGATGACTTAGGGTTGACAATAACAGATCTGGATCCACGGACTCAGAGTCTTGAGTCGATAGTCAGAAAGCTGGAAAAGGCAAACTTTGACACAGCGGCGTCAGTAAAAATCTTCGGAAAAGAAAACGACGCCATGACCTTGTTAGTGTCTACTGGTGCAGAAGAACTGCGAAAATTCGAGGCTAGTCTCGTAGATGCTGGCGGCGCGGCACAAGACATGGCTGATATTCAGCTAGACTCCCTGAACGGCTCTCTCAAGCTCCTCCTGTCATCTCTGGATGGTGCGAAGCTGGCTTTTGGCGAAGTCTTTGCCCCGGCTGTAAGAAGCGGTGCCGACTTGCTCACGGATCTTACCAGCAAGTTTAATGCCCTATCAGATACATCGAAAACGATTGTCTCCTGGTCTACCGCTGTTGCCGGTGGTTTCTCATTGGTGTTGGGCGGTGCTTTGCTTATTCTTCCCAAATTACCCTTAATGGCGACAGGGTTTGCAACATTGACAACATCTCTTGCTGCTATTCCCATGCTAGGCCCTATAGCGATAGGGTTTACGGCTGTAGCGGCTGGAATTGCGTTAGTAGCTGGCGCGCTGAAAGTATATAAAGATGCCAGCAAAGATGTGTTTTTCGAGGAGGAATTCGGGAGACAGCAGGAAAATATAAAGGGACTTGAGGAAGCTATAAGAACGCACGAGGAAAGTCTGGGCCGGCTACAAAAAGCATACCAAACAGTAAAAGATGGCGGTATTATACCATTTGATGAGTCTCTGCTACTAGCCAAGACAGGCCTGGCGGGGATGGGTAGCGACGTTGAAAAGTTCATCCCCGCGATTAAGCGTATGGAAGAGCGCTTACGAGATACTAATATTGAACTCATCCAAGCCAAAGGCGGTACTTTGGAATATGCTATTGCAATGGTAGATGCCAAGCCTAAAGCCGCCAATCTTGCTACTGCCACAACGGATGCCGGAACAGCTACTTCGGGTTTCACTAAAGCTATAGAGGCTATGTTCGATCCGTTCAAAACAATTCGGAAGCTGCTTGAGAATTACGAGCAGGGGTTGTTTGGTGTCTCGCAGCGGCTGAGAGAAAACGTCAGTCTGACCAAGCAATCAAACAAAGAACTCGCAATATTGACCGATGAATTCTTTTGGGAGAAGCTAGAAGCCAGGAGAGCGTTTGACAAGAAAGACCTCGAAGCACGCAGGACGAGTGATCAGCTTGACAATTTATTTGCAAGCGAGGCGCGAGATAAAGAACGTTCTTGGAACATGGAGAGACTGGAAGACCAGAAAACGGCGAATATTGTCCTTACTAATGAGGAGAGAGCGTCGCAAGATAAACGGGCAGCACATAACGCTGAATTTAATGCAGGAGAATTGGAACGCCAACAGGCAGCAGATGATTCTATCATCACAGCCCAGGACGTTAAATGGGAACGGATAATTGAAAACCAGGAAGAAGCTGCCAGAAAGCGGGTAAAGATAGAAGAAACGACATGGCTGGATATGGCCAACTTTACCGCCCGTGGCGTTGATTCTGTCAGTTCATCCTATTACCGCCTCCGCGATGTGTTCCACGATGTTAGTAATGCTACCAATGAATTCCACGATACCTGGCTTTCAAGCATGGCAGACTGGGTCAGTAATGTTGCTGGGCTGTTAAACGATCTCACAAATGCCTGGCGTAGTGCTGTGACCATCATCAACAAGATTGCAGGCTTTATTCCTGGAGGTGGGGGCGGAGCCGGATTGGCTCAGGCGGCGGCGGGGTTGGTGCCTGGCGGGGTAGGTGCCGGGGAAGTTGCTGGAGGTATAGGGGCAGGAGCGGGTATCCTGGGCAAAATAGGGGGGGCAGGAAAAGCGGCAGGAGCCGGAATCGCAAAAGGGGCCAGCGCTTTTGCTGGCGCTATCGCTCCAATATTACCTCTTTTGGGACCGCTGGCGCTGGCGGCTGGCGCTGCTTATCTAATAGATAAGTACCATAAGCCACCTGGATCAATGTCAGCCAAAGCCGAGGCAATGTGGCTGAAGAGTATCGAACTCCAGAAGTTACTGGCATTTAAAGAAAACCAGCGGTACGAACATGCACTTGAGCGGGAAAAGCAAAGAGCTGCAATATTGGCGGCAACTCCGACTGAAGGATTTGGAGACACGCGAAATCCAGAGATGGTTGCCTATGCAGCGGAAAGTGGGGCTGACCTTTTTCCGACGCGCGTAAGTTTCCCAGGAACTACACGACAAGACTTCCTGAATGCTGCCAGAGCGGGTCAGACTATGCAGGAATACATGAATGAGAAGCTAGACCAGAGCAACGTCCATCTGGAAAAGATCGCCCAGAACACTGAGCGGATGGTGACAATGGAGGAGATCAGAACTGACAGAGTGCAACCTGGACGGGTTAGTAAGGAAGCGATTCTTGATCAACTGGCGGATCTTCTAGCGCCGCTATTGGCAGAGCGGGGGTATATCTCATGACAACGTTTTTCCTCCCCAATCCAGCGGATTACAACCGTGATTTCGACAAACTTTGGGAAGTGAATGAATATACAGTCGAGTCCGGCGCTACGGTTACGCTCAACCTCTACGAGGGGGATGCCGAGCATCCCTTCTGCATGTCCATAATCTCTGACACAGACGGAAAAGGATGCTACATTGATATTACAGGGATAACTGAGTCTATCAAGTACCTCGTTAAGTGGGCATACAAATGTACGGCTGGACAACAGCTTGACTACAAGATCCACGATCTCACAGGATCGGCGGATATAGAAACAGGGACGTTAACAGATCTGTGGTGGTCCCCGTTCTATACCGAAATCACGACACCCTCTGGCTGTCAGACCATACGAATCTATCTGAGAGCGGGAACCAGCGGCGGGACGGCGATCTATATAGACACCATAGCTGTACAGGGAAACGCTATACAAACGGCAGATCCGAAGGTGGTAATGAATAACAGGGTCAAGACGACACGGCATGACATGGATGGCGGCCGCGTGGTCATCGATCAAGGTCTTCTTTTCGTTGGTGTGTCACTATCCTGGGGAGTGCTTTCACAGGCGGATTATGAAAAATTGCAGGATGTGATCAAGAGCAGTTCGGGAACCTTTTTCGACGACACTGACGTACCCACTATAACAGAACGATTCCAGATATATCTGGAAGGAGAGTATGATTTCGCAGGGATCAGCGAACCCTCGTCAGACCATATCGGCTGGGAGAGCAAAAGTTCCTCCGAACCGGCTGCCGCGGCGGATTTTCAGGACACGGAATTTCTTACAGCGGAATACAATGTACTCGACGATGATGACAATAACGGTGTTACCGATTCCGCAAGCAGCACAGGGCATTATCAATACCAGAAATTCCGGTTTAACTGTTTGGATGAGTTCGGTGTATTTGCTGATATAAAGGCGTTGGATGTGATATACAAGGGAGCATCAAATGATGCCTCTACAGCGAACCAGGACGGCGTAAAGCTCCTGCTCTGGAACGTGAACGCCTCGAACTGGGTCGAGGTTGCGGCATCCTGGTCATCAGATAAAGAAACGTTGAGGTTTACCACGACCAGATCAGAGATCGCACAGATGTTTGTTGACGTGACTAACGGTTACGTCTATGCGTTGATTCAGAGTCACAATACGAAGGCCGCTGGCTATGCTCTCTCGGTAACATCATACTATATCCAGGTCACAGTCAATCCAAACATGGATACGGATATAGAACTTCTGAACGAGGCGATCCTTGATGCGAATGGCGATATAATTTGGGTAAAGAATCTGACAGAAAACAGGACACTGCAGCTGGGGCCTGATTATAGAATAGGCGACGACCGGAAGACGGCAATCGTGGATGGTGTGTTCGCTACGCTGGACGGGGCTGCAACGTATTTCGCGGGAGGCAATAACCTTGATGCCGGGACGAGTGATCTATTTATCAGCGGATGGATCCGAAGAGACGGAGCGCCTGGGGCTACGGAAAAACTAGTGGGTAAATGGACTGACGGCGGCGGTGATGGATATGAAGGACACCTCGGCACTAACGGTTATCGGGTCGGTTACATAGAGGACGCGGGGGGGGACATACAAAGCACATCCGACGGAGATTTGACTTTGATAGATGGTAACTGGCATCATTTCTGTGTTCGCTTTGATCGGTCTGGCAACATGAGCCGTTATATTGATGGCGTAGTAACCGGAACTGAGGATGATATTTCTGCTAGAAATCTGACTCTTAACAATGCTGTAGATTTTGTTGTTGGTGTGCATTCCAACCTGTC
>SDBU01006535.1_pt1 | contig 13680 bp, 14 predicted proteins | sample 2277071 | NCBI WGS metagenome assembly SDBU01 (sample SAMN10397929, study PRJNA504765) | marine sediment metagenome | isolation source: marine sediment core GS08_GC12, 126 cmbsf | place: Arctic Ocean: Gakkel Ridge, Loki's castle | collected 2008
GCGTAGGTGTGGGTGTAGGTGTGGGTGTTGGCGTAGGGGTAGGCGGTACGGGAGTAGGTTCTCCTTCCGGCAACCACTCTACCCTGTCAATCCAGGCGGCGTCTTCCCCTAAGCTCCGGGTGACATCCTTGTAGTACTTCCACTCAATAAAATGTGTTCCAGGACCTATGATTACAACGCTGACATGGGTCCAGTCCTGGGTACCGCTTATGCCGGAGGTATGCTGACCTGTATCATCCTGATATGTGAACTGCAGGAAGTCACAGTTCGGTTGCGATGAAATCTTCCACCAAAAAGAGAGGGTCCCGGGACCGGTGACCGTTGTCTGTAACCAAGTCTCTCGATTATGAAATATATCGCCGCTCTGCGCCGCATCGTTGCCGTAATAGCTGGTTGTGGTCTGGCTGAACCATTCTGCGTCACCTCCAGTAATCCATTCGAGGCTGGTGTTATCCAATGCTTCCGCCAGTTCAGACGATGGTGATGGCGTGGGCGTAGGTGACGGTGTGGACGTTGGCGCTGGAGTCGGAGTCGGAGTAGAAGTAGGCGATGGTGATGGCGTAGGCGTGGGTGACGGTGTAGGTGTGGTGGTGGGTGTGGGCGTAGGCGAAGGCATGGGTGTGGGTGTCAACGTAGGGGTTGGCGTTGGCGCAGGAGTTAGAGTAGGCGTCGGTGACGGCATAGGCGTAGGTGATGGTGTTGGTGGTGGAGGTGGGGCATAAGTTGGCGCAGGTGTAGGAGACGCCGTGGGAGCAGGTGTAGGAGACGCCGTGGGAGCAGGTGTGGGAGTTATCGCAGGTGTAGGAGTAGGACACACGGGACAATACGTTGGAGTGGGCGCTGGTGGTGGTGCTGAACCGCCGCCTCCTGCCATGGGAGTTGGGGTCGGTGCAGGCGTAGCTGCGGGACTGGGTGACGGTGTGGTGGCAGGTGTTGATGAGGGCGTCGTAACTACAGTGGGGCCAGGAGTTGAAGACGGAGAAGGTGAAGTCGTTGGTGATGGGGTTAGCGTAGAAACGGGAGCAGGAGCATATACGGCAAATTTGGTGAAGTGGCCTACCTCAGCCGCAACGGTGTAATTCTCCATGTCGACAGTTGAGGTGAGAACTACCCACTGCCCTGTCTCCACATTATAGTAAGCTATAAGGAGTTCCTGCTCAGCGAAGCCAACTGGGATCAAACCGGGATCATACTGGACAGTTGCGGTTATTGGCGGATCAAAGGTGGCCCCGTCGGGGCCGAAGTCGTAGGCCAGACCAATTATGTGGGCTCCCGGTGCTGGTGGCGGTATGTCCGTAACCTCTTGGACATCCACAGATTGCAGCGGCTCACCGGATTCCGTCTGCACTGCGGTGCCGCTAGCGATTTCCAGTTGTATCACGCCATCGGGAGTACTGTACTTGACGCTCTCCTGAACAACGCCGCTTTCATCGATTTTATCGGAAAAGTCGAAGGTTGCTGCGGTAGGTGTGGATACAGAACGAGAGCAGGCGGAAAAAGCAAGCAGACCTGCTAGTAACAGCGCCATTACTGACGCGATAGCGTGGCGTCTTCTCACTTATTGCGCCTCACCTTTCTACCTTGGGACTTTTCAGAACGGGTGGTATTCCTGTCGTAGAATCCCTCAATTATTAGGAAGTTTCCCCGCGCTACATAACATTCTAATATACGCATGTTATTATAAATAATGATAACACGCTGAACAGGGGGAGTCAATAGTACCTTCGGATTATCACAGCGTTCATTATCATGCAAGCGAGGCATTGTCTATGCCTTACCTATTGCCAACTCCGTCGCAGCGGTCTTGCTTTCTAATTGGTCTCCAGGCCTAACAGTTCCACCACCTGCTTTGGCAGATCGCAAGTATCCAAGCCAAGCTGTTACTTTGTTGTTCGTTCTATTGTGCCGCCGCCCACAACTACATCTCCATTATAAAAGACTACGGCCTGTCCTGGAGTGATCGCCATCTGCGGCTCTCTGAACTTGACGTGTGCTTTGTCCTCGCCGAGAGGAGCTACTACAGCGTCTGCCTCATTATGACTGTACCGTATCTTCGCCTTTACGCTAGCAGGTCTCTCTAGCTCTTGTATTGCTATCCAGTTTAGCCCTGAGCATGTAAGCTCGTTCCCATACACTTCCTCTTTTGGCCCGACGCGGAGGGCATTTCTCTCAGGGTCGATATCGGTAACATAAAAAGCCTCCCGTGCTGATAGGCCCAGCCCTTTACGCTGCCCAATGGTGTAGAACGGGATTCCTCGGTGTTCACCCAGGACGTTACCTTGTCTATCAAGTATTGGTCCCGGCTGCGCTGCCTCACCCAGAAGAGAATAGTAGCCTCCTGCGGCAAAATCCTGGCTCTCTGGTTTATCATTGAGTCCGAGGCGCAGGTCGGAAGCTATTGCCTTTACCTCTTTCTTGGTATAGTTACCCAGAGGGAAGAGACTACGCCCGAGCTGCTTCTGGGATAAGGCAAAGAGAAAGTATGATTGGTCTTTGGCCTTATCCCTGGCTTTCTTAAGTAAATAGCGATGGGTGACTTGGTCCTGTTCCACCTGAGCGTAATGGCCTGTAGCGACATAATCGAAGTAGATTCCTGATTCACGAGCCTTTTCGATCAACTTGTCCAGCTTGACCCGGCGATTGCATCTAACACAGGGATTGGGTGTTCTCCCCAACTGGTACTCCCGGCGAACATAGTCCAGAACCTCTAGTTTGTATTCCTGCCTGAGGTCGAAAACGTGGAAGGGAATGTCCAAGGTCTGCGCTACCTTGCGAGCGTCCTCAATATCCTTTTCATCGGGGCTGTAACACCCGTGCCGAGATCCCAGTTCCAGGGGGGATTCTCCGTCCCATATGCTCATGGTTACCCCAATGACCGCATGCCCCTCCTGTTTAAGCAGGGCGGCGGCGACGGATGAATCCACCCCACCGCTCATAGTCACGATAACTCGGGCCATAGTCCTTCGCTTTCTCGGGAGTATGCGTTTCTAGCGGGAACAAAGTCGCTGGGCATCATTTGGCATCGGGTGAATTTCGCACGAAGTCCCGTGCGAAGAAGGCGGCTCCCAAGGCGGCAGCGATTTGGGGGCAAGCTTCATGGCAGCAGCACTAATCCCAGGCTCCTTTTCTACCATCTTGACCACGCTGATGTTCGTGGCAGCGCCGCCGGTGATGCCCAACTGTTCTTTAATCTCTATCCGCTTGACGGGTAGCACTGCCTGGTGGGTTGATGCTGCGCAACAGGCTGCCAGAATCTTCCGTTTCAGGTCTTACTGTTTTCCCTCGTCTTGTGTCCCCTCGCCGTCGGTAAATGCCTTTTCAATCTCGCTTATCTTTTCAGCCAGTTCGTCTGCAGCAGCCGTTAGACCGCAGGATTCCTCCAGTTTTCTTAAGCGCTTGCCCAGCCGTGTCTGTTCCTCCAGAATGAGCCTGACAGCCTCGCTAAAGGGGTCAGGCAGTTGCCCGTGCTCTAGATCCATGCCTGAAGCCTGTCGGCCCCCCACTACGCGCCCGGGAACCCCTACCACGACAGACCCGGGGGGCACAGACCTTACGACGACAGAGTTTGCGCCGATCCGGGAGCCGTCCCCCACAGTGATGGGACCAAGCAGTATCGCTGCTGAGCCAATAACCACATTGTTACCAATAGTGGGATGGCGCTTCTTCTTCTCGAGGGTTGTCCCGCCAAGAACCACACCTTGATATATCAGCACATCGTTTCCAATCTCCGCTGTCTCCCCAATTACCACACCTGACCCGTGGTCGATGAAAAACCTCCTGCCGATGACAGCGCCGGGATGAATTTCGATTGCTGTCAGGAAGCGAGCGGTGTGAGAGACGAAGCGGGAAAGCAGGAGCAGTCTATGCTTCCAGAGATAGTGGGCGAGACGGTGAAGGCACAAAGCGTGTAGCCCAGGGTAAAAGAGCAGGACCTCTAATTTATTTCTAGCTGCGGGGTCTCTGGCGAAAACAGCCTTGATATCCTCTCTAAAGGTCTTAAACAAGTCAACCTCCTCGTCTCGGCCCTTGTGTTTATTCCGGGAAAAGCCAAGTAGTTAGATAACGCTCTCCGGTGTCGGGCAGAACCACAACTATCAGCTTACCTTTGTCCTCTGTCCTCCTGGCAACCTCCAAAGCTGCCCATGTAGCTGCTCCCGAGGATATTCCTGCCAATATCCCTTCCTCTCTGGCTAATCTCCTTGCCGTTGTCAGTGCATCCTCATTGGTAACCTTGATTATTTCATCGATTAGGTCTAATCGCAATACCTCAGGCACGAATCCGGCGCCAATGCCCTGTATCTTGTGCGGGCCGGGCTTGCCACCGGAGAGAACCGCCGAATCAGCGGGTTCAACAGCAATAGCCTTGAATTGTGGTTTTCTCGACTTGATTACCTCAGCTACGCCAGAGATCGTCCCTCCTGTGCCTATACCTGAAACCAGAATATCCACCTCGCCACCTGTATCTCGCCAGATTTCCTCTGCAGTTGTTACTCTGTGGATCTGAGGATTGGAGGGGTTCTTGAATTGTTGTGGCATGAAAGATTTGGGATTTTGCCTTATCAGCTTTTCAGCCATGTCGATTGCTCCCCGTATCCCCTCTGCCCCTGGAGTTAATACCACTTCCGCTCCAAAAGCGGCCAGGAGTTGCCTTCGCTCAACGGACATTGTGTCGGGCATAGTGAGAATCAGTCTATAGCCCCTGGTCGCGCAGACAAATGCTAGCGCAATTCCCGTGTTGCCGCTGGTAGGCTCGATGATGACCGTGTCATTTTCGATCAGTCCAGCATCCTCAGCGGCCTTGAGCATGGAGATACCAATCCTGTCCTTCACGCTGCCGCCGGGGTTGAAGGATTCAAGCTTTGCCACAATACGGGCGTTCAATCCCTGTGCAAGCTTGTTTAACCTGACGAGCGGTGTATTTCCGATTAGCTGGGTGATGTCATCGGCTATTCTTGACATTCAAGCTACTCTCCTCAGTTTCGCTCCGTCCCAAGTAAGTCTTGCTAAGAGGTCTCATGCCTCCGCGAAACGTTCCTGACCAAGATGAGACCTTCGCCGTGTTGCTGGGCCAGGTCGAGCAGTGCCCGTGTAGCGTATCGCCTTTTGGTAGAGAGTTTCATAGGCCGCTTCGACTTATGTGAGTAATATTAATCGGATTATCGATGCTTATAACGTTCAAGTGAAGGCTGTCAGGTTCCTCGGATTAATGCGGAAGGATGAAGAGTTAATAAATGGCGTCCCCTTCGGGGGTCAGGCTACTTACAGGGCACAAATCTCTTTCCCGAAGGTATGAACCCAGTTCTTTTTCAATACCTCTAGCGCCTTTTCGGTTTTGTCCACGCCAATGATAATTATGGGCTGCCCGCTCTCTCCCCTGCCCAGATAGGGATAAAGATAGTGGACATTAATATTGGCTCCCTTAAGGGGCTTGAGTACGGCCTGAAGGCCACCGGGGTGATCAGGAACCTCTACTGCTAATACCTCGGTTTCTTTTACAGAATAACCATGGCTTCTCAGGACATTGGCAGTTTTCTCAGGGTTATCTGTTGCAAATCTCACAGTACTGACGTCGGAAGTGTCGGCCACTGAAATGGCCCTGATATTTATCCCTTCAACCCCCAGACATTCGCTCACTGTCAAGAACTGCCCCGGCGCGTTCTCCAGACTAATCGAAATCTGCTTTAGACACATAAGTTACTCTCCATTAAGTATTCGGCCCAGAGATTCTACATTCGTTGAGATTACACTCCAAAATGTCTCTTAACCAAAAACCATAACTTGTCTCAGAATAGATCGTATCCTGCCTGTAAGGCTTTTTTGTTGATTGCGATCAGTTTTTGCTTATTCTTCAATGTGTCTTTTAACGCCTCAATTACGCTGGAAAGGGAAGCAAGGTTGCTTTTCTTGGTGAATGCTCCCAGCATCACCATGTTGGCAGACCTAGGACTCCCCAATTCTTCAGCGATACTATTTGCCGGTACTTCGACAATGTCGATATCACCCCTGGAGATTTCGGCTTCTATTAGGGAGGAGTTGACAAAGAACAGGCCTCCTGACTCAATCTGATTCTGAAATTTAATCAGGGATGGCTGATTCATAGCTACGATGAACTCCGGAGAAGAAGCAACCGGGGATGCTATCTCTTCATCCGATACTGCTACAGTGCAATTGGCAGTGCCGCCGCGCATTTCGGCACCGTACGAGGGCAGATAGGTTATGTATTTTCCCTCCAGCATTGCCGCCTGGGCCAAGTTGAGGCCCATAGAGAGGACGCCCTGCCCTCCAAAGCCTGCAAAGATTGTTTTAATTAGCATCGCTTGCCCCAGTTGCGTCCTTTATTACTCCCAGGGGGAACTCCTTGGTCATCACTTTCTCGATCCACTGCCATGATTCCAGCGGACTCATTCTCCAGTTGGTAGGACAGGCGGAGAGTATTTCCACAAGTGAGTAACCGAGACCATCGATTTGCGCCTGGAAAGCCTTGCGGATAGCCTTTTTCGTCTTCCTGATGTTAGCCGGTGAGCTCACTGCGGTGCGCTCAATATACACTGCACCTCTGGTCAAGGCCAGCATTTCGCTTATTTTGATAGGATATCCTTCTAGCCTTACATCCCGTCCGTAGGGAGTGGTGGTAGTCTTCTGGCCCGAAAGTGTAGTTGGGGCCATTTGCCCGCCGGTCATTCCGTAGACAGCGTTGTTAACAAAAATAGAGGTTATTCTTTCCCCTCTATTAGCGGCATGTATAGTCTCGGCGGTACCAATGGCGGCGAGGTCACCGTCACCCTGATAAGTAAATACGATTACCTCGGGATCTGTCCTCTTGATGCCAGTAGCCACAGCCGCTTCTCTGCCGTGGGCCGATTCTGCCATATCTATATCAAAATAGTGATGTGCGAAGACGGAACACCCAGGTGGGGGGATGCCGACAACTATATCACGTAGATTCATCTCGTCGATAACCTCGGCTATGAGCCTGTGGATAATAGAATGCCCACATCCGGGGCAGTAATGGAAAGGATTCCTCTTTAATGACTTGGGACGGGAGTATATTTTTCTCATTTCCCTACTTCAAACCTTTCTGATAATAAAGGCGTGAGACTATCAGAGAAACCTCGCTGGGGGTTGGAATTACGCCTCCTGGCCTGCCGTGGAAGAAAATCTCTCCTTTGCCTTCCAAGGCTAATTGCACATCTTCTATCATCTGGCCCATATTCATTTCAAAGACAAGGAAGTATTTTGTCTTCTTGGCCAACTCCCGTACTTTGTCGGAAGGAAATGGCCAGAGGGTAATCGGCCTCAACATTCCTACTTTCAGGCCATTCGACCTTGCCGTCTTGATTGCTCCTTTGGCAATCCGGGCTGCTATCCCAAAAGCAAAGACTATTAGCTCTGCATCTTCAACCAGAAAGGCCTCGTAACTGGTTTCTTGTTTTTTGATCAATTGGTATCTGCGGAACAGACTCCAGTTTATCTCTTCCAGTTCACTTGGCTTTGAGGTAAATGTTTTAATAACTCTGCTCGGGTGTCCCTTAGCTCCTCTCATTGCGTTGCTTCTGACCGGCAATTCTTCAGGGGCTTCGTATTTGAATTCTACAGGCTCCATCATCTGCCCTAACATGGCGTCTCCAAGGATGATTACAGGAATTAAATACTTGTCGGCAAGGTCAAATGCGCGGTGGGTGAGGTCTGCCAGCTCCTGTCCCGATGATGGCGCTAATACTATGGTTCGATAATCCCCGTGACCTCCGCCCCGAGTAGCCTGGAAGTAGTCTGACTGAGAGGCTGATATACTTCCCAACCCTGGCCCGCCTCTGGACATATTGACAATGACTGCGGGAAGTTCGCAAGCTGCCAAATAAGAGATACCTTCCTGCTTGAGGCTGATTCCAGGGCTGGAGGAGGAGGTCATAGCTCTGGCCCCGGCCAGACTGGCTCCGTATACCATGTTTATGGCCGCAATCTCACTTTCTGCCTGGATGAAAGTACACCCCTTCTTCCTGCTCAGGTGGGTAGCCATATACTCGATTAGTTCATTCTGAGGGGTAATGGGGTAACCGAAATAACCCTGACAGCCAGCCCTGATGGCTGCTTCGCCAATGGTGCTATTTCCATTCATCAGAACTCTAGCCACGGTAAACCTCTATTGCCACTTCAGGACATACTAATGCGCAGATAGCGCAGCCTGTACATTGGCCGCTATCATTTAAGAAAACTGTCAAATAGCCACTGGCATTCAACTTATCGGAAGCAGAGATCGCGTCCTTGGGGCAGAAGGATATGCAGATTTGGCATCCCTTGCAAAGCTCCTGATCAACTTCAATATATCCCTTTATGCTAGTATCTGTCTTCCCTGAGCTCATTTGAGCAGCCTCCTGATAAAGCCCCTGGTACAACGCATCAATTCTAAGTCTCTAGCACGTCAGAGTCAATCTAGCTTGTTGCGAAATGCTTTGAGTTCAAGATATACCAACAATTCCTCCGTCTTGCTCGTTTTCATGAATTCAGCTACCTTTCTGGCAGCGTCAACGGTCTGCTCAAGTTCATGGATAGCTCTATTCATTTTCCTTTTCTTCTTGTGCAGTTCATCAAGTTCAGCCACCCACTTCAACATCTGATCGTCTATTGTTTTGAGCACTTCATTCATGAGGTCATACCTCCTAGGTTATTCGAACTCTTGAGAATTGGGCCCCAATTAGCATAAGCGGGTATTGACAATCCAATTGTATTGTGATATAAATATATTTGCAGGACATATTGGAGGTGAATTATGAGAGAATCAGTCCTAGGGGAAATTGACAAGCAGCTTGTCGATTGGATTGAGCAATTGGATACTCTATACAGTGACCTTAGAAAGATAAGCAAGATGGTAGATAAACTAGAGGAGCAACTATCTACTCTGAAGAAAGCCCGTCGCGCATTGGCACTTGAATGGGGAGACACCAGTGAAGAGGTCTCGATACCACTTGAGTACACAAGTGAGGGAGTTACGGATGCCATATACGAGTTGTTAAGCGGTTTTGATAAAGCACTCAGTGTAGACGAGATCGTTGCCCTACTCAAGAGTATGAAATACAATTTCGGGAGTAAGAATCCGCGAAGGGTGGTTAATATGGCACTCGTAAATGACGGATTTATAGAGTCAGATAGCAAGGGCAAATACCGATTAGAGTTACCGTTTTGACCATAGCATGAGAGAGAGCACCATCACTACTGGGGTGCTCTCTCTTGATTCCGCCCGGGGGCGTGCCGGAACTGGCAGACGGAGTGATCTACCAAATCACTGGGGAGACCTCCCCGTAAGGGTTCGAGCCCCTTCGCCCCCACCAAACTAAATACTGCGGGGAACTGCTGGCCCACCGACAAGTAGTACCAGCGGCCCCTACTAGGAGCGGAACCATGACGAACCACCCTAGCATCAATAATTATAACACATCCGCCAGCACGCCCTTGCGGGGAATCATAAAGCGCTGAGAGTGAAAACCGTAGATATATGAAGTGCAAAGTAGCACAGGCGACCCTGATGGAATTCCAATCGGCGTGTACAATACGTGGCCTACTCAGTCGAGGCACCGTGCCTGCAAACGAGCAGCCTAATTTATGGCATTGTAGACTGACGTAAGCAATTTGGGCGAGACTTTTTGAGGGACATGAGGCAAGAAGCTTACGCCGGCTTGCCGAAGAGTATGGTGTTTCCTAATGAGGCAGCCAGGGGGAGCCTTCGATCTCGTTCAGAAACGCGCAAGTACTAACGCAGAAGTAGGGTCTTCCCAGATGGCCAATCAGCTTTTTGGGTAATTCTGATCGCGCAGTATCCGCTTTCACGCTGATCTATTCAAAACATCCCGGTACCGCACCTTGGGCACACATGTGTGAGGGGATCTCAAATCTCCAGGTATGTGGTTCGCTTCTCTAGAGTTACTAGGAGTCGTCTGACAGGTGGGCCATTCCCACTTCGCTGACCCGGGCATATTCGTTGGCTATAGCATATCTTGCTGAGTTTTCGCGGCAGCTCTGAGACTTTCGCTACTTCAGGCAGAGCTTCGAGTCTGTTAGGCAGTCGGGCGAGATTTCCTGAAAAGAGCTTAATCGTGACACCTTTGCCTGCTGAACCTCCCAGATCTAAGACTCTGATCTCAGGGAACTTTGTCAGCCGAGTCAGCATTTTCTGCATTTTACCTACATCCACGGTAGGCCTGATCTCCAATTCTGCTGTACCCTCGGAGGACGCGGGCTTTGGCTTTTGGCCGACTTCCTCCCGGCTGGGCGCAGGTTGCCCCGGCATTGCTTTGACTGTTGTCTCCGCTGAAGCCTTGATTTCTGTTGCTTTCTCATCTGTTGTCTTGAAGATGCGCTGAGCCCGCTGCTCCGCTGCTGATCCTCTTTGTTGACAGATATCTTCGGCTTGCGCGATAATTTTCCCAGCTAGCGCCCTGGCTTTATCTTCCACCCTGGCAATAATATTGTCTGCGCGTGCCTCAGCTTTCTCTTCGGCCTGCGCGATAATCTTCTCAATTTGTGCCCTGGTTCTCTCTTCCGCCCTGGCGATTATGACCTCTGTGCCTACCTCCGATTTCTCTTCCACCTGCGCGATAATCTTCTCAGCTTGAGCCTTGGCCCTCTCTTCCGCCCTGGCGATTATGACCTCTGCGCGTGCCTCGGCTTTCTCTTCCACCTGCCTGATAATCTTCTCAACATGGGCTCTGGCCTTCTCATCCGCCCTGGCAATGATGACCTCTGCGCGTGCCTCGGCTTTCTCTTCCACCTGCCCGATAATCTTCTCAGCGTGGGCTCTGGCCTTCGCTTCCGCTGCTTTAATGATACCCTGAGCTAATTGTTCCGCACCCGCAAATATGTCCGGAGAACTCTTCCTGGCTTCTTGTCTGGCAGCGGGCGCTTGTCTCTCTACCTTCTCCTTTATTTCTTTCGCCTTGTTACTTGGCCTGCTCAGGGTGTTCTGTGCTTGCTCTCCATTTCTTCTTATTATTGTTCTCGCTGATTCCTCGGCTTCTTGCCTCGTGTCAATAATAATTCCAGTGGCTTCCTTATCTGCTGGTCTGCGTACGGCAGCTTCAGGCCCGGACAGCTCCTGCGTTTTGCTTTTTAAAACTACCTCATCACTTACGTGTACCATAGAGGCTTTAGTGGGAAACAGCTCTCGTGCAGACTTCAGCCACCCGATCTTACGGGTAACTGAGGCTGGAGTGGCAGAAGGTTGCGGCGGGGCAGAAGGTTGCGGCGGGGCTATAATCCCCATGTCTGTAGGGCCATTCGCACTTGGGAGTTCTTCCATGGTGGGCTTCTCGTATATCTCTGCCCAGGCTTGTTTACTGCGATCCCAAACCCACGTGGTTCTGGGTTTAGTCTGCTTTGCGTCTTCCCATCCGAAATTGCCGCTAGATTCAGCTTCCTGTACGGGTTCTACCCCTGCCGTGGTTGCTCCAAGTTCGCTTGGCTGAAGTGCCAATTGGTCTTCTCCCACTACATGATTCGCTCGCTTGGATGATTTTCGCCAGGTGATAACCGGCATCAATAACTCCTGGGATGGACTAGCGGGGCCGCAGTGTCCATCTTAAATTCAGCAACCGTGTTAAGCATCCGAGTCATTCTACGGGTTCTCATCGGGTCATAAGCTGGAACAACTTGACAAAATAATGCAATCAGGTGTTTCCACGAGGCTGCTCTGTCGATCATAGAAGGTAGCACAGCGATGATCCGAATATGAAACAACCATAGATCGCATGCCGCTCTCCCCATAGCAGTGAAGGGAGCAAGAATCGTACATATGACTCTGGGGGACGCTGGAGGCAGACGCCCCCAAGTTAATTTTCATTTTGCCTTTATTTTATCCCTTCCCGTACACTATGTGTCAAGAGAGTTATCCACAAAGTTATCCACAGAAGACTCATTTTATTGCCCTTGTCGTTTCTATGACTCTCGCGGGCAATCCTTGTGTAACAAGCATAATGAGGCTGGATGGATGGCTGTCCGCAGCAGGATTGCCGCTTAGATGAGCGCGCTTTTGGGAACACCTTGCATGCGAGTCGGTATCCGGCATCTCTATGCAGCAACTTCCCCTGTTCATGACTAAATATCTGGCAATCTAGCTGGGAAGCATTGGGTTGTATTGAGGAATCGATGCGATATTGTGCCTTGCAGGAAGCTGTCGAATTGTAAGGGGCCAAAACTGGAGAAATGCAAGGTGGGAAGCGGAGCAATGGCGACCCCGATGGGGGTTGAGTTCTCTGATTCAAACTTTTTCAGCCATTCCTCGTATGATAGCTGGAAGAAGGGCTTCAGTTCCGGTCTTGGCTTGACGGCTATGACTTGTTCATCCTTTACCCAGATTTCGTCAAAAAGCTGTCGTGTAAGTTTGTTTCTCTGCTCCTGATTTGCCTCCCTCCACGCTTTGGCAACGTTCTTCAAAAATTCAGCTAGTCCCTCCAGTACTCTCGATTTGGTTTCCGGCGGGGTTAATGCTCGCAATGCTTCAAGTGTATTTCCCTTTTCCACCAAGTACTGTTTTTCGCTCAGGTCTCCCCAGGCAAATAGCTTCTTTAATCGCTCAAGTTGCGCTTTTAGTCTAGCCTGTTCCTTCTCAGTGTCATCGTAAGCGGTTTGTAATTTTTTATGGGCTTCTAGAATCTTGGCTTGGTAGTTCTCTGGTATATGAAAGGTTTCAAGATACTGCTCAATCTGGTATTCATAAACTTCAAGTAGGACTGACTTTTGTGGGCAGTCCCATCCCTTACTTCGGCTATAGCAGAGCATACGGCGCTTTCCATTATGGCTAGTTCCGACATGAATTCTGCCCTTACAATACCAGCAGTAGGTTATTCCTGTGAGTGAGGAAATAGTAGCTTTGCCAGGATGGTTTCTTGGTGCTCTTCTATTACGCTCTCTAGCTTCCTGAACTTGGCCCCATAACTCTTCGTTAATAAAAGGCTCATGCTTAGCTTTTAGCCATTGCCCATTGCCATTAGATAGTTGCCCAATGTAAAATGGGTTTTGTAGCATACCCCTGACTGTATCCTTACTAAAAGGTCTGTTACCCTGATTACCAGCAGTGCGATACCCAGTTGCATTGAGTGCTTGCGCTACCTCTTTGTCGCTTTTCCCTTGGGCTGCAAGCTCAAAGCTCATTACGAGCCCAGGATAGGTGTCTGAGTTGGGCACAGGCACTCCATCTTCTCCTTTTATTGCACCGAAGGGTAGAAGGCCACAATAGAGCCCTTGTGCTCTTCGCTCATGCCATCCCTTTTTGGTTTCTTGGCTAAGGTTGTCCGAGTAGAGTTCGGCTAGACCTCCCTGCATCACGAGCATAAACTTGCCCGTGGGAGTGGAATAGTCAATCTGGTTCTCGATTGAAACAAATCCGACACCTGCCTTGCCAAGCTTCTCGAAATACTCCAGTGTAACTCGTAGCTTACGGGAGAACCTGTCTATCTTGTGAACAACGAGTACGTCGTACTTGCCCGTGAGCGCGTCATCCATCGCCTGCTTGAAAACAGGCCGCTTGCGGATGTCATCTGTATGAGCGGATTTCCCAGCCTCTATGTATTCTTGGTAGGGTGTCCATTGTCTACCTTCGCATAGGGCATGAAAAGCCCGTTTCTGAGCATCAATGCTATAGCCTTCGGTTTGCTCCTCCGTGCTGACCCGTGCATAAAGTGCTGCCCTCAT
>SDBU01006536.1_pt1 | contig 13680 bp, 16 predicted proteins | sample 2277071 | NCBI WGS metagenome assembly SDBU01 (sample SAMN10397929, study PRJNA504765) | marine sediment metagenome | isolation source: marine sediment core GS08_GC12, 126 cmbsf | place: Arctic Ocean: Gakkel Ridge, Loki's castle | collected 2008
CTGCTCGGCCTTTTCTTCCCTGAGTATCTGTTTCAAATTTTCATAGGCGTTATCCTAATAGCAGCCTTAGCTCCCGTAATCTATTCTTACTTTATCTTCTGCAGGGTCGGAGGATTTAATAAAAAAGGAGATTATTTAAACGGTCGAGAATAATTAGTAATTATTAAAAGTTACTCTTATGGAAAATTGTAAAATAGAACACAAAACTCTCTGTACTGCTTTTTGTATTATCTTGAGTGTATTTTTAGCTGTTTTGATTGTTTCTACAGTAATAGATATTCAAAACAAAATAAGAGAAACAGAAAATACAATTACTGTTTCTGACACAGGAACAGTTTATGCCAAGCCTGACTTAGCTCTAACAACTTTTTCTGTAGTTACCGAAGCTAAAACGGTAGCTGAGGCTATGAGTGAAAATACAAAGAAGATGAATGCAATAATTAATTCTGCAAAAGAGCAGGGAGTGGAAGATAAAGATTTAAAAACTGCTACTTTTAATATTTACCCCCGCTACGAATGGTATGAGAAAGGAACTTGTGTTCCTCCTTGCCCCTCAGGTAAAAGAGTATTAGTTGGCTATGAAGTACGGCAATCTCTTCAGGTGAAAATCAGAGATATGGAAAAAATCGGTATTATTATTGAAGAAGGAACTAAGGCTGGCGCTAATCAAGTTAGTGATTTGCAATTTACCATTGATAATCAAGACGAACTTAAAAAACAAGCCAGAGAACAGGCAATTGAAAAAGCTAAGACTAAAGCTAAAGAATTAGCTTCTCAATTAGGTGTTAATTTGGTTAGGATTAGCAATTTTAGTGAAAGTACTGCTGTCTCGCGTTTCTTTGGACTGGGAATAGCTGAAGAGGCGATGGGCCGGGGTGGGGAAGCGCCTCAGATAGAAACCGGTGAAAACAAAATAGAAGTTACAGTAATCATTACTTACGAAATTAATTAAAAGGTCGGAGGTTATTTAGAAAAAAAAGAATAAAAATATGTTAGGAAATTTATTTTCTAATTTTTGGATAATAATTACAGTTTTGATACTTCTGTCGATGGTAGTAAAGATTACCCGTGAGTATGAGAGGGTAGTAATTTTTAGACTAGGAAGATTTGCTGGAATCAGAGGTCCGGGACTATTTCTGATGATTCCCTTCATTGAAAAAATGGTTAAACTTGATCTTAGAATAGTTACTCTTGATGTTCCAGCTCAAGAGGTCATTACCAAAGACAATATCCCAATAACAGTTGATGCCGTTTTATACTTTAAGGTTGCTAATCCTGAGAAAGCAACAATTGAAGTGGAAAATTACATGATGGCTACTTCCCAGAATTCTCAGACTTCTTTAAGGGGAGTAGTTGGATCCTCAAGCTTAGATGAACTTTTAACTGAAAGAGAAAAAATTAATGAAAAGCTTCATGAAATCATTGACCGGGCCACTGATCCCTGGGGGATAAAAGTGACGGCAGTTGAGATTAAACACGTAGAAATCCCCGAGAATATGCAGAGGGCTATTGCCAAGCAAGCTGAAGCTGAAAGAATGAGAAGAGCTAAGGTTATTTTAGCTGAAGGTGAATATCAGGCTAGTCAAAAACTAAAAGAGGCCGGGGAGGTTTTAGGAGCAGACCCTATTACTCTAAGATATCTGGAAACCTTATCAGAAGCTGCCAAAGAACCTAATACCACTATTTTGTTTCCAGTTGAGATGCTCGGACTTTTAAAAAAAATTGGCAAGAGAGATCAATGAATCTTCGATTCATTTCAACCTTCAATGAATTTTTAATTCATCTTGGTGAGTAAAACATGTTTTTGAAGTTATCAGAAGGGGAGGGGAAAATTATCTGGACAAAGCATTCAAAAATGAAAATACGACAGTACCGCTTTTCGGAGAAAAGGGTATTGAATATTTTACGAAAACCAGACAGAAAAGAAATTGGCATAGCACCAGAGACGATTGCTAATATGCAAATTACCGGCACAAAAAAACATCCGACTGAAGCCTGGATGATGTATCAAATATTAAAAAAACCAAAGGGAATTAAAGTAATTTCTGCTTGGCGCTATCCTGGTCGAACACCAGTAGGTGCGAGACCCTTTATTCCCGAAGATACCCTTGAAGAATTAGAAAAGTTAGAGTAAACTTTATTAAGGCTCATTGTCATAAATAATATTGAAAGGAGGTAATAGAGGAAATGGAGCTTAGCGAACCCTTAAAGGTTATTGGGGTTGGTGTTGGGCTTTGTGTCATTGCCTATTTTTTGGCAGCAATTCCTTTTGGTAAGATTATTGGTCATTTCTATGGGGTGAATGTTCAGAAATTAGGGAGTGGTAATATTGGAGCTACCAACCTTTATCGAGCTCTTGGCACAAGGAATGCCCTTTTGACACTTGGATTAGACGTTGGGAAAGGCGCCTTGCCAGTCTTTTTGGCAACCAAAGCTTTTGGATATTCTCCGCCAGTCTATTTGTGGGAGATGGGCTTAATAATCCCAATAATGATAATCTCCCTGGTGGGAATCTCTGCCGTCTTTGGTGCTTGCTATTCTGCTTGGCTTAAGATAAAGACCGGAAGTTGGAAAGCTGGTAAAGGGATAAGTACTCTTATAGGAGTTCTCTCCATAATTTTGGGTTGGCAGATTTGGCTAATAGTATTGATCATTTGGTTTGTTTTCGTTTTTCTTTTCATTGCTAACCGGAAAATGTCTGCCGCCAGCCTAATGCTTGTTAGTGGCGTTCCTGTTCTCTATCTTGTTTGGCCTATCCCAGTTTTAGTGCTTTTCTCACCCTTTATGATAGCTATGATTGGCTGGAGGCACAAAGAGAACATCGAGAAATTGATAAATGGAACAGAAAAGCAAGTAGATCTTTCTAAGCGCATTAATCTCTTCCTTGAGAAATACTCTCTAGAAGCCTTATTGGCAAAGTACTTTCCTCCAAATAACAAAAAAAAGAAGCCCTAAGTAAAATAATGACAATGAGCAATTACACTTAGGGCTTCTTACAATTATTTTTTGATGTTAAAATATAATCGCATGAACTATACAAAGATTATTGGTTGGTTAATATTTTTAACTGGTATTATCATAATCGGTTGGACATTACTTTCTTCTTATAATATTTTTACTGGCGAAACTACTGCTCCAGAGCTTTTTGAAGTGCCGAAAGAAGAAGTTTCTACTCAAACCGGAGAAACTCAAGATATTCAAGACCAACTCCAAACAATGGTAGGGGAGCAGTTGAAAGGAATTCTACCGATGGATTCCATGACGCAACTTTTTAATTTAGCTGTTTGGTCAATGCTAGCTTTTATTTTGATTTTTGGTGGAGCTCAAATCTCTGGCCTGGGTATCAAGTTGATTAAAAAATAGAAAAGGTTGACATTTCTTTATTTTGTTTTAAAATAATTACAGCGGAGGGCTAAATAAATAGACTAGCCCTTTTAAAATTTATTTGAAAAGAAAAGGAGGAAAACACGATGGGAAATTTTTCTGTTCCAGGAGGAGGCTTAACAGCCTTAGCGACGCCCTTTAACCCGGATGGCAGCATAGATTGGTTTGGTTTCAGGAAAAACATTCTCTTTCAGGTTAGTCAGAAGATAACTGGTTTGCTCTACGTTGGGACGACCGGCGAATCACCAACTTTAGTGCCAGAAGATCACTGTTTGGTTATCAGAAGGGGAGTAGAGTATGCCGAAGGAGAGGTTTTTACCTTAAGTGGTGGCGGTTCAAATTCCTTGGAAGAGACTCTATATTACGTAGAGGTAATCAGCCGGATCGGCTGCAACGGTGTCCTTCTTGTTGACCCTTACTACAATGGTCCTTCTTCTCTGGAAATAAGGGAAAACTACTATCGGCCAATAGCGGAAAGATTCTCCGAGTTGGTCATCGTCCCCTATATCATTCCAGGGAGAACTGGTTGTGCTCTGGAACCAGGAGACTTGGCTATCTTGAATTGGAAATATCCCAATATTTGTGCAGTCAAGGAAGCCCGAGGGGATTTCGACAAGATACGAGAAACCCGGGATTTGACACAACTCGACTTCGGGATCTTTTCCGGCGATGACGACAAAACCTGGGAGATGATGGTTGACCTTAGGATCAAAGCCAAAGGGGTAATCTCAGTGGTTTCCAACATTGTTCCAGGTCCTGTTCAGCAGATGTGTGAGGAGATTCTGGTCGGCGATTTAGAGAAAGCCGACAAGATAAAGCAAGCTCTCGATCCGCTTTTTGGAGTGGTTACTGTGGTTCAAGAAAGGCAAGAAAAGCTTGTCAGAACAAAGGACATTACGATAAAGGATAAATTTCGGAACCCTCTGCCCCTCAAGACAATGATGCAGGGATTGGGTATGCCAGCCGGTCCTTGCCGTCCGCCCCTAGGCAAAATGACTCCCCAGGCGGTGGAAGTGGTCAGGGACGTACTGAAAAAGGTCTGGAAGGAGAATCCGTGGGTCTTGAAGCCGATTGAGGAGTTCTATAAAGTCAGTATCTCGGACCGACTAGCCGACGATGAAATCTGGATCGAACTAGCCTACAAAGGAGGTAATTGAGATGACAACAGTAATGATTTCCGGTTTAACTGGTAATATGGCTACCTTAGTTGCCAAGGCCGTGGAAGGGGTTGAAGATATGAAGCTTATACCGTTTGCTCTGTCAGAGTTAGATCAGGAATGGCAATTTGGTATAGGTTCTATTGCACTTGTTCCCCTTGAAAAACATGAGGACACTTTGAAGAATCTAAGTCCTGATGTGGTGGTGGACTTCACTGTCCCAGATGCTGTTAACCGAAACGCCGAGCTCTACTGCAAGTGCGGTATTCCCTCTGTCATAGGCACAACTGGCGGTAATCGAGAACTCTTGAAGAGAACAGTAGAGAGTTCAAAAACCTCTGCTGTAATTGCACCTAATATGGCAAAGGAAATCGTGGTCCTTCTGGCCATGATGGAGTACGCGGCCAAAAACTTCCGCAATAGCTTCAAGGGGTACCGTTTGGTGATTACAGAAAGCCATCAACAGGGCAAGAAAGATACCAGCGGTACGGCTAAAGCCATGATCCAGCATTTTAATGAACTGGGAATTCCTTTTACTGCAGACCAGATTATTATGGAAAGGAATCCTTTAGTTCAAGAGGTAGCCTGGGGCGTTCCGCAAGAGTATCTTGGCGGTCATGCCCACCACAAGTACACCTTGCTTTCTGGGGATGGAACTGTGCTTTTTGAAATAAAACACAATGTAAATGGCCGGACCATCTATCTTCCCTTAATCCTTGACTCAATACGTTTCCTGGATAAAGCTGTTCAAAGGGGAGCCCAAGGGATAGTCTTTTCAGCGATTGATGTACTCAAAGCATAAAAAGGAGGGATATCTGTGAAGCATAAGAGGCGCATGTTCTCAATTTGAGAATATGCGCCTCACTTGTTTTTGCTGTGTCCGTTAGAAATCTGGTAGAATTTTTAGTGGGGTGTTATTATATAATAATGCAAAACATTGTTTTTCAATGGATTTCTTGGCAGTTTTTTGAAGTGCCAAAAGAAATTTTAAAAGCTTGGAAAAACTTTCTCAAGTTTAATTTAAATTATTTTTCTATTCCCTTACTTTTGAGAACTCTTTTTTCTCCCTGGCGAAGATATAAAATGTTTCGTGGTAAAGGATTTGACATTGGCAAGTTTTTTGAGGTTCTTGTGTCTAATTTAATTTTCCGACTTTTGGGAGCGATAATTAGAAGTTTTTTAATCTTTATTGGATTGTTGGTAGAGCTTTTTATAATTTTTGCTGGAATAATAATATTTATCGGCTGGTTAATTTTACCAGTCCTTTTAATTGCTGGTTTCATCTTCGGAATTAAAGTTTTAATTTAAATATGTTCAGTTTACAACAAACAGCAATTTATCAAGCAGTTAAATGGGAAAGAAGTCTTACTTTTAGATTCGTTAGACCTCTAAAAAAGTTATTCTTAGTTTTGTTTGTTATCTTTTTCTTACTGTTTCTTTATGGGTTTTTCAGCGAAAAATTTGAGCAATCAGTTTTATCTCTTCTTCTCGGTTCTTTAATAATCTCTTTGACTTTATTTTTAGATTTCTGGGTTAGAAAATCTTTTTTGGATTTGAAACTTAAACAGCCTCAATTAAAAGCAACCATTAAAGAAGCTTTGGCTGAACCTAATAAGTTTAATTTAGCTGAGTTTTTAAGTTTCGAAGTAGCTAAAGCAGTAGGGAAGTCTCAAAAGAATTCTACAAATTTCCTCTATAATCTCCTTTGTGATAATCCAAATCTGAATTTTATTTTTTCTCGAGTTCTCTTAAAATCAAAACAAATTAAGAAAAGTTTAAAAAATCAGAAATTTTCCACAAAGAATTTCCAAGAAATAATTCTGGAATCTCTTAAAATAGCTCAAAAGGAAGGTCATTTAAGGGTTAAGGTGGGGGATGTTCTGACTGTCTTAGCTGAGCATGATTTGATATTTAAGAAAATTTTAATTGATGCTAATTTAAAAATCAGAGATATTGAGAATTTGACTTGGTGGTTAGAATCATCGAGGAAAAGGATTCAAGGGGGAAAGAAATTTTGGCAATGGAAGAATTTAATTAAAAAAGGAAGTTTAGCTAAATCCTGGGCAGCCGGCTATACTATTACTTTGGATAGATTTGGAATTGATTTTTCTGAAATAGTTAAAAAACAAGGTTTCCCGGAAACAATTGGCCATCAAAAAGAAATTAAGCTAGTTGAAAGAATTTTAGCTCGAAGGGAAATTAATAATTGTCTCTTAATAGGGGAACCAGGAGTTGGTAGAAAAAGCATGATTTTAGCCTTAACTAAAAGAAGTGTTTTGGGTGAGAGTTTGCCAAGGGTAAATTACAAAAGAGTAGTTCAATTGGATCTACCAACTTTGGCAGCTCAAACTGAAAACGTAGCTGAAGCAGAAGCTCTTCTAGATACAATTTTTCAGGAGGTAGTTAGGGCTGGCAATATTATTTTAGTCATTGATGATTTCCATAATTTCGTTGGTGGAAAGAAAAGACCAGGAGTAATTGATATTTCTGGGATACTGGGTTCTTATTTAAACTTACCCCAATTTCAAATTATAGCTATTGCCACTTTTGCTGGCCTTCACAAATATATTGAACAGAAACCTTCTATCTTGTCTCTTCTTGAAAAGGTGGAGGTTTCGGAAATTTCTGAAAGAGAGACCTTAATGATTTTAGAAAATTTAGTCCCGCCCTTAGAGAAAAGATATAAGAAGTTTGTCGCCTTCCCAGCTTTAAGGGAAATAGTTTCTTTAGCTAAAAGATATTTGCCAGCTATTCCTTTTCCTAAATCAGCCATGGATTTATTAGATGAAGTAATGGTTTATATTTCTTCAACCAAAGAAAAAACAGTTTTACCAAAACATATAGCTAAGATTGTTTCTGAAAAAACTGAGATTCCAGTCGGGGAAATAGAGATTAAAGAAAAAGAGGTTTTATTGAATTTAGAAAAACTTTTACACAAAAGGATTATTAATCAGGAGGAAGCAGTTAAAGAAGTTTCCACCGCCTTAAGAAGAGCTAGGGCAGAGGTGACTGTTCAAAAAGGGCCAATGGGAACTTTTTTATTCTTGGGACCAACTGGAGTAGGTAAAACTGAAACTGCCAAAGCTTTAGCTGAAATTTATTTTGGTCATGAAGACAAAATGATTCGGCTCGATATGTCCGAATTTCAGAGCGTGACAGATATCCCTCGTTTAATTGGTTCTCCGGGTGAAGAAGGTTTATTAACCACTCAGGTCAGAGAGAATCCTTTTTCCTTAATTCTTTTGGATGAAATTGAGAAAGCTCATAAAAATATTTTGAACTTATTCTTGCAAGTATTAGACGAAGGCCACTTGACTGATGGTCTGGGTAGAAAAGTTGATTTTAAGAATTCAATCATTATCTCTACTTCCAATGCTGGCTACCAAGTAATTCTAAAAGCCTTGCGGGAAAAAACTGAATGGTCGCAGGTTAAACAAAAGATTTTGGATTATCTTTTTGAAGAAGCCATCCTTCTGCCAGAATTCATTAACCGTTTTGATGCTGTTGTTATCTTTTCGCCTTTAAGCAAAAAAAATCTTTTAGATATTGCTGAACTAATGTTTCAAAGATTAAAGAAAAACCTTAGAAAAAAGAATGTTGAATTTATTATTACCCAACCTCTTAAAGAAAAAATTGTTGAATTAGGCTACGACCCTACTTTTGGAGCTAGACAGCTAAAAAGAGTTATTCAAGATAAGGTGGAAAATGTCTTAGCTTCAGCCCTTCTGGCGGGCAAAATCAAAAGGGGAGACACGGTAGAAGTTGAACCTAAAGAATTTAAATTAAAAGTTAACCAATGAATAGTAAATCAAATTGGTATGTAATAACTGGAGGGCCTTGTTCTGGAAAAAGTAGCGCCCTCTCTTTTTTTGAGAAAATGGGTTATAGGATTATTCCTGAAGCTGCCCGTATTTTGATTGATGAAGAGATAGCTAAGGGCAAAACCATTGAAGAGGTTAGAAAAGATGAAGCAGATTTTCAACGAAAAGTATTAGCGATGAAAGTAAAAATAGAGAATAAATTATCTAGGGAGGAAATAATTTTTTTTGATAGAGCAGTACCGGATAGTGTGGCTTATTATCAAACCTGCGGTCTTGATCCCAAGGAAGCTTTGAGTGTTTGTCAGAAAGATCAGTACAGAAAAGTTTTTTTAATGGAACGGTTTCCTTTTAAACAAAATGGTACCAGAACTGAAGATCCTAAAACTATTAAAACGTTAAGTCATCTTTTTAAGGAAACCTATGAGAAACTTGGTTACGAAGTTGTTTCTGTCCCAAACATGTTGGTTGAGGAACGAGTGAAATTTATCAGAAACCATATGTTAAGAAACTAATAAGCAATAGTGTAAAGTGAAGAGAGTAAGGATTAAAGACTTACTCTCTTTTTATTTTGGGTTACTGTGGATTGTTTGTGGATAAAGTAGAGAGGTTTATTCGTATTTTGGGTATTTCCTCAATGGGGTGTAGTGGTTGACCTGAATATCAAAGTGGGGGATAATGAAGTCGAAGTGGGGATATGTGGATAAGATTGGGGATAACTACCCATTTCTGTGGATAACTTATGTTTATTGGAGAATATACATATTCGATAGATGAGAAGAAAAGATTAGCCATTCCGGTTAAATTCAAACAGCTTTTAGGGAAAAAAGCAATAATTACTAAGGGATTAGACAGGTGCCTTTTCCTTTATCCTGTTAAAGAGTGGGAAAGCTTAGCTAAAAAAATAGCTAAATTACCTTTAGCTCAAGCTGATGCCAGAAGTTTTTCCAGATTAATGCTGGGGGGAGCTATGGAAGTCAATCTTGATGGTTTAGGAAGAATTTTAATTCCTGATTATTTAAAAACTTACGCTGGTTTAAAAAAGAAAATCATTTTTGTTGGTCTTTATAACCGAGTTGAGATTTGGGATGAAGAAGAATCTCAAAAGAGCAGAAAGAAAACTGATATAGCAGCCGGGGATATAGCCGAAAGGTTAAAGGACTTAGGCGTTTAAAATGATTCACATTCCAGTTCTTCAAAAAGAAGTAATTAAATATTTGGACCCCAAACCAAATGAGAACTTTATTGACGCAACATTCGGTGAGGGGGGACATGCATTAGCTATTTTAGAAAGAATTAATCCAAAAGGAAGATTGTTAGGGATTGATCAGGATCAAGAAATAATTGAAAATTGGAAATTAAAAATTAAAAATTTCAAGAATCAGGTAATTCTTATTTGTAGTTCTTTTGTCAATTTAAAAGAAATTGTTAAGGAAGAAAAATTTAGACCAGCTACTGGAATATTGTTTGACCTAGGAATGTCTAGCTGGCATTTGGCAGAAAGTGGTCGGGGATTCAGCTTTTTAAAAAATGAGCCCTTAGACATGAGATACAGCATTAAGAATCCTTTAACCGCTGAGAAAATAGTAAATTATTGGTCAGGGCCAGAGGTTGAGGAGATTTTAAAAGAATTTGGGGAAGAAAGATTTGCTAAAAATATTGCTAAAGAAATTATCAAAGAGAGGAAATTAAATACGATTAAAACTACTTCTCAATTAGTAAAAATTCTTAGAGGAGCAGTTCCTTATAAGTATCAACGTCAGCGCATTCATTTTGCTACCAGAACTTTCCAAGCTTTAAGGATTGCCGTCAATGATGAATTAAATAATCTAGAGAAAGCCCTACCTCAAGCTATAGAAGTTTTAAGATCTGGCGGTCGCTTAGTGGTAATCTCTTTTCACTCTTTAGAAGATAGGATTGTAAAGAATTTCCTAAAAGAAAAAAATAAAGAAAATTTAATTGAAATTTTAACCAAAAAACCAATCAGGCCCGATCCCGAAGAAATTAAAATTAATCCTCGCTCAAGGTCTAGTAAACTAAGAGCAGCAATCAAAACATGAATAATACCTTAGTTTTAACTCTACCAATTTCAAAAACTTTTAGATTGGGTTTAAATTTGAAGATTTTCTGGATTTTTATAGTTTTACTAATATTTTCTCTTTTAGTTGTTTGCATTTTTCAGCTCAATGCTTACACTAGAGAGTTTTATCTTATCCAAGAATACGAGAGGAATTTGAGTCAACTCGTTCAAGAGAATAAAATGTTGGAAATTAATTTTTCTCAGGCTGATTCCTTAAGGAATATGGGTAATTATGCTCAAATTTTTGAAAAGGCAGAAAATGTGGAATATATCCGGATTCTAGAAAGTACGGTTTTGGCAAAATGATTATGCAGCACTGGCGGGTAAATCTAATTTTGGCAATTATTTTTCTTTTTGGAGTGACTATTATTGGCCGGCTTTTTTTTATTCAAGTTCTTCAAGGAGATTTTTATAAAGCCTTATCTCAAGGATATACTGTCGAGGAAGAAATAGAAGCTGAAAGAGGAGAAGTTTTCTTTAGAAATGAAGAACCTTTAGCTATTAATAAAGACTGGTTTTTAGTTTTTGCTTCTTCTAGAAAAGTTGAAGAAAAAGAAGAGACAGCTGAGAAATTAGCTAAAGCTCTTAACCTTAATAAAGATTCAATTTTAGAAAAACTTGAAAAAGATAATCTTTACGAGATTATTAAAAAGCAATTAGTTGATGAAGAAATAATAAAAATAAAAGAGTTAAGTCTAGCCGGGATTCATTTAGAAAAAAAATCTGGTCGCTACTATCCTCAAGAGAACTTGGCTTCTCAGGTAATTGGATTTTTAGATGCAAATAAAAATGGACAATACGGCATAGAGGGAAGTTATGATGAGGCCTTAAGGGGGGACAGGAAAAACCCAGGCCAAGACCTTATTTTAACCATTGATTACTCCATTCAATTTATAGCTGAGAAATTATTAGCTGAGGCTCAAGAAGATTTAGACATTGAAAGTGGTGAAATTATAGTTATAGAACCTAATTCTGGGAAAATCTTAGCTTTAGCAAATTTTCCTAATTTTAATCCTAATCAATATTCAGAAATTACTGATTTAGATGTTTTCCAGAATTCAGCCACTCAGAAAATTTTTGAGCCAGGTTCAGTCTTCAAACCAATTACTTTCGCCGCTGCTTTAAATGAAGGGAAAATTACTCCTTTAACTACTTATCTTGACCTTGGAGTAGTAGAGTTCGATGGTTGGCCTATTTATAATTATGAACATAGGACCTATCCAGGCGATATCACCATGACTGAAGTTTTGGAAAAATCAATTAACACCGGTGCCGTATTTGTCGAACAGCAGCTTGGCCGGGAGCTTTTTTTTGAATACATTGAAAAGTTTGGATTCTTTGAGAAAACCAAAATTGACCTTCAAGAAACCATTCCGGAAAACAAGGAATTTCATGAGGGACGGAGGCAGGGTCGAGAAATAAACTTTGCTACCGTCGCCTATGGTCAAGGGATTGAAATGACCCCAATTCAATTAGTCAGAGCCTACAGCGTTATTGCCAATGGCGGCAAATTAGTTACACCTTATATTGTTGAAACTGAACCTAATATTGAAGATGATTTAGTAATTTCCCCAAAAACTGCCTCTCAATTAACCGCCATGTTAGTTAGTGTAGTTGAAAATGGTTTTGCTAAATCTGCTCAAATTCCAGGATACTACGTTGCTGGCAAGACAGGAACCGCTCAAATATCTTTTGCCGCTTTAGAAATTGCGAAATTGGGCTATTCAGATAAAACTTGGCAGAGTTTTATTGGCTTTGCCCCGGCTTTTAACCCCCGATTTCTCATTTTGGTAAAGTTGAATAATCCTAAAACTAAAACTGCTGAATATTCAGCTGTCCCAATCTTCCATACCTTAGCCAAACAGATTATTGATTACTATCAAATCCCGCCAGACTATGAATCTCTTTAAGAAACTCATTTCTATTTGGAAAAAACCAAAAGTGGTCGTTGTCATAAAAGATAATCAGGAAATGGTAAAGATGACTATCTCTCGTATTTTAGGTCCTTCTTTTAGAACGGAGAAGGAGGTTTTATTGGCTACTGATTTAGAACGAGAAGACTTATCAAAAAAGAAGTATTTGATTTTGAACTTTGATAATAATAACATCAGGAAGTTTGAAGAAAGAACACCAGCTAAAATTCTGACTTTTGGTTTTCATGAAGGAGCTGATTTTCAAGCCAGTAATATAAAAGAAAATGGTGGCACGAACTTTAAAATAAGTCACCAAGGAAACATTATCCCAATTTGGCTGAAAGAAACTTTAAATCAGCAAGAAATATATTCGGTCTTAGCAGCAATAGCTGTTGGAACAATTTTTGATTTAAATTTAGTGGAAATTTCTCAGGCATTGACTTCTGTAACAAAATAAGGTAAAATACGTCATAGACCAAAGGAGGCGAAGCCGAGTGAGGTCTTGAAATCATGGAAAAATTACACTTGAAGTTCTATTTCATTGTCAAATTAACCGATCAAAGTACCGGCTGAGTTTTTAACTAAATAAGTTTTAAAGATTCAGCCGGTCCTCAGGATCGGTTTTTTACTGAGGATTAGAAGTTCTTTTAAAAGGGGGAATAAAAAAATAATGGCAAGACGAAATTCAAATGGTCAAGGAACGACGAAAAAAATAACTTGTCCAAACCAAAGGTGCCAGACAAAGAATGAAGTGAAAATGGGCAATAGGGACAATGGCGATGGAGATACTTGGTCGGGAACCAAAGAAATAAAATGTTGCAATCCTATATGTGGCAGAATGATTAAATTCAAAGTGAACAGACATAACAAAATAAAGATAGTTATTTAATCAATTTCCCCAAAATCTAAGAGAGCCGCCTTAGTTCAATTGAACGAGGCGGTTTCCACTTTTACAAAACAAAAATTTTATGCTAAATTGGTATTGTCACTGGCCTCATCGTCTAGCGGCTTAGGACGCGTGCTTCTCAAGCATGTAACAGGGGTTCGATTCCCCTTGAGGCCACCATTAAGACTGGAATTCCAGCCTTTTTTTGTTACAATGGGTTAATGGCTAAAATTTTTTGGCATAATTTATCTCCCGAGGAAGTAAAAAGAATGTTAAATGTTGACGTTAAAGAAGGGCTGACTGAAAAAGAAGTTGTTTCTAGGAGAGCAGAATTTGGGAAAAATAAACTACCAGAGGAAAAACCATTATCAAGATTAAGAACATTTCTTGAACAATTCCAGAGTCCCTTGATCTATATTCTAATCATTGCCGGCATCATCAC
>SDBU01006537.1_pt1 | contig 13677 bp, 13 predicted proteins | sample 2277071 | NCBI WGS metagenome assembly SDBU01 (sample SAMN10397929, study PRJNA504765) | marine sediment metagenome | isolation source: marine sediment core GS08_GC12, 126 cmbsf | place: Arctic Ocean: Gakkel Ridge, Loki's castle | collected 2008
CACTATCCGGCACATCGGAAGCCGAAAATACCTCAAGCTCTTTGCCCAAACCTTTAGATATTTCGGGCCAACTCTTTTCCAGCATTCCTTCCCAGTATATTGAGACTAACCGCACTTCAAGGTTGCTATTATCTATAATATCAGCAAAATCAAGATAACAAGAATGGGTGACCCCTTTTTTCGCAAGTTTGACAATGTTTGTTTATGTGAAGAGCAGATCCATCATTTGACTCGCTGAGAGCGACGACCTTTTCCATGACGTGTGCCGCTCTTGGGATAAGTTGATGGAGGTTCACTTTCATACTTCGGAATTTGTCCCCATGAAATATCCTTCCAAAGGCAGGCGAACCCCCGAACTTCTTTCCAATAAGTGATCCCCAAGAAGCTAGGAGTAGTTTGTCGTCTTTGCTCACACTTTCTTTGGGCACGAATTCGACAGGAATATATTGTGTAGGTTTGGATGACGAAGTTGTGGTCACAGCATCAATGAAGGCAGCAGGGTTGCACGGAGACCGCCCCACTTGGCGTGGGTGGCTGGCTAAGCAGGAGGGTGCTAGGATGCTTCCTGTTGGAGAGCATTACCGGAGCGTGTGCGATCTCCAATTCCCATTACAAGGGCTGGAACGGAAATGTCTTCGTCCAGATCATCCCAGTGAAGACCGGTGCCACCCCCGCTGATCACGTATTCGTTGCGTTGCGCGTCGTTTGCATTGAGAAGACGTGGGAAATATGCCAAAGGGACACCCAGTTGACGCCCATCAGCTAGTAGGACCCACATAGTGTCCGAATCAAACGTAATTTTCTTAGCCAAAGGTTCAGATACTAAAGTGTTCATTCCAATACCTCTCAATCAAATCTTTTTTGTCTTCAATCACATGCATCAACCCACGGAGTTCAGCTGAGGACATCGAATATGATTCAGCCAGGCAAACCTGAGGAACCAGCCAGAATTTGGCCACAGCCTCGCCCTTTCGCACGTGAATATGCAGTGGTTCCTGCGGATCCCCCTCATTAGAATAGAAAAAAAACCGATATCCTTTGTGTCTGAAAACGACAGGCATGTCCAAAGTTACCTTGTGGTTCGTAAAAAGTCCAGCATTTTGGATCAGTCTGTTCAGATGGACAGACTACGGATTTGGAGCATTGCCATAACAGATCATTCTGTATTATCATAACTCGATGGAATATTGTGATTTGCAGTGATATCAGAGGTCGTGCTTTGCCAAGGTCTAATAAAGAGACGCCTTCTCATATCGAAGTCGGAGTCGGGGAAAACCCGGCAATCGATGCCTTTACACTATCCGGCACATCGGAAGCCGAAAATACCTCAAGCTCTTTGCCCAAACCTTTAGATATTTCGGGCCAACTCTTTTCCAGTATTCCTTCCCAGTATATTGAGACTAACCGCACTTCAAGGTTGCTATTATCTATAATATCAGCAAAATCAAGATAACAAACCCATATCGAAACCCGGATGATTATGCAAGTGGGCCTTGAATATGTCAAATCAGACCGAAGCCAATGCAATAGAATCGTCAGGCCAAATCTTGATTGTGACAAATGATACGCCTAAATATATAATCGATTTTGTAACCCAGTCATTATATCACGCGCCGTTGGTATTTGTTATATTGGTCCTCTATGGACTCTACCCAAAGATTTTCGTTGCAAGATTTTTTCTCAGTGATACAAAGACAACCCTATGATTGCGATTATTGATTACAAGGCTGGGAACCTCAGGAGTGTCGAGCTGGCCGTTAGGAAGTTAGGCTTTGCTTGCCGCATCACACACAGCCGGGAAGAGATCTCAGACAGTGAGCGGATCATCTTTCCAGGGGTGGGAGCGGCCGGGAAGGCCATGGCTGATCTGAATCATCTTGGTCTGGACAAGGTGTTGACAGACGAGTTTAAGACCCGGAAACCGATTCTGGGGATTTGCCTGGGCGCGCAGATCATCCTTGAGAGGAGCGAAGAGAATAGTGCCCAATGTTTAGGGCTCATTGAAGGTGCTGTTAAGCTGTTCCCGCGGCCCCTTCTTTCTGAGGGAAAAGAGCGTCTTAAAATACCCCACATGGGGTGGAATGGTGTGTACCTGCGCAAAGATCATCCGGTGTTGGAAGGGATTGCACCGGCTGATGAGTTCTACTTTGTTCATGCTTACTATCCACTGCCTGCCTCGGATGACCACGTGATTGGTACCACCGGCTACGGAATAGAGTTTCCCTCCGTAATCGGGTACAATAACCTGATCGCCATGCAGTTCCATCCGGAAAAAAGCGGCCCGGCAGGCCTTAGGATCCTGGAGAATTTTTGCACCTGGGATGGAGAATTTCAGCCAAGCCTTGGCTAGCGAAATTTCGCCTCGAACCGATCAGGTGCGAGGTGAGTAAGAAAATCCGCTTCTGTTCAAGGCGTCAGCCGCAAATCCGTACTGTTTTCAAGGCGTGAGCCGCAAACAAATCCCAATGACAGAAATCCCAATGCTCCAAACCAAGAACCGTCTACCCAGAGAAAATCAGGATTGGGCTGTTTTGAAATTTGAACATTTGAATTTCGATATTGTTTCGACATTAGGATTTCGAAATTCGGATTTATTTACGATGAGAAACACAAATCATTTCTCACTTTTTCTAATTTCCAAAAAACATAACGCTGCTTGGGAAACGTTCTGCTATGTTGAGTAAAAGGATTATTCCGTGTCTTGATGTGAGAGACGGGAAGACAACCAAGGGCATAAAATTCAAAGAGAATGTGGATATTGGTAACCCTGTGGAGATGGCCAGGTTCTACTATGAAGAGGGGGCTGACGAGATTGTCTTCTACGACATCACGGCTTCAAGCGACCGGCGCGACATTATGATAGATGTGGTTCGCCGCGTGGCCGAGGAGATCTTTATACCCTTCTCCGTGGGCGGAGGGATCAGGACCATCGAGGATATGCGTCAGGTGCTTCTGGCCGGAGCAGAAAAGGTGAGTGTGAACACGGCGGCCATCGAGGATCCGAAGATCATCGCCGAGGGGGCAAAGGCCTTTGGGAGCCAGTGCATCGTACTTGGGATGGATGTGAAAAAGGTGGAGGCATCTGCAAAGATCCCGTCTGGCTATGAGATGGTCATTCATGGTGGCAGGACATATATGGGTATTGATGCCCTTGCCTGGGCCAAGGAGGCGGAAGACCTGGGGGCAGGGGAGATATGTCTCAATTCTATTGACGCGGATGGCACTCGGCAGGGCTATGAAATGGCGTTGACTCCACTCATTTCTGAAAACGTGAACATTCCGGTCATCGCTTCGGGAGGTGCCGGGGATATCGATCATATCTATGATGTCTTGACGAAGGGGAAGGCCGATGCTGCACTTGTGGCCTCCATCGTTCACTACGGGACGTATACGATCAAGCAAATCAAAGACGAGCTTGATGCCCGCGGAGTCAAGGTGCGTATGCGGTGGTGACGCTTTTTGACGAGTCTGTCAGCTTCATGGAAAAGAAAGGGGATCCGAAGACGTGATCCTGATCATTGATTTTGGTTCACAGTACAACCAACTCATTGCCAGACGGGTGCGCGAGGCACGTGTCTACTGTCAGATAGAACCCCCTGGGATCAGCCTGGCACAGATCAGGGCCGTATCTCCTGAAGGGATCATCCTATCTGGAGGTCCGGCAAGCATCTATGAAAAGGGGAGTCCCAGGGTAGACCCGGGCGTCTTTGACCTAGGGATTCCAGTCTTGGGCATCTGTTACGGTATGCAGTACATGGTGGATGCTTTGGGGGGCGAGGTAAAAAAGGCCGAGAAGAGAGAATACGGGTTTGCCGAACTCCACGTAAAAGATGCTGCGGGCATTTTCGAGGGCATCGAGGAACAGACCAGGTGCTGGATGAGCCACGGAGACACTATTCGACGTGTGCCCAGAGGTTTCAAGATCACAGCATCCACACCCAACACCAGGGTGGCGGCTGCGGAAAATGCAGGGAAAAAGTTTTTCGGATTTCAGTTTCACCCGGAGGTCGTCCACACGCCCAAGGGAAAAAACATGCTAAGGAGCTTCCTCTTCCGAATCTGCGGATGTAGGAAGACCTGGACGATGAAGTCCTTTATCCGAGAATCCGTCCGGGAGATCAAGTCGATGGTTGGAGACAAGAAGGTGATCCTCGGGTTGAGCGGGGGTGTGGATTCTTCGGTGGCGGCCCTTCTTATCCATCGCGCAATTGGAAAGCAATTGACGTGTATCTTTGTGGATAATGGTCTTTTGAGACAGGATGAGGCAGAACAGGTCAAGGGGCTTTTCAGGAAACACTTCAAGGTAAATTTGAGATTTATCAGCGCTAGACGGCAGTTTCTGAATAGACTAAAGAAGGTTATGGATCCTGAGAAGAAGCGAAAGATTATTGGCCGCACATTCATAGAGGCTTTTGAGAACGAAGCTCGCAAGCTTCGAGGAGTCAAGTTCCTCGCCCAGGGGACTCTCTATCCCGATATTATCGAGTCCAGGTCGGTCTTTGGGGGTCCGAGCGCTGTGATCAAATCACACCACAACGTCGGGGGTCTCCCAAGGAAGATGAGGCTCAAACTCATTGAACCCCTCAAGCACCTTTTTAAGGACGAAGTGCGTGTTCTTGGAGAAGAGCTGGGGCTGCCCGAAGAACTCATCTGGAGGCAACCCTTTCCGGGTCCGGGTCTATCCATTCGAATCATCAGTGATGTCACCCAGGCAAGGCTATCTATTCTGCGGAAGGTGGATGCCATTCTCCTTGAGGAGATAAGAGACAGCGGCCTTTACAAGAAGTTGTGGCAGTCCTTTGCAGTGCTCCTTCCCCTGAAAAGCGTGGGGATCATGGGAGACCAGCGAACTTATGAGCACATTGTCGCCATCCGGGCCGTAACCAGCACGGACGCCATGACGGCCGATTGGGCCAAGCTTCCCCATGCCCTGCTTGGAAGAATTTCCAACCGCATCATAAATGAGGTCAGGGGGGTCAATCGTGTAGTCTATGACATCAGCTCCAAACCGCCGAGTACCATTGAGTGGGAGTAATGATTGACGATTGACGATTGAAGAATGAGAAAGACCTTCCAGAAAACCAATTTTCAATGACCAAAAGGCCCAAGGCCCAGGGCATAAGGCTTATGGCGCAAGGTGATACAGCTTTGCCCCTGTTGCTATGGGTATTGACTTTTCAACCAGAGGGGAATTGATTGCCTGCCATCACACGGTGGAAGAGGTCAAAAGCTTCATTGGCCTGGACAGCCTGTGCTATTTGAGCCTTTCCGGTATGCTTGAGGCCACAAAACTTGAACAAAATGGCTTTTGTTTGGCCTGTTTTGATGGTAAGTACCCTGTCCAACCAGGTGAAGGCTTCTCGAAGTTGAGTCTTGAATAGCCCCCTTCCCCTTGTCGTTTCTCATTGAGCAACTGTGTGTAGCAACGAAGGATTAAACGCAATGGCTGCATTTACTTTTCAAGGTGCGAGGAAGATTGTGTTCGGAGAGGGAGCCATCAACAAAGTTGCAGATGAGATCCACGCTTTAGAGGGGAAAAAGGTCTTGCTGGTTCAGGACCAGGCCCTTGAGAAGGTGGGGGTTGCCGAACAGGTGATGGCTCCACTCAAGGCTCACGGAATCCCTTACGTCCTCTATGATCAAGTGACATCCGAACCGGAACCGAGCTTGGCCGACCAAGGGGCGGCTTTGGCCAGAGAAGAAGGGTGTGACCTTGTTGTGGGCGTGGGCGGGGGAAGCAGCCTGGATGTGGCCAAGGCGGTCGCCATGCTCGCAAAAAACGACGGAAAGGCAGAGGACTACATTGGTCTTGAAACGGTCCCGATGCCCGGTTTGCCTACTATCATGGTGCCCACAACTGCAGGCACAGGGAGTGAGGTGACGTTTACGGCCGTCTTTACAATGAGAGAGAAAAAAGCAAAGGGGGGCATCAACAGCCGCTTCATGTATCCTGACCTTGCTCTCCTCGATCCGGAGTTGACTCTCAGTTTACCACCCAATGTAACCGCGACTACTGGCATGGATGCCCTGACCCATGCCATTGAGGCCTTTACATCGTTGCAGTCCAACCCCATGAGCGACCTGGTGGCCAAGGAGGCCATTGCCCTTATTGGTGCTAACCTGAAACGTGCTGTTGAGCAAGGAGGCGATTTGGAGGCTCGGCGCGAGATGTTACTGGGAAGCCTTCTAGGCGGGCTCGCGCTGGCCAGTGCCGGTGTGGGGGCCTGCCATGCCCTTGCGTATCCTCTTGGAGCCTTTTTTGATATTCCCCATGGCATGGCCAACGCAGTTCTTCTGCCATATATCATGGATTATAACCTGAGCAGTGCAGAAGCAAAGTATGCGGAAGCTGCATCACTTATGGGAGAAAAGGACCCGCAACAATCCGGAGAGTCCGCTGCTGAGCAGAGCGTGAAGCTTGTGCGACGGCTTTCACAAAATATAGGGATCCCCCAAAGACTGAGGGACCTTGACATACCAGAGTCGGACATAGAGAAGATGGCTGAGATGGCGATGACAGTCGCCCGACCCATAGCGAATAATCCGAGGAAAATGACGAAAGAGGCAGCCACAGAGATTTACGAGGCAGCGTTTTGATTTGTGAATTAGGGGGTTCGTGTTTCTTTGTGTAGGAAATGTGCTGTCCGAATATTAATTAGAGTGCGCTAAAGTGAACTAAAGTGCCTAAAGTTGACCACGAACAAAGCTTTCGAATGAAGATTTCGAAACAATGAATCGGGAATAATAGCATTCCATAACTTTAGCTCACTTTAGGCACTTTACACTTTAGGCACTATGTTAAATAGGAGGAGACCGATGCCCGGGTTTGAAGTCTTCGGTGAAGAAGAAAAGCAAGAGATACTGGAGGTGCTCGATACAGGCGTCCTGTTTCGGTACGAGTTTGCAGAGAAGAGAAAAGGCGTATACAAAGTGGCCGAGTTTGAAAAGCGATTCGCCGAATACTGCAGGGCGGGTCATGCCCAGGCCGTGTCGTCCGGGACGGCGGCGCTTTGCGTTGCAATGGCAGCCCTTGGTATCAGTCCAGGTGATGAGGTCATCACTCAGGGCTTCACCTTTGTGGCCACATGGGAGGCCATCTTGGCCAGTGGCGCTGTTCCCGTTTTCACGGAGGTGGACGACACCTTGACCATGGACCCACAAGACCTGGAGCAGAAGATCACCCCTCGCACCAGGGCCATTATGCCGGTTCATATGCTCGGGGCTCCGGCCCGGATAGAAGAGATTATGACGATTGCAGACAGGCATGGCATCTCGGTCATTGAGGACACAGCCCAGGCCTGCGGTGGGACCTGCAATGGCCGCCACCTGGGCACTTTCGGCACAATGGGGATATTCTCCTTTGATCCGGTAAAGACCATCACCACGGGCGAGGGCGGGATGATTGTAACAGATGATCCCACGCTTTACAGATACTGCTCTGAATATCACGACCACGGCCATGACCATAACCCGGACCTGGATCGCGGACTGGAGAGTCGGCAGTTCATTGGTTTCAACTACAGGATGACCGAGCTTCAAGGTGCAATCGGGCTGGCCCAGCTGGCCAAACTCGATACCATTATTGCTCAGCAAAGGAAGAACAAGGCAGCGATCAAGGCGGCTCTTGAAGTGGTGGATGGGGTGACCTTTCGAACAATCCCGGATCCGGACGGGGATACGGCAACTTTCCTGGCCTTCTTTCTCCCGGACGGGGAGGCCACAAGAAGATTCAACGGGGTCTTGTCTGATGAGAAGGCAGGTGCTATCTACTTCAAGGAGAACACCTGGCATTTTTATCCGAAGTGGGAACATCTCATCCAGGGCCTTACCCTGTGTCGAACCGGATGGCCTTTCAAGAGAAACGGAGCGGGTGAGGATTTGAGTTATCTGCCTGATGGTCTACCGAAGTCAGAGGCGATCTTTGACAGGCTCCTTGTCTATCAGATTCCGGTGAAAATGGGCGATGATCGCCTTGAGACCATCATTGCGGCCATTCGAAAAGCGGCAGTAAGGAGTGCCTAAAGTGAGCTAAAGTGAACTAAAGTGCCTAAAGTTATGGTATAGGATATTACGGCTCATAAACAGTCTGCCCAATGACTTGAAAATCGAACTCGAAGATTCATAGTGCAAATAATCCGTTTGTCAATAACCTTACCCAACATTCCTGGTGGCAGGGTTACAAGGAATCAGATCACAAAATCGACTAACTTTAGCTCACTTTAGGCACTTTAGGCATTTTAGTTCACTCAAGTCCATGAAAATAGCAGCTATTATTCCGTGTAGGTATGCTTCCACAAGGTTTGAGGGGAAGCCACTGACTCTGATTCTCGGGAAACCCATGATCCAGTGGGTATATGAGAAGGCCCAACAGGTTGCCGTTCTGACCGACGTGGTGGTTGCCACAGATGACAAACGGATCTACGAATGCGTGAAGGGCTTTGGTGGCGAGGTCCTGATGACTGCCCCGACGCACCGGTCCGGTTCGGACCGTGCAGCAGAGGCCGCCCAGGCCCTTGGTCTAAAAGATGAGGATATTGTGATCAACATCCAGGGTGATCAGCCGGCCTTTGACCCGAGGTGTCTTTCCGAAGTGGTTTCGCCGCTCATGGAGGATCCCGAGCTTGTCATGGCCACCCTAATTTACAAGATAACCGATCCGGCTGAGATCAAAGACCCAAACCATGTGAAATGCGTGTTTGACAAAGAGTACTTTGCCCTTTACTTTTCCCGCTCGCCCGTCCCTTTTGGCCGTGATGGTTCAGCCCCATTCGATATTTTCAAACACCTTGGGGTATATGCCTTTCGAAAACATTTCTTGGACAGCTTTGCCTCCCTTCCCCAGGGGAGGCTGGAGGCTATAGAGAAGCTTGAACAGCTTCGGGCCATCGAACACGGTTTCCGGATTAAGGTCGTGGAGACAACGTACGACTCCAAGGAGGTTGACAGGCCGGAAGATGTCCATAAGCTTGAAGCTGTCCTTGGCACCCGTCATAATTCAAGTTGACCGTTTATCGGCAAAGGAAGAAGGGACAACAGAAGCATCTTGGCCGTACCGGTTTTGTGAACCGGCACCAAGATTGACTACCTCATGCTGTTCAATGTTGGATTTCGAAAAGAGGTAGAACTTGAAAAGAAAGTCAGCGCCCTGGGTGGGAAATATCATCACATGCTAAGTATTGTTGAGGAGACGATCGCGTGGAAGGATGAATATCTCAACCTTCTTGAGATTGAAGAGCTTTTCGGGATGTCTGCCGAGAAGATTGCCGAGGCGATTGTTTCTGGTCTGAACAACGGGAGCAGATCATATTAAAGTGAGCTAAAGCACGCCCTTGTGAGATATCTATGAAATACAATATTTCATGACAGGTCTTGGATTCTTATCCTCTTTTGTTTGAGCCCCTTTTTGTTGGCGATTAGTTCTTGGCCGACGATCTTGTCCACCACATAAACCATATTGCCGCCTCTTTCTGCGTACTTCTGGCCATAGGAAATCGGGACATCCGGGGTAGGATCGCCCAGCAGCGATTCAGCGACTGGTCCTACCTTGCGTTCGCCGGAAGCCAACAGCACCACGGTTTTCGCCTGATAGACCAGCTCGGCTCCCATTGTGACGGCGTACCGCGGAGATTCTTTTTTAGAAGGGAAGTGCCCGTCAGCCACGGAGTTGGCCACCGTGTTGTCATCCAGCTTTACCAGCATGACCTTGCTCCCCTTGAAGGGTATTCCAGACTCGTGGAAGGCCACGTGGCCGCGTCCGCCAACGCCGATGATCTGCAAATCAATACCGCCGGCTTTCTTGATTTTTCGGGCATATCCATCGAGTATTGTCTTGCGAACCCACGCCAGGTACTCAGAAGCAGACTTGGCGTTGATGACAATCGACCTTCCGGCATCGGTGCCCACTTCCCGCCAATCCCCGGGACGGGCTTTGAGTTCCCGAATCAGTTGCTTTTGATCGATCAGAGAACCATAAGGCACACTGGTTTCTATGAATTTCTTGGTGAGAAGACCAAAGAATTCTTGGATCATAAAATAGCAGTAACTCTCCGGATGCATGACTCGTTGCTGGGCGTTTTCGCCGGGGAGGCCCACATATTCATCAAGGTTGAAACTGCGAATCCGCGTGCTGTCGAATTCACCGGCATTAGCCGCCTTGGCCAGGTGTTTGTAAAGGCCGGTGGGAGAACTTCCCGTTGCCAACCCCAAGACGAATTCTTTTTGATTGCGCAAAGTTCTGATGATATTCTTTTTGACAGTCCCTGCTGCCACTTCGCTCATATGCTTGAAATTCCGTGTTACGAGAACTTGTAATGGCATTGGTTATCTCCTTGTGCAAATTGAGACTTCGGCGTTGGTTAGGTGAAACGTGAGATTAGCCTATAACCGTACTCACTTCGTCAGCAATCTGCCGGCAATACTTCTCGGTTAACTCATCGGTCGGCCCCTCAACCATCACTCGACAACAGTTCTGCGTACCGGAATAGCGCACCAAAACGCGGCCTTGCTCTCCGAGTTCGGCTTCCACCTGCTTGATTGCTTCCACCAACTGCGGAACCGTAGAAATCTCCGGTTTGCTCTTGACATCCACATTGATCAGCTTCTGCGGGAAGACATCCATCATCGTTGCGAGTTCGGAAAGTGGTTTGTCTTCTTTGATCATTGCAGCTATCAGTTGCATCGCGGTGAGGATGCCGTCGCCGGTCGTGTGGTGGTTCAGGAAAATCAGGTGGCCGGAGTCTTCGCCGCCGAGCACCGCGCCAAGCCGTTGCATGTCCTCCAAAACATACCGGTCGCCAACTTTGGACGCATGGTGCTTAAATCCGTATTTCTTGCAGGCAATTGTCAGGCCGAGATTACTCATGACGGTGCTGACCAGCAAGTCGTTTTTCAGCTTGTCTCGGTCCTTGAGCGCCTTAGCGCAAATGATCATAATCTGATCACCGGTGATCGTGCGCCCCTTTTCATCCACGGCTATCAAACGGTCGCCGTCGCCGTCAAAGGCCAGCCCGATGTCCGCGCCGCTCTCCGGCACACGTTTTTCCAGATCCTGCGTGTGCTGTGAGCCACAATTGTCGTTGATGTTTAGCCCGTTCGGGTTATTGTAGATCACTTCAACATCGACGCCCAGTTCGGTGAAGGCAGCGGGGGCCACCTTGTAGGTGGCTCCGTTCCCTGCGTCGATAACAATCTTCATGCCTTCGATTGACAAGTCACGCGGGAAGGTGTTTTTCAAAAAAACGATGTACCGCCCAGGGGCATCTTCCATGCGGTAGGACCGGCCCATCTCCTTGGCATGAGGAACTATCTCAGGCAGTTTCCCGCTCAAGATGAGGTCTTCCATAACCTCTTCCTGCTCGTCGGACAATTTGAAACCGTCGCCGCCAAAGATCTTGATGCCATTGTCCTGGTATGGGTTGTGCGAGGCAGAAATCACGATGCCCGCGTCGGCCCGCATGCTTTGGGTGATGAAGGCGATGCCTGGGGTGGGCAGCACGCGGACCAAATAAGAAATGCCACCCATTGAACTGATGCCCGCCTCAAGCGAGCTTTCGAGCATGTAGCCTGAAATGCGAGTGTCTTTGCCTATGACCACTCGGGTCCGGTGATCGCCCTTCTTAAACAAATGGGTGACCGCCTGGCCGACAGAGAAAGCCATAGCAGCGTCCATCGGGTGGCGGTTAGCCTCTCCCCTGATTCCATCGGTGCCGAATAGTTTACCCACGGGTTTGCCTCCTTATCGAATGAGATATAAGCAGTCATTCTTTGAACAGATAAATGATGGCAAAATCGCCGAGACCTTCTGGGAAAACTCATCGATGTTTTTGTCCACCACCTTGTGCCCTGTTGTCAAAAGGAACCGAGCTCCCTTCTCAGTTCGGCGAGTGTTAAGGGAAAGGGAGTTGTATGTCAAGGGAAAAGTTCGGCAACACGTTGTAGTTCAGGGTCATCTCCGCCTCACTCTATCTACCTTTGACCTTGAGCCCCCAAACGATGGCATAATGTCAAGAACCTGTCGGTTTATGCCATCGACAATGCCCTGGAGCCATCTGGTCCCCTCGGCCGACCAACCGGCATCCAGCCCTTGTATGACTCCCACGTAGTCAGAGCCCTTTTCCCTGATGGCTCTTTCGATCTGTTCCAGGAAAGGCTCGCGGGAAGAACGGTCCCCCGGATCCTCCCGACTATCGGCGAATACGGCCTCAACCTCCTGCCATCTGTCAAAGAGTTCCTGTTTTTGCCTTAAGAGCTCTTCGCTCACTTCACCTTGCATGACTTTTCGATACCTTTTGGAAGAATCGGGCATCTTGTCGGACAATGCTTTAAGGCGCTTGACTCGCTCATTTAGGGCCATATCCAGCTTGTCCAAAACACCTTCGTACAGCATCTCACCCATTGGGTCGCCTCTCATGAACAGGGAGCGAACCCACACATACCAATGCTTAAGTGCCACAAGGTTTGCAATGTAGTTGATGTTGTTGATTACCCGAGCCTTAACATTCCAATATACGCCTGGATGAAAATCAGAGACCAAGTCAGTCTTTTCAACAGCTACGTTCCGCAAGCTTTGAGCTAACACAAGCCGTTGGTCATCAAGGACGTCTCCTCGACAGACCACCCCTGCTGCAATGACTGTCCCGTATCCCAGCCGCAACGGGCCCACCATGCCGCCTTGCCCTCCCAGAAATATCGGAGGCTCATTGAGCATCACACCTCGAGGCACATCGCCAATCAATGAAGGGGTAGCTTTGTCCTGATTTGGGGTATAGTTGAAGTGTATGTAAGAGCTACCCACCTCACTGTGATTCTTCCGGCTGGTTCCCCCTGCCATGAGGCAATCGCAAAAGTTTATGAGGCTTCCCAGAGTTACAAAAGGCAAAAGGATGGTCTGCTTGAGCCCTACCGCGTGGGCGCCGTTGGCTTCTTCTTCGAGAAGGCACCCATCTCGAACCTGGGCTCCATAGCCCACATTGGCCTTTTCAAGAAAGGCAGATCGCCGGAAAAATCCCCCTTTTAGTTCGACGTACGGACCCATCTGACAATCCTCGACCGTTACTGGCCCTTCGTAACCAAGCTTGACACCAGCCATTATCAGGGTCTTTTTGCCAAAGATCTTGCAGCCCGGATATATAACCACTCCGTCGCCCGCAATGCGATCCAGTTCAACCTCATCTCCAATCAGCACACTCTGCGGATTGGGTATCACGGCCCCTTTTCGAATGAGCTGTTCTATCTTGTCCTGGGATTCAGAATGCATCAAAACTATCCTTTCATATAGCTTTTGTTGGCCCTCATACTCCCTGTAAATGGCTTGATAGCCTAGCCATACTTTTTAAACAAACTTGTGAGACACAACACTAGGTCCGAGCAATTTTGCGAAGCGAACTTAGTCCGCCTTCCGAGTCAACTACCACCCGCAAAGCGGGAAAGGCAAAACGCACGCGAGTGCGTTAATCGTTGCGGTTGTACCGGGTGCAAAGCACCCGGTTTGAAAACAACCAATCAATAAGTGGCCGATAAAGCCGATTGAAGACTTCTCACAAAGTCATCAAACTTACTCGGTAGGACCGGGATATTGTATTTAGTTAAACATAGAAACCCACGTCCTTTGGGCGTGGTCAGAGACAATTGGCTCTGCCATAATAAACAACCAGGAGTATTGGCCCGCCCTGCCCGCCC
>SDBU01006538.1_pt1 | contig 13677 bp, 13 predicted proteins | sample 2277071 | NCBI WGS metagenome assembly SDBU01 (sample SAMN10397929, study PRJNA504765) | marine sediment metagenome | isolation source: marine sediment core GS08_GC12, 126 cmbsf | place: Arctic Ocean: Gakkel Ridge, Loki's castle | collected 2008
GTATATCCTGAAGCCCATGAGGCTATGGGATTGCGACCGTCCTGTACAGAGTTGCTCGGTCTTCCTCTTCACCACCGTCGAGCGCGCCAGGGATATGAAGCAAAAGCCTGTCTACGTCCTGAACCATATTCAGAACGGACCCATTAAGCAGAGTAGCCAGGAAACCCTGGATGAGTTCGAGTCAGCCGCGGACAGGGCAGCCCGGATGGTGTTCAAGGGAGCTGGGCTCCGTCCCCAGGACGTCGATATCTTCAATCCCTACGATGGCTACGCCACCATCAGCCAGTTTTCCTTGGAGGCTTTCCAGTGGCATGGAGTGAAGCGGGGAGAGGCGTTCGACTTCTATAAAGGCGATATCAGCGTCAAGGGGCCGCATCCTTTTTGCTCAAGTGGCGGTAACCTGGGGAACGGACGCACTCGCTCAGCTATGTACGTCGACAGCATTGAACAGCTTCGGGGAACGGCCGGTGCGCGGCAGGTCACAGTAAAGGCAGAGACCGCTATCTGTGGTTTCGCTTCGCCCTTCAGTGGCGGTTGGATCGTACTCAGCAAGTACCCCAGCTAGAGACCTCTTATCTTCTGTTACTACAATTGCCGTTGCTTCATACGCTTGCACACTTATAGTTAATTTTTAAATAATTGCCTTTTATCACCCATAAAATTATCAAGCATCCAAAACCCTTTTCCTGGTGACAACGTGCTCACACCGTGGGGAAAAAACGAAAGAACAAGCACGGAGAGCAAACACGAAGGGGCACATGTGCCAGGCATGTGCCGTGCAGGAACAATAATTCATAAAAATACAATTCCCTTAATCAGTAACTTGGCAGCTGCAATGAAGGGGTTCAGGGCAAAGATGAAGAGGGCTTTAAGTCTATTGAGCGGCGCGAATAAGAATGTGCTGTGACTTGTAATAGAACAATCCATTAGGTATAGTTTGTGTTAAACAATTAAAAAGGAGGATTAAGAATTATGGCTGAACAACCTGGAGCATTAGACGGAGTGAAAGTTGTTGCCTGTTCAGAACATCAGGCAGGTACAGTCCAGTATATGCTGATGGCTATGCTGGGAGCTGAAGTCATCAAGATTGAGCGACCGGGTACTGGAGATCCTTCAAGAGCAAGAGCCGGTCAAATCTCGGGCTTCCCCAGTTCTTACTTTGAGACCAATAACCGGGGTGTGAAGAGCTTTACCCTGAATCTGAAGGCACCCGGAGCCAAGGAAATCCTCTACGAACTGGTGAAAAATGCCGATGTCTTCGGCCAGAACATGCGTCCCGGGGCAATAGAAAGGAACGGCGCCGGTTATGAAGACCTTAAGAAAATTAATCCAAGGCTAGTCTATTGTTCCGTTTCCGGTTATGGCCCCAAAGGCCCTCATGCTCATCTTCCCGGCACAGATTCCATGGCGCAGGCGCTGGGCGGCGTTTGCGAAGCCTTTTCATCGCCCGGGCAGCTTTTAAAAACCGGCATAGTATCGGTCGCCGATGAAGCGTGCGCTGTCTTTTCTCTCGGTGCTATCTTAGCCGCGGTTATTTATGCCAGGAGGACCGGAATCGGGCAGAAGGTTGACTGCTCGCTCCTGGGCGGACAGATCCGTCTCATGGGCCACGTGTTTAATACCACCATGTGGAAAAACGAGAATCCAGTTACCGGTCAGGCACGTATTTCTGGCACCTACGAACAGCCGAGTTTAGCTTGCAGTTTCAATGACAAGAATGGCAAGCCCTTTGCGATCCAGCTGGGCGGTGCTAAATGGAAGACCGCAATGACGGCACTCGGCTTTTATGAGACGCTTGAGGAAAAGGGTGTGGCTGACCTCGGTGATGCCGTGGTATCAGAGGAGAAACGGGAACTATTGCTTCAGACTCTGAATGAACTCTGCGCAACGGATACCCGCGATAAATGGGTCGAGATACTGCGCAAAGCTGATATCGTTAGTGCCCCTATTAACACCCTGCTCGAAGCCTCCAATGACCCGGATGTTATTGCCAACGGGTACGTTACAGAGGTCGATTATCCTAAATACGGTAAGAAGATCAAAGTACACGGAAGCCCCTGGATTTTCTCCGAAACGCCGACTAAAATCGGAATTGGCCCCGAGTTGGGAGCGGATACCGTCCCAATTCTAAAGGAACATGGTTACAGCGATGCCCAGATTAAGGAGCTTAAAGATAATGAAGTAATCTAAGTCAGAGGTGGCAGCACACACACCTTATGGATTGTTTTACAGCCTCTTCCCGGAAGGTAATTTAGACTGGATTATGGTTATCTTCTTGAAGTCAAAATGAAGTGGGAGCAATGTTACTCCCACTTCTAAACGTCACAACCGCCCAGTTTGTTGCCCCGATGAAGGTAATGATCACTCATTTTATTACTGATTTTTCACAAAGTCTTCGATATTGAGTAGCCCAACTTTCACCTGTCAGAACGCAGGGATATAAAAAGGTCCGCGGAATTTCACACCTGGCGGTTACACTTGACGACAAAGAGCAAGAAAGGAACGTATTTTACAGACAAGTTAACAAAAGGGCAGTATTATTGATATTTATTTCCCCAAACAGCAACCGGGGAACAGAATAATTTATCGGAAATAGAGTGATATCCGGGAACTCTTCCTCAAATGATGTTCCGCACTTTTTATCTATCAAAATAGCTACACCATTTCAACAATCCTGGTACGGTTCGACCAAATATAGATCCGCAGGAGCGTAGTTAAAAACCTTCCTTTTTTGAGTATTGACAGTCAAGTTACTAGCAACTAGAATCTATCGAGATAAAGTGTCGACCAAAAACTAATAAAGGAGCGAAAAGTAAATGGTTCATAAGAATAGTCAGCAGATTGAAAAAAATGCCGTGACTATGGTGGCTGCCCTGATGGCGGCCAGTTCGCGCACCGCGCCAAAGACAAGAGGAATTGATAGTACTGCCAGTTTGTTTCTGGAGGGTGATGATTTGGAAAAGCTTGCCCTGGCTATGGAGCAGCAAGCCGAAAAAAAGCCAGACTACCTCGCCACTTTTAGAAGGGATGCCGAGAACGTTAGAAAATCAGCCTGTGTTCTGCTAATTGGTGTTACCGGTGAACCTAAGAAAATTGAACAGCCGCTGGATTGCGGTGCGTGCGGCTACGCCAGCTGTGAGCACTTAGCCAAGGCGAGAAAGAGCGTGCAAGCTAAAGATTTTGTTGGACCGATATGCATGTTTCAATCCATCGACTTGGGTATTGCTTTAGGTTCGGCGGTCAAGTTGGCTGCCGAGTTTTGTATCGATAACCGAATCATGTATACGATAGGCGCTGCCGCTAAGGACCTGGGCCTCCTGGATTCCGATGTTATCATGGGTATTCCTCTGTCCGTCACCGGTAAAAGCCCGTATTTTGACCGTGGATAGCGCTCAATAGGGTAAGAGAATTACTGCAGAGTTGGGAGAGGGAGGTTGACAACCAGGTACCATGGGAGATAGTATTGGCCGCAAGAGCAATGAGGATCAGGATTAACTCATCGCAGGTTGAAATGGAAAATCCCAACTTAAGACTGTTGACAGGAACGGTTGTATTCCAGTACCGTAAGGGCCAGGTTTCAAGGTTGAACTTGACTGGGAGTATATCAATAAACAAATGACGTCAGTTGTGATATACCATGAAAACAATATCGGGTGATTATCCTTATCACGGCTAGCGATTCGTTTCTAATTTTAACGAAAGTCGAGGAAATCAATGAAAGCTGTAATCTTAGTCAAACCAGGCGTGCTAGAGCTACAGGAAGTGCCCAGTCCGACAACCGGAAGGCATGAAGTAAAAATTAAGGTTGTCCGGGCAGGTATCTGCGGTTCTGATGTTAACGTTTACCGAAGCGCTCCGTCTTGGGCTCGGTACCCGCTTATCCGGGGACACGAGTTCAGCGGTGTCATAATGGAAACTGGCGTCGGAGCCGACTTTCAGGTTGGACAGCGGGTAACCGTGATGCCGATAGTCTCCTGCGGGGAGTGCGATCTCTGCCGCGGGCAGCAGGAGTGGCGCTGTTCCCAACTCGGGCTCTATGGCGCTGCCATGCCGGGCGGCTTCGCTGAAGAGGTAGTGGTTATCGACCATCGCGTACATGTACTGCCAGATTGTGTGAGCCTGGATGAAGGAGCATTTGTGGAGCCGCTGGCAGTGGCAATGCATGTTCTCAATCGCGCCGGCCTTCAACCGGAAGACAAAATAGCTATCCTTGGAGCGGGCTCTATTGGCATGCTCACTATTCAGGAGATAGCGGCACGAAAGAGTCAGTTCATCATGGCGAGTGGTCGGGTCGATAAGAAATTGTCTCTGGCTAGCGATTTTGGTGCCAATCTGGTTATCAACGATACAAGAGAAAATGTGGTTAAGAATGGGCTTAAAGCTGTTCCTGACGGCTTCGATGTCATACTGGATTTCGTTTGCTCACAGAGAACAGTAAATCAAGCAATCGATCTGGGCAAACCCGGTGCCCGAATAATACTGATTGCAGCGCCGCACTCAGAGCATGAGTTGAAAATAGACTATACGCCGGTCTATCGCAAGGAAATAACCCTAGCGGCGGCTCGACTTTACAGCGATGAAGAATTTAAGCAGGCACTTTCGGCGCTAGCCGAAGAGAGGGTCAAAGTAGCCCCACTGATTACGGCGAGATATAGTCTCAGCGAGGCATCGCAGGCAATGGAATATGTCATTAATAATCGAAAAGAAGCGATAAAGGTCTTTATTGAGCCATGATTTCTGGAGTATCAATGATTTGCCACAGTTTAAGTTTATGGTTTTAGATTAGAAACCAGAACAAACTTGGTTAGCCACTTTGAATAACTTGTTCAAACTACGCCCAGTAACCTTGCTGGCTACCCTCTTGCCTACTTTGCCTTTTTTGTCCTTTCAGGCTAACACTAAAACTGGACTCTTTTTTTTGGGGGGGGGCACGTCAGGGAAGTAATGAAACAACTGGAGCAATCCTAGTTTTGTTTCCAAACAGTTGCATTGTTATGCTAAATAGATTGGATTCCTGTGAGAATGCTCTAGAGGTTACAATACCAGCATATCTATAGGACTAACTTACAAAGTGGTATCATTATGATGCTGAGTAAGAAGCCACCGGCTCTCCTGGTCAAGTCGTTTCTTTTCATTTTCCTTTAAGCGTTCAATTTCGTGGAGTGCTTTCTCGTATTCCTGCTTGTATGTTGCAACTTCTTTCTCAAGCTGAGGTAAACGCTTTAAAGCATTGAAAGCATTAATAATCAGATCTATTTGTTCATTAAGTGAAACTATGTCTTTAGAAGGCAGAGATTGCTCGACTGAGATCAGTTTCTGCTTCTGAGGGGTAATTTCTTTTGGCGCTTTCCTTGTCCTTATGGCACGTTGGTTCGGCAGTAAACCTTTTTCAATGAAATCCCTTCGGTACAGATCAATTGCCTGTCTACTGACGTTGAATTTCCCAGCTATGCTTTGGGTGGTTGCCCCTTCTTTTAACATGCTAAGAATTATGTCTTTGTTAACAATGGCTTTCCTTGCCATTAACTTACCTTCCATTACCAGTTTAGCAATAATATATCAATAAGAGTTAAGAATGTCAATCTATGAAACAGGCAAGTTATTATGATTTTAGGTCTAATTTGAGAGTTTTGTTGTCCTTCGCTAATTCACCAAGGGTCACCTTACCTTTATGGCGGTTTAATAACTCCATATATTTGAAAACTTGCTTAGCCTTGCCCGATATTTGTATGAGTTGCTTCATTTCTTGCCTTCCTTTATATACTTGCCTTAATTATTAATCAATACCAGCAAATAGGCAAGTATACTTAAGGTAATTTAAAAGAATTGACGAGATTATAGGCAAGTTATTATGCTGTGTATTTACCGCTTTATCTTAATAATACTTGAAAACACGCAAGATATCTAACTAATACTTGCGTAATAGAATAATATGGATGAATACTTGCATTAATACTCGTCTATAATAATGGCAAATAACGGGATGTTGGTAAATGTCGTGATGGATAAACTGGGATGATAGAAAGTAAGGTACAGTTGCTATTTTTACTTAGTGGGTAAGGTTACACCATATTTAAAGAGCTTCAATATGGAAAGAGCTAGTTCACGCAAATAATGATCTGCTATATCCCCTACCCTGTTAACCGGTTATGAGTATTGGGGCTACAAATGGTACCATTGCATATTCATATTCTTGGAAATAAATGCATGGTTCCTCTTGGCTATTCCTACGTTACGGAACAAGTGTTCGAATCGCTCCAGGGTAGCTATCTGAATCCAAAGTTTAGTGTTTGTTTGCCTTTAGATTTACCGGCCCCTGCCTCTTCGATGACATCTATTAGTCTACTTACATTAACGTTATGTAAAATAGTCACTAATCTCATCCTTTCCAACCCGAGCATAGCGACCATAAAGCCCTTGCAATATTCAACTTGATAAATGGGGTAGGTAATTGTAGTTCTTTTTTTTGGCACATGGTGGCCATACTCAATTCGCCCTGGGTCTTTCTTAAGCGAGATAGTTCCTCGTCCTGATCTGGGTCACCGTTCTCGTCAATTATCTTATCAATACGATGTAGCATCTCCACATCAGTGAATATGCGACGCTCAATGGCTTCGGCCATTTCATTTGGAATCAGGCCATGCTTTGCCTTCAGGCGATTTAAGCGCAAACCTGCCTTATAAGTAATCTCTACAATCTGGTGCCGGTTCATCCACTCTGTCTCATAATTTAAAGTATACTTCCAACTCGGTGCCACCAGTGCTTGACGATGCTCTTCTAACGTTCGAAAAAGCAACCGATAACCGTAGCGTTGCGGATTCTCGAAAGCAAGGCTACCTGGGTCGAGGAATGGCGCCAATGGAGAAATGAAAGGAGAGAGGCGTTTATCTTTACCAAATGTATTCAGGAGGTAGTTACAATATTCAATGGTATCCATTACTGACTTTGGAGTCTGTTTGGGCAAGCCGGTCATAAAGAAGATATCGAGTCTCTGGCAACCTGCTTGCAGGGCGTAGCTTATCGTATTCTCTAAAGCTTTGTTTGTGAAATATTTACCACTCGCCTCTCGCACTAATGGGTCGTGGGATTCGGGGGAGACTTCAAGACAGAACCCAGGACAAGCCTTTCCCATCTTTTGCAGAAAGTTCTCTGGAGCGGGGGTAAACAACTCAAGAATAAGCCGATTTTTCACCTTTTCCTTCTCAAGGAGAGACAGTAATTGCTCGGCATAAGCTTCACCTGCCTGGCGAATATCTCCCAGGATGAAGATAGGTCCATTGGAAAATCTCCGGATCGTTTTCACATCCTGGATAACCCGTTCTGGAGAGCGGAAGACAGGGTGCTCTCGGTTACAAAACCGGCGGAAGGCAGTGGCAGAGCCACCACAGATGACGCAATTCTGAGTACAGCCGCGACAGGTGAGAGCAGCGGTTATGGGATAGCTCAGCCAGCCCTTGAACGGGATGTAGCTGGCAATGTCCCAATACTTGACGACTGACCGCAGAATATTATCATAGTGGCGAACCATAGTCCCATCCAGGTCAGTAGGAACATGGGATAGAGGTGTTTCATTAAATTGGCCATTAGTATCTCGCCAAGCGAGATTGGGTACTGCTGCCTCTTCTCCACCGTTCTTCAGGCAGTTCATTAGCAAGCGAAAGGGTTCTTCGGTAGAGTCGCCCCGCAACACATAGTCTATTGCCGGATATTGGAGAAGTTCACGGTAGAAGTACGTGGCTGATATCCCTCCCATTACCAGTTTTGCCTGCGGGTGATGTTTCTTCACTAATTTGGCAATTTCAATAGCCCCATGGGCATGGACCAGCCAGTGTAAATCAATACCGAAAACAGGCGCTTCAAGCCTCTGGATCATTTTCTCAGCATTGAAATTGTCGTCATTGAGCATACGGGTAGCGAGGTTGACGATACGTACTTTGAATCCATTACTCTCAAGATAGCCAGCAATACTGGCAAACCCGATAGGATACATCTCAAAAATAGGAGAGGAGGGAATCAAGTCGCTAACTGGTCCATAGAGTTTCGTTTTTCGGCGGAAATCGTAAACACTGGGCGCATGCAGCAGAATGAGATCAGTTGACACCACTTTACCACCTTAATGTAGAATAGATATGGGTATGATTCTAATTTTAAAAAACCCTTGCCAGAATATAGCCAATGCCTAAAAATACCTGAGTTAGCAGGACAACCTGAACATTATTGGCCATAGCCGACACCAGCCTATCCGTCTCTTGTGGCTTCAGGGCACCCCGGATAGCCTTTATGGCGAAGGGAAGAGTTAGCAGGGCTAATAGGGAGAAAACTGGCATTTGTCCTGCCAACACTCCACCGATTATCCACAAGTAAACTACGATGGTTAGTACTGAATACACTATACCTGCTCTTGTTTTTCCAATACTGATGGGAAGAGTTTTCCTGCCCCCTTTTCTATCGGCTTCAGTATCGGGAAATTCATTCAAAAGTAGTAAGTTATGCACCAGAATACCTGAGGGTACAGCGGCGATAATAGCTGGCAGATAGGTTGTGGTCTGGATAAAGTAAGCTCCCAGCACCGGCAAAGCCCCCATTCCTAGACCTGGAGCCCATTCAGGCCATCGCAGTTTGAGTATGAAGGGCGTATAAAGGGAAACACATAATGCAGCTACCAGGAGCAGAGGTAGTAATAGCCACCCTCTAGCTACGACGAAATAAATACCTATGGGTATCGCCAGGAAGAAGGAGCCCAATCCAAGATATAAGACCTGTCTTGGATTGAGCAGAGCTGCTGGTAGTATACCACTACCGCCACTGAAGGGGGTTCTCTTGGTTTCCAGATCAATGCCGCTTTTATAGTCAAAATAATCGTTAAGCACATTAACACTAATGTGAACTAAAAGTAACCCAACAAAAGCTAAAATAGCATAACCAAGATGAAAGTAACCATTATACCAGGCGATACTTGTTCCCAAGAAGACCAACACCACGGAAAGAAGTAGAAATTGGGGTCTAGTCTCGAGAAACCAATATTTTATCTTTGTCATACTTAATGGGCTTCTTTCAGTTAGAGAATAGCCAAGCTACTTACCATTCAGTGTTAGAATCGTTTCCTTTAGGTATTTGTAAAACGATGTCTTCGAAACTAATCCTTCCTTAGCCAGTTAGCTAATTCTACAACATTCTTCAAGCCAAGCGATATATCGCAAGACCAGTTCCACCAAGGCCAAGACCAGAGGTAATCATAACAACACCACTGGCGAGAGCTATTTGGGCAACACCAAAGGCCGTAACAGCCAGGTTCAATCCGGTCACCAGACTGAAACCGTCGAGATACGAAGCACGCTCATCGGAGCCTCTCTCTAAAGTGTTATAACGGTCGTTCCCATCATCTCCGTGCATATGCGAGAGTAGATAATTCGCGACAGCTGTTGCTTCCGTAGCAGTATCAACCACATTCCCTTCAAAGTACCCATCTTCTCCCTCCTCGGGGAGTTGACTGGTTTGCCCTTCTGTCGCCAATCCCTCAGTGACCAGTGTTTTTACTGATATACTTTGTGTAACGAATATTATACCTATTACCAGACTTACCAAACCCGCAAGCATTACCGCGACTGCCAATAAACGTAAACTTTTCATATTACTAGCCCCTTTTTATTTTGAGTTCTTAGTTTCCAGTGCCCAGGCAATTTCTATTCAAGTCACACTTTTCCTCCTTCTTGATTTAAAATTGCTCGATGAATTTCGATATCTGCTCAAAATTGAAAACTGGCCCATCCTTGCAGATGTATTTATCACCCACATTACAGCGGGCACACTTCCCCAATCCGCATTTCATCTTACCCTCAAGCGTGGTCACAATCTGCTCGTCGGCAAAGCCCAGCTCCTTTATCCCGGTGAGGGTAAACTTGATCATAATTGGCGGCCCACAGATGAGGGCGATGGCATTTTGAGACGAGGGTTTAAGTTCAGCGACAACTTGGGGAATCAGAGCTACCCTCCCTTTCCAGTTATCGTTGCCGCGGTCAACAGTGAGTTCAATTTTGGTTCTCGGAGCTTGTGCCCAAGTATCAAATTCAGAGGTAAACACCAGGTCCTGGGGACTACGGGCCCCGTTGATGATTAAAACATCCCCATAGTCATCACGATGATCCAGGATAGTATTAATCACCGGGCGAAGCGGCGCCATACCGATACCACCACCAATAATAATGATATTCTTTCCTTTGTATTCCTCCAGAGGAAAGTAGTTACCAAAAGGCCCTCTCACCCCTACCTTATCCCCAGGCTCAAGTCTATGCAGGGCATTACTTACCGAACCAACCCGCTTTATCGCAAATTCTACTCCATCCCGGCGATAGGCCAGCGAAACTATGCCAAAAGGAGCCTCACCCTCGCCAAAGGCAGAGACAAAGCCAAATTGCCCTGGCTTGTAGTCAAGGTTATCAGCAATAGACGGGTCATCAATTTCGCAATTAAAGAGTTTAATGTCATGTGTCAGAGCAGTGATCTGACGAAGCGTAGCCATATGGGGAATAAAAGGATTAACTAATGACTCTTTAAGCTCTTGCGTAACCAACTCGCCCTCCTGTTTGTTTAATGTCGTTGATAATTTCCCTGATATCGATGTTCACCGGACATGTCGCCACGCAGCGACCACAGCCAATACAGCCAAGGGTTCCGAATTGCTCCGGGAAGTAGAGTAACTTGTGGCAAAAGCGCTGACGCAGCTTGGAGCCTTTCGTCAAACGAGGGTCATAACCACCGGCAATACGGCGAAATCCTGGAGATTGGCAACTCTCCCAGGTGCGTATCCGTTCAATGTTGCCTCCTGACCAGGAATCACGAATGTCAAAGCAATAGCAGGTAGGGCAGACATAGGAACAGGTGTTGCAATGCAAGCAGCGGTCAGCCAGTCTGTCCCAATAAGGGTCTTCGAACGCTTGCCTTATAGCCTCAGTAATGCCCTCAACAGGTATAACGGTAAGAGAAGGTGGCGGCGGAGGCATGGTCTCCGATTCATTCAAGGTAGCAGTGGCTAAGAGTGCCTCACCCTTTTCAGTGATGGTCTGGACGATATAGTCATCACCTGAAGGGGTCAACAGAATATCAACGTCATCTGTAGCATCAGGTGCACCACCAAGGCTGGTGCAGAAACACTGCGGCTCTGCCTCAATGCAGGCTAGCCCAACCAGGGTGGTTCTGGCCCTCCGCTCAGCGTAGACCGGGTCAGGAGGCTCATCTAAAAACGGAAAATCAAGCACCCTGAGCCCTTTGGCATCGCAGGGACGGATACCAAATATAACGGTATCCTGGATAACGTCTGGCGGTTGAATCTCAGGAGCACCATTCTTTTTATCAATAGTAAACAGGACGTCGGTCGCCGGGAAGAACCATTCTTTGGGCGAGATGGCCGTATTACAAAAATCGAAAATGATATTATCAGCACTTTTTATCGGGCGGAACAAAATAAGTTCATCAACGCGAGTTGGAGCAATGACTACCTTCTCCCGCAACAAGCTACTGAGCCAGGATAAAAGTTCTTTTCTTAATATGATCTGTGTCATTCTCCGACCTCTAAATTTTCTTCTCTCTTAAAAGTAGCCAAAGGCATAGCGGTTTCGGCATCCAGCCCGGCTTGAAAGTCAAAGAGTCTTAATACTTCTTTACCTATCTTTTGATTGAGCAGACTGAGGGGAATATTCATTGGACAAACCTGCTCACAGGCATTACAGCCAATACAGCGTCCGGCCAGATGGAAAGCACGAATTGTATGCCACATCCGGTTTTCTGAAGGGGCGGTCCTAATCCCTACCCATTCAGGATCAAGTGAATCCACAAAACACTGAGTGCAGTAGCAGCCGGGGCAGACAGCACGGCAAGCATAGCAACGAATACAACGCTCAAAGTGAGTTTGCCAGAACTCCAATCTTTCGGTTACGGATTTTTCCTCGATTTTTTTAACATCATCGTAGGCAGGAAGTATGTTTTCCTCTGCCTCATACGGCTCGCCGATGAGAAAGTCATAGATAACAGGCATATGCAATATACAATTATGACAAGTTGTCTTTAGTTTATCAGCCTCCTTACCATCCTGAGACTGAGGTACACCATTACAAACTACACCAACTATGAATATATCCTCGCGCTGGATTTGCTTCTCAGCAATAAGGAAGTTGATTGCTCGTGAATCACAAGGTTTAACTACGATACCGGTTGGCTGACCCTTACGGTTAAGCAGATATTTGACCAGGTTATGGCTACAGGCATTATCAATGACCAGTCTCCCCACCTCTTCCGAATCATAAATAAAAGCCGGACGTGCATTTATGCCATCACTGCTTCTCTCATAGCCAATAAAGCATTTAACCTTATCGCTATCAAGTAATTCTCTAGCCTTATCACGGATTTGCTCGACAGCACCGCTTTCAAATAATTGTACGGTTTCATTACCAACTGCTTCTACCATTATAACTACACCTTCACCTTATCGGGTATCGCCATCAATTTTTCATCGTTCTTATTCTCAAGCTCCATCTGTGGCCCCAGCGCTGCTACCTCAGCAGTAAACTCTGTTACCAGTTCTGAGAACTTCTTCCCTTCTGCGGCTGAGACCCATTCCAATCGAAATCGTTCTGGTGCAATACCCAGAAATTTGAGCAGTTCGTGCAACAGGGCAAATCGGCGCCGGCTGTGAAAATTCCCCTCGGCATAATGACAGTCTCCAGGGTGGCACCCGGCTATCAAAACTCCATCAGCACCCTGCTGGAAACATTTAACAACAAACAGAGGATCAACCCTCCCTGAGCAAGGGACGCGGATAATTCGAATGTTAGAGGGATAGCGTTTCCGGCTAGTACCAGCTGAGTCAGCTCCTGCGTAACTGCACCAGTTACACAAAAAGCCAACTACTCTTGGTTTGTACTCTACTGCCATAAACTAACCACCTCCGCCATTACTTGCTGGGCAGTAAAGCCAGGAAGGTTCATCGCACCGGAGCGGCAGGCGGCTGCGCAAATCCCGCACCCTTTGCACAGGCTCTCATTAACGCTAGCTACAGTGCGCTGGTCTCGGGTAAGCTCAGGCTCTATAGCCCTAAACGGGCAGACCTCCTGGCATAAAAGGCAACCTACACACTTCAGTGGATCAACAATGGCAGTCATAGGATCGGTGAGTAAGACATCTTTACTTAATATTTCTAATACCTTTGCTGCTGCCGCACTGCCCTGGGCGACACAATCAGGAACATCCCGTGGTCCAACACAAGCACCAGCAATAAAAATACCATCGGTTTGGGTTTCCACGGGGCGTAATTTAGGGTGAGCCTCAGTTAAGAAGCCGTTAGAATCGTAGCTGATATTAAGCCGCTGTGCTAACTCCACAACCCCCTCGTTGGGCACAACCCCGGTTGCCAGCACCACCAAATCGGCCGCTATTTCTACCGGTCTGCCTATCAGCGAATCCTCACCCCACACAATAAGCTTCTTACCATCTTGATAGATCTTGGATACCCGCCCTCGCAGATAAATAACTTCTGCCTCTTCCTGGGCACGGCGGCCGAACTCTTCGAAGTTCTTGCCTCCAGTCCGATTATCTATATAGAAGACATAGCTCTGTACCTCTGGATCATGCTCCTTTAGCATAATTGCCTGTTTTGCCATATACATACAGCAGATCTTGCTACAA
>SDBU01006539.1_pt1 | contig 13676 bp, 12 predicted proteins | sample 2277071 | NCBI WGS metagenome assembly SDBU01 (sample SAMN10397929, study PRJNA504765) | marine sediment metagenome | isolation source: marine sediment core GS08_GC12, 126 cmbsf | place: Arctic Ocean: Gakkel Ridge, Loki's castle | collected 2008
CCATGAGACTGAAGGGCAAACGTGTGGCTATACTGGCGGAAGATCACTACGAAGACCTCGAGCTCTGGTATCCGCTTCTCAGGTTGCGTGAGGAAGGCGCGGAGGTTACAGTTGTGGGGACTGGGAGCGCGTCGAGTCATCAGAGCAAGCATGGCTATCCCGTGACGGTAGACGTGGAGGCGGGTGAGGGCAGCGCTGATGATTTCGATGCTGTCGTGGTGCCCGGGGGATACGCCCCTGACCGGCTACGCCGCTATCCCGCCGTCATCGATCTGGTGCGAAGGATGGGGGAGCAGGGCAAGGTGGTGGCCGCCATCTGTCACGGACCGTGGGTACTGGTCTCTGCTGGCATCCTCAAGGACCATCGGGCGACCTCGTTCTTTGCCATCAAGGATGATCTGATCAACGCTGGTGCCACGTGGGTGGATGAAGCCGTCGTCGTTGATGGCAACCTGGTCACATCCCGCACGCCGGATGACCTTCCGGCCTTCATGCGAGCGATCATCAGCCTGCTCTAGCGGCCTCATTCGGGAGACCTGGCCCAACGACGCGAGCTGCCTCGTAGTCCTGCACGATGCGGTGCAGTCGAGGCAAGACCTCATAACAGCGCTGAGGAGGGTATCTTGACTGGCACCATAATCAACGTCATCGCTGTCCTCGCGGGCGGAGGCCTGGGGATGTTCCTCGGTCATCGCCTGCCACAACGCATGAGGGAGACAGTCCTGCACGGCCTCGGACTGATGACTCTGACCCTGGGAGTGCGCCTGACGCTGAAGACCGAGAACATCCTGATCGTCATGTTCAGCGTGCTTGGCGGGGCGGTGCTGGGCGAGTGGTGGCACATCGAGGACAAGCTGCACGCGCTGGGGGAACGACTGCGGAGACTGGTCGAAGAGCGCCAGGGCCTCGCCGATTCGCCAGCGGCCACAGAGACGGACTTCGTCACCGGATTCGTCACCGCCAGCCTGGTATTCTGCGTCGGCCCCATGACCATCCTGGGCTCCATCCAGGATGGCCTGACAGGAGACTATAGCCTGCTGGCCATGAAGTCTCTCCTGGATGGCTTTGCGGCGCTGGCTTTTGCTTCCTCGCTAGGGATCGGTGTGCTCTTCTCCTCCCTCACCGTCTTCGTCTATCAGGGCGCTATTACTCTTCTCGCCGGCACGGCCCAGAGTGTGCTCAGCGAGGCGATGACCGCGGAGATGACGGCCACGGGCGGTGTGCTCATCATGGCCATCGGCCTGTCTCTCCTGGAGCTGAAGAAGATCCGGGTGGGGAATTTCCTGCCTGCCCTCGCTATCGCACCGCTAGTCGTCGCGCTCCTGGGGGCTCTCGATCTGACCCTCCCATGATCATTCACTTCTTCAAGTGGCAGTCACCCTGAGCCTGTCGAAGGGTGACGGCCAAAGGGGGTAATCGTCAAGAGCCGCATCCTTCGACAGGCTCAGGATGCTGGAAACCCTTGATGAGCTCAGGATGCCGGAATCCCTCGACGGGCTCAGGATGCTGGAAACCCTTGATGAGCTCAGGATGCCGGAATCCCTCGACGGGCTCAGGTTGCTGGAATCCTTCGACAGGCTCAGGTTGCTGGAATCCTTCGACAGGCTCAGGTTGCTGGAACCCCTTGATGAGCTCAGGATGCCGGAATCCCTCGACGGGCTCAGGATGCTACAACTGCTCAGGGGAGTGTGTAGAGAATAGTCAGAATCGTCAGCGTGCTCTGCGGCGAGATGCTTTTGCCTTCACAGTTGTGATGATCCCATGAACGCTCAGTCGAACACCACCTCTTCCCTACCCTGGAGTTTTTCCCATATCTTGGCAGCGATGGTTTCCATGTGAGAGTTATACCTCACGAAATCCAGTTCGTCCGCCGGAACGGTAAGAATGGGACAAAGGGTGAAGTTCTCAATCCATTCCTCGTACAGAAGATTCAACTGCCCCAGGTACTCGGGCGAGATGTTGCGCTCGAAGTCCCGACCACGCAGCGCTATGCGGTGAAGCAGAGTGGGCACAGAGGCCCTCAGATAGACCACCAGATCGGGAGGAGCCAGAAACGAGGTGAGGGCCTCGTACAGCTCGCGGTACGTCCAGTAGTCGCGCTCCTCCATGAAGCCTCTCAGGTAGAGGTTGCGAGCGAATATCTCTGCGTCTTCATAGATGCTGCGATCATGAACCGCCGTCTCCGGACAGTTCAGGATCTTGTGATGAAGCTGCACCTTACGCGACAGGAAGAACACCTGTGAGTGAAAACTCCACCTGGGCATATCGGCATAGAAATCCGCCAGGTAAGGGTTATCATCCACGGCCTCATAGAAAGGCGTCCAGCCCTGCGCCTCGCTCAGCATGGCAGTCAGAGTGGACTTACCTACGGCGATGTTGCCGGCAATGGCTATGAACTTCTCGTGCATGTGTGGCGCTCCTCCTCCCGTTCTCTAGCTAGGCACTCCAAGATTACTCGCTATCTGACCAGCCGCTTGTGCTCTGCCCGCATCCTCTGCAGGTAGGCCTCCTCCAGGTCTACGCCTGTGTGGTTTGCCAGTTTCAGCAAGTGGGCCAGGCAAGTGGCCAGCCCATCCCGCAGGGCGGCCCGACGCTCCTGAGTAGCTCGTTCCAGGGATTCCGCCTGGTTCCCAACCGCATCGTACAGAGCCATCTGTTTCACCCAGATCTCGGCCAGTTCACGGGCCACCGTGCCCATCTCCCCCTGCAACCTGATGAAGTCGAAATAGAGGCCCGTGAAGACGTCCTGCTTGCCATCCTGGGCCCGATGCCAACGCTGGAAATCGCAGAGCCTTCGTCCGGGACTCTCCACCACCCCGACTTCGGCCTCCAGGGGAGTCGCCTCCATCTGGGGAAAGCTCCTCTGGTACGTTCCCTCTCCCAGTATCGCACGGATACGATGTACGACCTCGGTCAGGTCTTCGGGATTATGCACGATGTCCAGGTCGTCAGTCCCCAACGCCAGAACCGGGGTCTGGGTATACTCACGGAAGAACTCCTCGTACGCTCTGCGGAGATCATCCATGTACTGCCATGACATCTGGCGCTCGTAAGGGCGGTCACGGATGGCGATTCTGTCCATCAGGGTTTGGGTTTCGGCTCGTAGATACACCACCAGGTCCGGGAGAACGGTATTCTCAGCCAGGGCAGTATGGAGGCGCTCGTAGGTGGCGAGTTCGTCATTCCGCAGGTTGAGATGTGCAAAGAGCCGATCCTTGACAAAGGCGTAGTCACTAATCAGCGGTGAGGTCTGCAAGATCTTGCTCACTACCTTATGCTGTTGCTGGTAGCGGCTCAGGAGGAAGAAGATCTGAGTCTGAAAGGCGTACTTCTCTCGGTCAGCGTAGAAGTCAGTGAGGAAGGGATTCTCCTCGAAGACCTCCAGGAGCAACTCGGCCTGGAATTCTTCACGGATGAGGCGCGCCAGAGTCGTTTTCCCCACGGCGATGGGACCCTCGATAGTGATGTATAGATGTCGAGCCAAAGAAACCCTCCTGATCCTCCGGTACTCTGGGACAGACCTGGACACCTGCTATCCCAGGCCCGGCACAATTGTGGGCGACTCACGCTACAATCATAGCATAAACCGCAAGCGTAGAAAAGTCAAGAAGGCAACTGCCATCAGCAAGCAAAGGTTGTCAGTAAGGCAGCACGAGGCGTGGGCGCTACGGTAGTGCCGAGCGTAGCGGCTACGATGATGCCGAGCGGAGCGCTACCAAGGATGACAAGGATGACAAGGATGACAGCATTATGACCCCTCTCAAGGATGCCAGGCAGGATCAATGGTGGGTCTCTTCACACTCTGAGTATGTGGTGGATACCACAATCACGAATGACAAGAATGGACGAATAATGCGAATCCTCTATGTTGGTTCTCTCGTTGGGTCAATGTGTTCGCGTGAACACGCCTTGCGTGCACCCAAGTGGTCGCCAGGACAAGCGGACGGGCGCGGGGAGAGTGTCTCCGCGCGAGCGGTGGAGGGCTTCTGGCGGGAGCGAACGGCGGGAGGGCTAGGGGACACGGACTAACGCGGATTCACACGGATCCACACGGATCGGCTAGTGCGTGAGGGCCACCGCTCGCTCTTCGAGAGGCGCGCGCCGGTAGCCGGTAGCCGGAAGTATGTCACCGTGAATGAATTTACGGCTGCAACGAGAAACGTGATGAGTCATGTTATGGGGGCCTTGATGCGTGGCGGGCAGACACGCTGGTCTGCCCCTGCCGGATGAATGGACATGGCGGGTCTGGCGCGCAGACACGCCGGTCTGCCCCTACCGGATGGATGGACAGGCAGGGGAACGTAGTGTCGTTATACGAGAGGCGGCACCGGCTAACGGAGTCCAGCTTCAGCCGGTGATATTCATTCACTGATGCCAGGGATTGAAAACCCCGGCTGAACTTGAGAAGTGCCCGCAGGCACTAAATCCCCAGGCATAGGCCAGTCCCTGATGGGACATGTCCGGAGCATGGTCGAATGGACTTCTCAGCTTCAGCCGCTGATATTCATTCACCGAGCGGCTTGTATAAGAAGGTGCAATTCACCTGAGCAGCTGGCTGAACGTCCCACAATTCGCTCTGGCCGCACAAATGACGTGCTTCCATGGGTGCATTGCCCCTCCTTGGAGTCAAATGCAATTGCCCTTGCTTTCCCGGCACGGTACTTGACAATCGCACGGATTCGTGGTATAATGTTTCATGATAAGGTATTATGTTCCGTATTATGAAACGTTCTTCAAATATGGTATTCACAAGAGACAGAATCCTTGTGAGGATCTGCAGGGGAAGGTCCCATGTTTCGCTCAGAGCCCGTCTTCGAGCCCAAGCCAATCTACCCCTCCTGCCACGCGGCCACCTTGGTCGAGCTGCCCGATGGCCACCTGTTGGCGGCCTGGTTCGCCGGCACACATGAAGGTCATCCCGACGTTGCCATCTGGCTGGCGCGGTTCAACGGCGACCGCTGGAGTGGACCGATCAGAATCATCGACGAGCCGGATGTGCCTCTGTGGAATCCGGTGCTCTTCCGGGACGCCACAGACGCAGTCTGGCTTTTCTACAAGATCAGCCCCACCATTCCAGCGTGGACCGGCATGAACGTGAAGTCTAGCGATGGAGGGCAGACCTGGTCATCCCCATGCTCTCTGCCAGCAGGATTGTTGGGGCCAGCAAAGAACAAACCTATCACCCTCAGTAATGGCGAGATCCTCTGTGGAACCTCTAGCGAGTCATGGCGCTCCTGGAGCTGCTGGGTGGAGATCAGTGGCGACGGCGGTCAGACATGGTCAAAGCATGGCCCGATTACTGCTCCGTCTGCTCCTGCGAATGCAAGCGGCTTTGACAGTGTGACAAGTGCGGTCTGGGATGACTCTGCCCACGAGCTCGTCTTGCCTCAGAAACTCTGCGGTGTGATTCAGCCAACAGTGTGGGAATACGCGCCGGGCCACATCAAGATGTTGATGCGGGCTACTCAGCGCGTCGGGTTCGTGTGTGCAGCGTGCTCGGAGGACTACGGGCGCTCTTGGTCTCCGGCGTCAGTCACGGATATCCCCTGCCCGAATAGCGGATTGGACGCAGTTCGCCTGGCGGATGGCAGGATCGTGCTGGCCTGCAACCCAACACGGGAGGGGCGTTCCCCCTTGTCCTTGCTGATGTCGGAGGACAACGGAGCCACCTGGCCCTGGCGCAAAGAAGTAGAATCTGAGCCCGGGGAGTACTCTTATCCTTCCATCATCCAGAGTGCCGATGGGAAAGTGCACCTGGTCTACACTCATCGGCGAGAGCGTATCCAGCACGTCACGTTTGACCCGGATGACCTTGTCACCGACTGAATCCAGGCAATCAGAAAAGGAGGAGTCATGCCAGTCTTGTTGGAAACATTGGGTCGAGTACTAATTCCGCTGGTAACCCCGTTTGACGATCGAGACGAGTTGAACACGGAGGCTCTCGCCAACCTGGTTGACTACGTCATCGATAAGGACTATGCAGACACTCTCATAGCAGCAGGGACCACGGGTGAGTTCTATGCCCTCTCCAGAGAGGAACGCCTTCTGGCATTTGCGACGATCAAAGAGGCAAACGCGGGCCGGCTCCCCCTGATGGCCGGCACGGGCGCAGCAACGACGCGAGAGGCAATGGCCTACACTCGTGAGGCAGAGAAACTCGGTTACGACTGCGTAATGGTGGTCAACCCATACTACCAGAAGGCCACTCAGGAAGGCCTATACCGCCATTTCAAAGCTGTTGCGGAGAGCACGACGCTGCCGCTAGTGCTCTACAACATTCCCCTGTTCACCGGCGTGAACATTGAGCCGCAGACCTTCAAGCGATTATGTGGAATCCCCAATATCCTTGGTATCAAGGAAGAAGCGGGCATTCAGCCGTTGCAGACAACCTTGTACAAGCTCGTGGCCCCGGACGCGTTCACGATATACTGCGGGGACGACACCATGGTATTGCAGACGTTGCCCCAGGGCGCGGTAGGCGTAGTGAGCGGCGGCGCGCACGTAATCGGCGAGTATATGAAGCAGATGATTCAACTCTACGTGAATGGCGACGTGGGGGGAGCTTCCGCGGTCTACCTGAGAGTGTTCCCGTTCTTCCGATCGCTGACTCCCAATGACCGCGTCAACCCCATCCCTGTGTTGAAGACCGTCATCACCAAGACCTCGGGGATAGACATGGGGCAGCCTCGTCTGCCTTCTCTCGGCGCGACTAAAGAGGAACTCGCCGCCATTGAGGCCGTGTTGGAGCCTCTAGGCAAACCGTTCCAGCCTGGCATCTAGAACGGAGCTGCCTCTATAGAACAGGCTGGGGCGTCTCAGGGCGTGGAAACGAAGTATTGAATGGTTCAACCCAAACGGAGGGATCCATCCTTTGATTAACTCAGTCCTCAAAGCCATTGACATCATGACCATTTTCAGCACCTCCGAGCCGCGTCTGTCCCTCGCGGAGATCAGCAAGCGCCTGGGCCTGCCCAAGAGCACGGCGCACCACCTGCTCGCCACTCTGCTGTCGCGGGGCTTCGTCGAGAAAGTGGACGGCGACCAGTACGCCCTCGGGACAGCGATTATGAGGCTCACTCAAGCTGTGCGGGTGAACGTTGAGTTGCGCGATCGCGCCGCACCGCTGTTGCGGGAGCTTGCGGACGCGAGTAGAGAGTCAGTCTATCTGACCGTCCGGGATGGTGACTACTGTCTCTACATCTATGCCGTCGAATCACCGCACAGATTATTAGCTCGCACGGCAGTGGGCGATAGGGCCCACATGCACTGCCCATCGGTCGGGAAAGCGATCCTCGCCTTTTTGCCCACAGAGGAAGTGCGAGAGATCGTTGCCCGAACAGGGCTGCCCGCATTCACCAACGCGACCATCACCGACGTCGACGCCCTGTACGAGGAATTAGCGGAGACGCGGGCCAGGGGCTATGCTCTAGACTGCGAGGAGCACGAGGCGGGCGCATACTGCATCGGCGCACCCATAGTCAACGAGCACGGCCAGGTGATCGGAGCCTTGAGCATCTCAGGGGCAGATCCAGATATCTTGCACGGTAGAGTGAAGGAATTGGCTGGGAGGGTTGTACGTACGGCCCACGAGGTCTCGCGCCGCATGGGTTACGTGCCTCCACGAATATCGGCACTGGCCGCTGGGCCTAGTAACATTCAAATCATGGAGGAGAACCAGTGAATCTGACACTTGACCTCAAGGGTGTGATTTGCCCCATGTTAACGCCATTCGATGAGCAGAACCAGATTGACTACGAGAGCACCGGGGAGCTGGTGGAGTTCCTCATCGGTCATGGAATCCATGGCTTGATGATCGGCGGGACTACCAGTGAGGGCATGCTGCTCAGTGTAGAAGAACGGAAGGCGCTCACTGAGTTCATGATCAGACAAGTCGGCGGAAGGGTCCCCATCATCGTCCACACCGGCTGCATCGGCACCGTCGACACCATTGAGTTGACGCTGCACGCCTCCGACGCAGGAGCGACAGCAGCATCCCTGATTTTGCCCTACTTCTTCACCTTCGATGACGACTCACTGTTTCTGCATTTCACTTCGGTGGCAAGGGCTGCGCCGGATCTTCCGCTTTTCATCTACACCTTCCCGGGAAACGCCAAGAACGATCTGTCACCCGAACTGCTCAAGCGTATACGAGACGCAGTGCCTAACATCGTCGGCGTCAAATCAAGTAATCCGCTTCTTACCCGCTTTCAGGAGTACCTGGCCGTCGGGGGAGAAGGATTCCTGGCCTTCAATGGAGTGGATGGGCTGATGCTTCCCGCTCTCGCCATGGGGGCCTCTGGGCAAGTCTCGGGCAATGCCAACGTATTCCCGGAAGTGTTCCGTGATCTGTACGACGCCTTCGAGGCAGGCGATCTGGAGCGCGCACGTTCTCAGCAGGCACTGGTTGATCGAATCCGTTTTGTGCTAAAGGACGGCTTGCATCCTGCATACTTCAAGGCGGCCTTGACTCTGAGAGGCGTATCGGCAGGCCGAGTGAGAGCGCCAATGTGGGAGCTGAGCAAGCAGGAACTGGTGCAGATGGAACAGGGACTGCGAGACATCGGGCTGACATAGGAGCAGTGATGGGATGGGACGGAGTGGCGCATACTCGAGTCTGGGTTCTGTATGATCATTAGTAGCGTAGTTTACAGACGGTAATACCCAAATACTTCTGAACGGCCCAGTTGTCCATGGGGACCTCATTCAACCGCAGAACCATAGTGCGCAGGGCCATATTGGCCGCACCGTCTCGCCGAGATCAGGCACCGAGGCCCATGAGAAGCTTCTGTCCAGCATCTGGCGATCTCCAGATCGGGAGGAGCGACAGAGCGCAATGAACGCCAGAGAACGCTTCAACCGCATCATGCATTTCGAGCCGGTCGATCGCCTGCCGCTGTGGTCAGTAGAAAACGTCAGCCAAGGGGCCATCCGTCACTGGATCCAGGAAGGCTCCTTTCCCATCGGCATGAGCTTGTCTGATGTGATAAAGCTGGACGGCTGTGAGATCGTTCGCCTGGACACGGATCCGCTGCCTAGCTACGTGCCGCACATGGTGGAGAACAATGCGCGGTGGCGGACTGCTATAGACGAATACGGATTCACTGTCCGCACGCTGAAAGCTCAGAGCGTTTCGCCGAGGGTCTACTACTATGTTGAGGAGACCCCCAGCCACCATAGTCCCGGAACTGTGAGGAATCGCGCCGATTGGGAAAAACTGAAGAAACGGTATGATCCCACCGATCCAAGACGAAAGCCCCGTTGCTGGGGGCCAGAGCTCTGGGAGTACTACAACACGTGCAGCTCACCAGTCGGCATGGGTATAGTGTGGGGACACAGCCGAGGCCCCAAGAATGGGTATGCGATGGGCTTGGTGCCATTCCTTGAAACCGTCAGCACTGACCCCGGCTTGATCAAGGACATGTTCGACTTCTGGGCTGATTTCGTGATTGAAGTCGCTCGAGACTGGCTTGAGCGCTGTCACTTTGACTTTGCCTACATAGAAGAAGATGGTATGGGTTACAAGAACTCTACGCTAGTCTCGCCGGAGATGTACGGCGAGATATGGATTCCAGCCATGCGCAAGGTCTCGGATTTCTTGCACAGCAATGGCATTGACATCATTGGCTACTGGTCCAGTGGAAACCTCAAGCCCATAATACCACTTCTGCTGGACATCGGCATCAACACCCACTTTCCATTGGAATCGGCGGCGGGTATGGATGCTCATGAGCTACGGAAGGAATTCGGGCGGGATCTTCGGCTGATCGGCAACATTTCACGACAAGCCCTGATGGATGGTCCGGCCGCAGTTGAGCAGGAATTCTACTCCAAGGTACCCCCGTTGGTCGCTGACGGAGGGTACATGCCAGCGCCAGATGACATGATCCTTCCGGACATGAAATTCGAGAGCTACAAGCACCTCATTGATCTGATTGGCGAGTATCGCCTTTAGGCAATTGTGGGATGGGGGAGTACCATCACCACCAGCATAGGAAGAAGGCATGTAGACCTTGTTGTCTCACCGAATCAGTTCCAAGCACGAGGTTCGTGGCATCCTCGTGCCACTGTTGACTGCTCTCACTCCAGATGACGAGGTGGACGTATCCGCCTTGCGTGCCCACGTGGAGTGGCTCATTGAGAAGGGCGTCCACGGGACCTAAGTGCCCTCGGGCTTTTGCAGGGATAGACCCTGCCTACAGAAGACATGTGAGGCGCCATGAAAAGAGTAGCTCTGGAAACACAAGAGAAGCCTCTGAGTCCAGCTCAGAGCAGAGCTTTGGGCAAACGCATCGCCAGGGCATGGCAGAGGGACAAGCACCTGTACGTACTCTTTCTCCTTCCACTGATCTTCTTCGTTGTGTTCAAGTACGCGCCTATGTACGGTGTCGTCCTGGCTTTCAAGAAGTTCAGGGTCGACAAGGGGATTCTGGGCAGTCCCTGGGTTGGGCTCGATCATTTCAGGAAGTTTCTGTCCGATCCCTATGCCTATAGGCTCATCCGAAATACTGTGGTACTTCGGTTATATCTACTGGCGGTTGGTTTCCCAGCTCCGATCGTCCTAGCCCTTCTGCTGAACGAATTGACCCACAAAAGGCTCAAGCGGTTTGTTCAATCGGCCAGCTACATTCCGCACTTCCTTTCACTTGTGGTTGCTATGGGCATGGTCATCAATTTCCTATCGACGGATGGCCTCATAAGCCAACTGGTCGAGGGCCTGGGGCGCGAGCCGAAGAACTGGCTCATGCTGTCTGAGTGGTTCAGGCCGATCTATGTTCTCTCTGGGATCTGGCAGCATGGCGGGTGGGCGTCGATCATCTACCTCGCCGCACTTACCGCGGTTGATCCGCTGCTGTATGAAGCAGCATTGGTGGATGGGGCCAACCGGTTTCACCGATTGCAGCACATCACGATCCCCGGCATAATGCCGACGGTTATCATTATGTTTATTCTCCGCGTCGGGCAGATCATGACTGTTGGGTGGCAGAAAGTGCTTCTGCTCTACACTGGTGCGACCTACGAGACAGCAGATGTCCTGGGCACCTACATCTACCGGCGCGGTATTCAAGGGGCAGATTTCGGCTTTGCGACAGCGGTGGGACTCTTCCAAGCGGTTGTAGGAGGTGTGTTCCTCATAGCAGCCAACGCCCTGGCGAGAAGAATGAGTGAAACTAGCCTGTGGTAGCACCGTAAGGGGGAGAGCGGAATGAGCGCAGATGCAACAGCGAGATATCGGAAAAGCATGGGGTCTCGCTTGTTCGATGTACTCAACATCATCCTCATGGCCATCATCGTTGTTGTTACTCTGTATCCTCTCTACTACATTGCCATCGTCTCCCTAAGCCATGGCAACGCAGTGCTCACCAAATCCGTGAAGTACTTCCCCGTCGACTTCACTCTCGAGTCATACAAGACGGTCTTCAAGGACCCGGCCACCGTGAGGTCCTTGCTTAACTCGCTCCTCTACACCTCGGTCGGGACCTTCGTCAACTTGGCGTTTACCGGGCTGTGTGCCTATTCCCTCTCCAGGCGTGACTTCTCAGGGAGGAAATTCTTCACCCGGATGGTCACCGTGACCATGTTCTTCTCCGGCGGGATAATCCCGCTGTACCTTCTTGTTTTGAACCTTGGCCTGATGAACACCATGTGGGCCATCATTCTGCCAGTTGCCATCAACCCCTGGTACATGTTTATGCTGCGAACGCATTTTGAGGGGACCCCTCAAGAGATCTACGACTCGGCCAGGATTGATGGCGCGAGCGAGTCTCGGATCCTGCGTCAGATTGCACTGCCCTTGGCGAAACCCGTCTTGGCTACCCTCCTGCTTTTCTACGCGGTTGATCACTGGAACTCGTGGTTCAATGCGCTCATCTTCCTCGACGACAAGTCCCAGTATCCTATACAACTGATTCTGCGAAGTGTCGTCCTCCTGGGACGTTTTGAGGGGCAGCACGAACTGGCTGACGAGGTTATGGGCTTAATCTTGCCAAAGACGCTCAAGTACGCAACCATTATGGTCTCTACGCTTCCTATCTTGGTCGTCTATCCTTTTGTGCAAAAATACTTCACCAAGGGAATCATGGTCGGAGCGATCAAGGGATGAGACCCCCCACAGCTCTCTGCCGAAGCGGTGCAATGACAGCAACCGGGCGAAAGGAGGTGACGAGACAGAAAACACGGAAGCGTCTCAATGCGGCATCCGATGCAAGAGGGGTAGATGACGTGCGAGCGTTGCAGAAGGAGCGTAACGGGGGAACGATCAGAAAGAGCCAGGGCGCCGCGATGCACCCCGGCGCCCCAAACGGCAAGAGGCGTTAGCGAGCCACGCCATGAGCCTGCCGATCATACCACTTTCCAAGGACGCCTGCGAATCACTGCGTGCCTGGTAGGCCGGGGTCTTACTATGGTTCCCGCTCGTAGACAGAGGAGGTGATGCCTATTGACTATCACGTTGAGTATGTCCAACAGCATGTTGAAGCGGCTCTTGAATATCGGGTATAAGGAGGATATGAAATGCCTAACAGACTGACGAGGAGGAAGTTTCTGAAGGGGCTGGGCGTGATTGGTGGAGGCGCTGCACTGGCAAGCTGTGCTCCCAAGGTCATCAAGGAAACCGTCATCGTCGAGAAGCCCGTCGAGAAGATCGTGAAGGAGGTGGTCAAGGAAACGGTCATCGTCGAGGGCACGCCCCAAGTCGTGGAGAAGATCGTCGAGAAGGTAGTGACGGCGCCGCCCGTGGAGGTGACGATTCCAGAGAGGATCGAGATCATCGTCGCCAGGAGCGAGTCTCCGTGGCAGCCGCTGAGAGACGATGCTCCTACGCACATCGCGATTGCCGAGAGACTGGGGATCCAAATGCGTCTCCTCAAACTAGCGGGAGAGGAAGACTGGAACACCAAGGTGAAGGTGTGGCTTGCTACAAACCAGGTGCCCGACCTCTTGAAGTGCAACAAGCCCGTCATCAGGGACTATGCGCGTCAGGGCCCCCTACTGAACCTCGGGCCCCTGATCGAATCGCATGCGCCTCATCTCCAGCAGTACGTGCGGGACAACGCCGACGTCATCGGGAAATTCAACATCGGCGGTGAGATGTACTACACCCCTGGGATGAAGTACAACTGGGAGCTGAACTCGCCGATGCCTATGATCCGATTGGATCTTCTGGACAAGCTGGGTCTCGACGCACCGACGGACTACGACGAACTTTTCGACGTCCTGACGGAGTTCAAGGCTGCCTATCCCGACACCCTCGGCTTCACCTGCAGGCTCGGGACGAGAAGGCTCCTCGAATACGCGCTCTACCCAATGGGTAGCGGATTCCCCGTGTACTTCGACAAGGATGTGGAAGGTGGCAAGTGGCTGTTCGGCCCGATCCACGAGGAGTTCAAATTCGGACTGGATTGGTTGGCCAGGGCATACGAGGCGGGTAACCTGGACCCTGACTTCGCTACCGCGCCGCCAGCCGAGTGGTCGGAGAAGAACTCCAGTGGGCAGGGAACCTTCTACTACGACAACATGAACATAAGCATCACCTACAACGCGGCTATCACCCAGGTGATCCCTGACGCATGGTGGGGCCCGATTGACATCCTGAAAGGGCAGAAGGGGCGGCGGCAGTGGCACTACCCCTTCTGGTGGGATGGATGGGCCATCGGCTCCCAGACCGAGTATCCCGAGCG
>SDBU01006540.1_pt1 | contig 13676 bp, 19 predicted proteins | sample 2277071 | NCBI WGS metagenome assembly SDBU01 (sample SAMN10397929, study PRJNA504765) | marine sediment metagenome | isolation source: marine sediment core GS08_GC12, 126 cmbsf | place: Arctic Ocean: Gakkel Ridge, Loki's castle | collected 2008
TTTATATATTATATTAGTGTAAATAAGTTATTTATTATTATATTCTGTTATATTAACAGAATATATATGCATGTATGTCCCAAATATATTCTGAGATTATATCAGAGTATAACATAATATATATAAAAATTGAATTTTTTATTATTATATAAAATATATAGCAAATATTTTGATAAATATGTCTCAATCCTTTATTCGATTGATACCACAGAATGAAACATGGGATGTTCGTAATCCTCCACAGGCGGAATGGATTTCTAATGCCTGTACTGATTGGGCTACTTGGGTCAGGGATCATAGATCCCAACCCTCTGAGCAGCCTAATGCTGCTCTGGGGGGTGTAGAAAGTGGCACTGTTGAGTTTAATTATCCGACTGGTGGCAAAGGGGCTGAAATACATATAATTAAACGGTATAATCCCCAGCATATACCCACTATGGCTCATATATTAGGTTGTAGATCGTAGATCTCAACCTCTGGGCCGCCTTTGGCGGCCTGGGGTGCTATATATTACTTTTATACCAATCCCATGACTAGAGAAGATGCCCAGGAAGTGTTTAATAATTCAACACCGGGATCTGCCGGTTACAATCTAACAAAGGCCTTTTTGGAAAATAAAGGGCCTGCGCCCAAACATATTGACATAATTGATGACCCCATAATGGTTACTGGTTTGGAGTATAAATATACCGGGTGACTATTATATAGTTTAAAAAATATATAATTATATTCTGTTATAATAACAGAGTATAATAAATACTCAGATTTATTATTTATATACTCAGATTTATTATTTATATATATAAAACTGAAATTTTTTATATATATAAAATAACAATAAATATTTATACCAAAAATGTCACGACATCTTATTAAATTGCTTCCAGATAATGTAGAATGGGATATTCATACTAATAAGTTCACAGGGGATATTGGGCCATGGATCAATACACCCACTGATTGGCAGACTTGGGGTAAGGGAGCTCCGCTCCCTAAGTGCAGCCTGCGGCTGCACTTAGGGTTGGGATCTTCGATCCCCGACCCAACCCTTGGTTTTCGCCAAAGCCGAAAACGTTTAGGGTATAGAGCCTAAAGGTACTATTCGGTTTTCTTATGAGATGACCAAGCAAAGGACATCTAGACGATATGAACCCCAGGACCTGCCTACTACAGCACATATATTAGGAGCCATAAATTCCTTCTATAATTCTCCAATAACTGAAAAAGATGCTACTGACTTATATCATGCACTCCTCAGACAACAAGTTGGAATTGCCAGAGGGAGAGGAATACGACAAGTTGATCCCCAATTTTCTACCCTCATGAATAAGGCGGATAATTTATTACTACCATTTTTACAGAAACAGGGACCAGCTCCTTTATATAATGATATAATGGGAAGATCTTTTATATTTACTGGTTTAGAATATAATGATGATAGGATTTTTAAGGGTTCTTATACTGTTGTTGTAGATATGAGGTAAATGATAATTAAAAAATAAAATATAGATATCCTGAGGATATCTATATCCATTTGTTATTTTTTTATAGAAATACTATCTCATATAAAACTGAATTTTTTATTATTATTATTATTATTTTTACTATATAAAGTATATATTTATATATATCCATTATATCAAAAATGGCTCAAAAGTTCATCCAATTCGTAGATCCAATAGAGGAAAGTCAAACTAAGTGGTACATTAATAATAAACTACCAATAGGTTTAATCAATGTTGCAACAAAATGGCAAACATGGGGTATTCAACCTGATGGAACTATTCAGATCGTATATCAAATTGATTATGATGGTAAAGTGCATGTCTCCAGACGATATGATCCCAATCAAATACCCACTATAGTTCATATATATGGAGCTATTCATACTTTCTATAAATCTCCTATGACGACTGAAGATGCGCAACTATTATTTGATAATTCAAAGGAAAACAGCGCGCCTTGGGCAGAAACGAGGAGATTCTTACAGGGCAGAAGTGAGGCTCCTACTTATAATGAAATAACAGGAAGTAACATTTTCGTTAGTGGCTTATCATACGATGAGGCGGCCAGAGGTATATATCATGTAATGGGAGATAACCCAATATTTCCAACATATCCAAATATAAGAAGACCCGAATTTACTGTTGCCCCCTAAGTGCAGCCGCAGGCTGCACAAAGGGAGCTCCGCTCCCCGACCCATGAGTCATAAAATATTAATAAAAGAATATAGAAACCCTCCCACATATAAAAAAATTTTTATTATATTTTTTTCCTATTTAAAGTGCACACAAAAAATATCCATTATATCAAAAATGGAATATCAATTATATCAAAAAATGGCTGAAAGACACTTCAAGTTCATCGAATTCATGGATCCAAGAAAAACAGGTGTTAATACATGGTACATTAATGAGGAACCTCCAGAAGGTTTCACCAATGCTAATACAAATTGGCAAAAGTGGGGTGTTCAATCTGATGGGAATATTCAGCTCACATTTCCCCTTAATATAGTGGGTCCGGTAGATGTACAAGTACTTATTTCCAGACGATATGATCCCAAGCAAATGCCCACTATACTTCATATAATGGGTGCTATTAGGACTTTCTATCAATCTCCTATGACGACTGAAGATGCGCAATTATTACTTGCTAGAAAGGATAAACCCGGGCCTTGGGCGCTAGCAAGCGACTTCTTAAATAGCATAATTCCAGCTCCTACTTATGAGCAAGGAGCGGGGGGTAACGTGTTCGTTAGTGGCTTAATACCCAATATAAGTCGTAAGCCTATAAATATAGGTATATATCGTGTAGAGCAAGACAACCCAAGATTTCCACGTTTTCCCACTTTTATTAACGAAGACTATAGTATTATCACATGAGTCATAAAAGAATATAGACATCCTTAGGATGTCTATATGGTATATATATTTTATTATTTTCTACATATTCAATAAATAACTACTAGCATTCCAAGTAGCACAATTATTTCTATCCGAAAATTATAACTGGGGGTTCAGGTACATCATATCTGACACGTCCAATCCGATTGCTTTTCATTTTTGGCCCGCACTTCTTTCAATAAAACATTTAAACTTTCTATTTCTTCCGCATTTTTATTTTTATCTCGTTCTAATTGGTCTATAGTGATTCCTATCCGGGCCATATGACATACAGGGCATAAAAGTGGAAAAGTTTTATTATTGCTATGATCACCACAATCGTATACACCATTGCACAACGTACAATTTACTAAAGAGCCTCCACAACACATACCTGGTCCACAAGGACCGGTATGATCTATTTTACAACATCGACACTTCCAACATATACCACGATCTAACCATTCTGGATAAAACGTGTAATATTCATGTTTATTATTACCACATGTAGCTTTATGCACAGTCAAATTTGCAATCTCTTGCTTAGTCATTAAACCGGTTAAATCGACCTTGCATGGCCGCTCACCGCATAAACCGGGACCGCATTTATGCTGATAGCCACGATAGCAATAATGCTTTTTTCCTGGATTAGACATTTTATACTATAGTAGAAAATATTTTAATTTATATATTACAGAAAATATTATGTATCAGTTTTTAATCCAAAATTTATATGCTTTGTTATAAATGAGACATATTCTAATGGCTCATTTATTATTTTTCCTTTGGAAGACCCGAATTTAGTTTTACCTATAAATCATAAAATATGCTATAACTGACTATTATTCCTATTATTAGCACAATAAGTCCTATCTGAACATTATAATTGGATGATATATATACATCATTTTGTATTTCTGTTCTTATCTTTGGCACCTATAGATTAAAAATATACTTATTACTAAAAGAAAGTATGGGTTTATTAACATGGCTAATAGTCATATTTATTATTATTGTTATTATAGTGGTGGCCTTCATTATAATTGTTATAGTTGTCGCCGGCAAAAATTTTCTGGATTGCATAGAAAGTCCTTTTGTATGTATATTTGGTGGCAAAAATAGACAGTCTGGAACTGTTTGTTTAAGTAGTACTGCATGTGCTTCTGGTATTTGCAAAGTGGGTCGCTGTATGAATAGTGGTGGTACTTTAAATCCAGGTGATAAATGCACAGCAGGAACAGGTACTTGTCCAAAAGGCTACTGTTGTGGAGGAATTCCAATTACTTGCAGAAAAAATGATCCTAATGCTAGACAGCCCGGAACCATGTGTACCAATTGTCGCCAATGTGCTTCCGGGAATTGTATTCAGCAAACAATAAATCTTTGTGCGGATGAGAATGGTAAATTGCCTTCTGGAAGCAGGTGTAGAACTGTAAGCAAATGTGCTGAATTTTGTACCTCTGGAGCGGGGGTCCGAAGTCGTGCAAGATTGGAGTGTACTTAAATATATAATTATTTTTATACTTTATCAAAGAATAGAGTATATGGATAATACAACAGAAACTTGCACAGAAGGAGGTGTAGCTTCTTATACCTGGATATTAATTATAATTATTATAGGCATAGCAGTATTTTTTATGCGCACACTATTGGCTACACCTGTTCCTCCAGACGAGAAAATTAAAAAACCACGGGATGAAATAGATCGCATAGAAAATTATATCATTGATTGGATGACAGTTGCTGCTATCTTTTTGGCTGCGGCCATTATTACCAGAGCGTCTGCTAAATTTACGCCCTATTATTCCATTTTATTTTTCTCTATCACTATTGCTATACTGGTTAGCACCGCTGTGGAATATTTGGAAGATAGAAATATTTTGGCCAGTGTTGGTATTGGCATCTTTGGTCGTCTGGATTTCTTTTTTGTTATTATAGTAATATTAATTATTGTAGCATTGTATATTATTCATGACGAATTGGAAGATTTAAATACATTAAATGTTAAACAATCAAACGTTATATAAATTTTATATTTAAAAAATGATTTTTTTATTTTTTATTTAATATAGTCAAAGCACTTTATTAATATTGAAATGGCCGATAACAATTCTCAATCTTCTCCTCAATCTTCTCCTCAATCTTCTCCTCAATCTTCTCCTCAATCTTCTCCTCAATCTTCTCCTGCAGCTTCCCCAAAAGTTTCTCCTGCAGCTTCCCCCAAAGTTCCTTCTAGAAAGCGAACAAATCCGGAAAGGTTATATGATGAAGATTACGAATCAGAAGAAGAAATCGAGTGTGAAGCCGTCCGAGAATTGCGCTTACATCGGGAGAAGTGGCAGCAATTGGTGCAAGAGAAGAAAACAGTCACTCTTGGTAATTTAAGCGCTTATGTCTCTGATTTTGCTAAAATTTTTGAATTACCTACGCCCGATCAAGATACGATGCAAATGATTACTGAACATCTCCTAAACCGAGAATCCTGGACCGATAATGATGATCGGATGCATTGGCAAAATTCAGTAGTTGATCCACTACTGTCTGTTCTTATCGTAGCCCAATAATTATATATATATTAAAAAATAAAAAAAATAATGAACAAAATGTTCATTATTTTCCATATAGTATCTAACGATCCACAACATAAGCATTAAAAGATTGCCTCGTATTATTGACTGATTCTCTTTGTCCGGGAGTATACATGGTCACATTGCTATGAGACAATTGCCTGATTCCATCTCCCGCTTGGGAAGCTATTCTATACATAGTGGCATTATTGGCTGTGCCTCTCTGACATTCTTCTAATACAGCCAATATATCTTCTTTATGTATTAAAGCGCAATCTTCCTGCCATTTATCGATATCCAATTTAATAATAGGTACAATCTGTGCTACGCGTCCTTGATGTAATGCATGATAAATGGCCATTAATCTTCTTCCTTTGGCTGATAAATAATAATATTCTCGTACTTTTAGTGGAGGTTGATCCCCTTCAGCAATAATCAGCTCTATTCTATTAACAGTCATATCCAGTAGAGAAATATATTTTATAAAAATCTTTTGTCCTGGTAATTGATCAAAATATTCGGTATCAGGCACCAGATAACTATAAGCTACTTCTCTATGGGCATATAAAGCACCAATATTTTTTTGTCCTATAATGACACGACCACCATCATATTCAGGAATTATGAACTGAGCTTTAAATCCCCAACTAGTCATAAATTCATTGGCCAATGATCCCAATACGGTAGGAATGGCTTCTTCATCTTCTATATAGGTAAAATCACCTAACAATTGCAAAATATCAGGCTGAAAATTCTTACCATAGCCTAAAGTTACAATTTGTGTATCTGTAGGACATTTCGTTAGTAATATCTTAAAAGAATCACAAGTCCGATATAAACCTTTATTACTGTGACCATCAGTCATCACTACAATCCAGGTTGCTCTATTAGCAGAAGTTTTCTCAAAAGCCAAAGTCAAACCAGCTCCCATATTGGTACAATCTCGGGCTATGATTTTATTTTCAACCATGTGATCCCAGGTCCAATCCTCCGGAGAATCTTCGCTAGAATAAAATTCCCAGGCTTCTTTATTAAAACCAATCAGGCGAATATTGGCAGCTTGGCGAAAAGATTTTTCATTATGTTGTTCTGCAGAATTCAAAGATAAAATTGTATCGCGCACAGCTTTTAAAGAGCTGCGCAATTGATGAATAGAGGAATTCATAGAGGCAGATAAATCAACAACGAATATTAATTCTTTGTTATTATTCAAATAGGGTTGGTCACCTGCTGAATATTGAGCATAAACAATCGGACCCTCATTGAGGTCCCTTACACCATAACGTCCTTGGTATGTGGCGGCATAACTGTTATATTCTTCTTGATGAGACATGGGGATGGTTGTAATTTTATATTACATTTTTTATTCTAAAAATATTTATATGGCATATTCAATTTTTTTTATTATTGATATATATATATATTTAGAATTTTCCTTATATTTCTATTTACCTATAAATGGCTAGAAAATTGAATATCCAATTTGAATAATAGGTATAGTAAACATTTATTAACACTTTCTATGATGGCAACCTATGAATGGATAACTTGGTCTGATAATGACATTGAATTGTTAAGACAATTATATGAAAAACATGGTACCTTTAATAATGATGCGTATGAAGAATTTACAGACAAAGCTGAAAATAAAGAAAGGACACAAAAAGCTTGTTCCGCTCAGATCAGTGTCAAGAGATTAAAACCTATATCGGAAACAGATGAAGCTATTTCAGACATGGAGGAGAAACCTAAAACTAGGGGTCGGGGTCGCAAGCGCAAATTGCCAACTATTATTGAATCGGGTGGTGATGACGATGGTGATCAATCAGTGCATTCACTTGGTGTTAAGCCCCTGCCTACACCAACCTATAGCAATAGTCGTATATCATCAAAGACTAATCCTCTTACTGATATTAATGACAAAATTTATGGTTTGACCATAGCAGACTTAATACAAATAATGTATATATTTAAGACGTGTCCAGACGAAAAGAACAGAAATGTTCAACTAAAGAAAAACAATTATAATTTCTTATGTCATGGTTTGGCAATGATTATGTTTACTCAACAAATTAGTGTTATAGAACAATTATTAAAATAAATATATATTTTTCATCTGACATATTGTCAGATGAAATTTTTGTGAATAAATTATTTATATTTAATTTTGTATATATATTATTTTATATTTGTAATTTTATATCCCTTACTTTTTCCCAGCGACCCCCAGTTTGGGCATCTGGTTCTAAACATAAAATACTGACATCTAGATTTTTAATACCGCTAGCGTAATCCTGCGCCCCTCTTAAAGTCGAAAACAAGCGAATAGTTTCTTTATTACCTCCATAATATTCTTCAGTTAGAACCACAAATAATTTTTGAGACATGATTAGATAAAAGCTTTACAAGCTTATATATAGAAAATATTAATTCAATTTTTAGATATAGTGCACTCCCAAAAATTATATATAATAATTTTTTATATATAATGATATATTATTTATTTGCCAATAAGTTACTGTTTGTAGCAATACCACCTAATGTTTGACCTTCCATACCAGCCATTTCTAACCATTGAAACTTAGTTATATTGCGAAATGTACCTAAACATATACTCACATCTTTATCCGTTTTCTGACCTACATGTCTAACATAATGACTATTGGTCATAACTATATGCTTAATATAAGGTCCTGTTCTGTTAGCTAGTGCATAGAAAGTGCTCAATTCTTTCCAACTCAAACCATATTTTGTTTTATATTTAGGTGGTTTTCTAAATTTGGCTTGTACTGCGTAATAATTATTATTTTGATCCACAGCAATAATATCTATACCCATATCCTGCACTTTTGGTGCAAGATGGAAGGTTGAAATCAAGGATCCCTTACCCATATCCTGTACTTTTGGTGCAAGATGGAAGGTTGAAATCAAGGATCCCTTACCCATATCCTGCACTTTTGATCCTTGACACATATCCTGCACTTTTGATCCTTGACACATATCCTGTCTTTTCAACCTTAAATAATTTAATATCTCCAATGGCACATCTTTTAATAACCAAACTTGTACAAATTGTATTTTATAACAATGTTTTAAATATTCTACACAAAAAGATTCGAATAAATCTCCTATATTTTTAGTATTTTTTTGTCTCAATTCTGAAATAGAATGAGCTGGTCTGTCATGATAATCTATACATTGTTGGACAAAATAATTAAATAAATTATTATTGTTATCTTTATATACAAAATTTCTGATACATTGTTGCAAAAAGGACATTTTTATCTTATTTTATATAATCTCCTTTACAGAATTATTTTTCCCCTAAAAGAAGTATCCTATGGCTACATTGCAAGCCCGCTTGGGTAAATATCCTTTAACCCAAGGCTCCCGTTTCAGCGCTTCGGCGGCCCAAGGGCCCATCAGTATAGGATGGACTTCACAACCAAATGCATTAAATGCCATTATGCTCTATGATGTGGATGCTCCAGGAGGTATATTTTTACATTATTTATTGGTTGATATACCACAAGGTCAGGTGAACGGAGGCATGGTATTGATGCCCTATACCCCTCCTACCCCTCCGGATAAAGCTCATACATATGTTCTGGCCTTATTAAGACAAACTCAACCTTACAGGGATATAGCTCAAGTTACTCAACAAAATTTTAATGTTCGAGGATTTTTAACAGCGCAAAACATGCAACCAGAGACGGTTATATCCTTCTTTGTTCAACCGGATAATTCGAAAGCTCATATTAGCGGTAATCCGAATTCTATTGTTAGGCCAAGTATGGTTGCTCCTGGCTTTCGTCAACCATCTACTGTTACCAGGCCTATTTCGCCGACTACTGTTGGTCCTAGCGTTGCCAAGCCCATTACTCCGACTGCAATTAGTCCAACTGTTAGGCCTATTTCAGCATTAGCACCTATTACTCCAACTATTACTCCATCTATTACCCCGACTGCTGTTATTCCTGTTTCTCCTAGAACTAGATCAGCCATGTTCATCCCTAACACGATCTTAAATGAAAGAGAACAGGCCTATTGTAGCTGTGTACTAAAAGTGGCAGCCAAACAACCGGGGTCTTGTAATTTAGAGAAGGCCTGGTTTGAACAGCGCAGTGGTGAAACTTGTTATAATCCTTATGCTGTTTGTGCTGCCAGTGTGAAGACATCTACTAGAGAATGTGGCAATAATTACAATTATGAAAATCTAGCTGATGAGCATTTAGTAGCTTTTGCCAATTTGCATCAAATTAAAGAATCTAAACCTTATAATAGGCAAGTTATGTTGAATAGAATTTATGCCTGGAAGAACTTGGAATGAATACTCATTTTTAATTTATATTATATAGATTAAAAAGTAAAGTATTTATCCTCTTCAAAATAATGATAAATGTGCCTGCCGCCTATTATCTGACTTCTTCTAGAAATCAAAAACATGTATTATCTAGCACACCTTATCATAATGCCCAACATGACAAACATTTTCATCGTCATAAGAGCAATACCTCATTGACCCTTGGTTTAGTATTCTTCTTTTTATTTATAGTTATTATATTAGTGGTATACGCTTTATATGCCACGCCAGGAAAGCGAAGGGTATAAAATAAGTAAAAGATCCAAATGAGGTGATTATATATTTAAAAAATTTTTTAAATATATAATTATCTCAGAATATAATTTTCTAAATATATAATTATTTCAGAATCTAATTATCTCAGAATATAATATAATTAAAAAATTTAAAAATTATGTGGGACTATATACAGCCCGATATCGAGAGAATATATTTAAATTTTGTGCTAATATACATAAAATTAGCATAGTTGAAATAATAGCTATATATTAAATATATAAATTTATGGCTAATAAACACTATTTGATATAAAACGGCAATTATAAATCTCCTCAGTTTCAAAATAAATTGGGGACACATGTCAGAAATAATATAACATATTTATCTAAATAAAAATTATGTGGGATGTGTATCCCAGCCCAATATTAGAAGAGCTATTTTAAAAACATTCGTTAATACACAAAAAAATAGTATAATTCAAATAGCCGGTATTTCTTATATTCATAAATATTATGTTAGTAAGTACTTTTTGACATAAAATAGTGCTTATGGTTTCTCACGGCTTTCATAAATTTTTGGGCTACTCAAATTTTATTTTATAATATTTACATATACAATTATATATATACAAATTTATATATATAATTATTTATATTATTAAAAGTATAAAATTATGCCTAAGGTATTAGTATTAGGCTATTCTAATAAAGCAAATGTGTGTAGTAACAATTGGGAAAAAAGTCTCCAAAAAGTAGGTTTTGATTATAAATTATTGGGTTTAGGAGACAAGTGGCAAGGTTTTATTACCCGTATAATCTGTTATTATAATTATTTTCAACAGATTTCACCTAATGATGATACACTCTATATTTTAACTGATGTTTATGATCTTTTAGCGGTGGGAACTCCCCAAGAGGCATTACATAAATGGAAAAAAATAGGATATCCTCATTTGATTTTTGGTATGGAACCCAATTGTGGAGAAATAAATTGCCAGCCATTAAATTTGCCCTATTGTGCTTCTCCCAATATGTTTGTTAATTGTGGTTTCATGGCTGGCAATTATGAAGGATTAAAACATTTTACCAGTTTGTTGTATAATAACGCTATTCAATATGAAAATAGTGAAAAATGGGACGATCAAAAAGCAGCAGGCTATATCATTAATACTTTGTTAGATAATATAAAATGGAAAGATAGATTATATTTTGATCAGAGTATGCAATGGACAGGAAATATACTTATGTATTCTCAGCCACTGGGTAACAGATGTTTTTTTACATGGTCAAAAGAAAAGAATAGAGTGTTATATCACCATCATGAGGTTAGCGGTAAAATAACGCAAAATTATCCTGTGTTTATACACACTCCCAGTATTAGTGGAGATTGCTACATGAGATACGATAATTATGGACAAAAAATATTGGGCTGTCAATTTCGCACAGTTGGTTGGGAAAAGATGTTGATACCTAATTATGTATGGATATGGATTATATTGCTATTAATGGCCATAGCTTTTATAATTCAATGGGGTGCAAATTATTGGACACTAACATTTCTAATATTAGTAATAACATTGGCTATAATACATAGCAAAGCTCTTCAAAATTAAATATTTTTTATAGTTATTTTTATCCTAACGCATATATAAAATATGAATTTTATATATAAATATGGTTTTATAGAGTTTTTTTCTTTCAGAAATTTTTTTGCATTATAATCCAACAATATATATTTTATATAAATTATATAAAATATAATATACGACTATATTTATTGTAAAATATATTCCCTTGTGAGGATAATCTTATACGTATTAACTAAGGTCAAATTGTCATAAATAATATTTCGAAGTAATTCATTAAAATAATCATTAATAAACACTATTGTATATAATATGGTGTTTATATCAATTTTTTGTGGTAGGAAAAATTTTTTGTGTCTTGTCATAAAATATATTTTATATATTAAATATAATATTATATTTAATATATAATATTATACATATCCACTTCACATTTCTATCCATCGTAATATGTTACATATAATTATTTATAACAAAAAAATGATATATATATTTATGTATATATTTAAATATAAATCCAATTTATCATGGATAATGGAACAATTGCCCCACATGAAGAAATCTTACTCAAGGTGCCATATTTCATATGGAAAGTAACAGATTTTACTAATAATCGTATAGGACGCGATAGGGCCATAGAATGGACTTGGGAAACAAACCCTGAGGGTTGTATCATATTGAGTATGCCTCTGACTTTTGCTGGAGGAGCAATAGATAAAATATTTGATCCCAAAAAATTAAATACCATACAACAAATATTATGTGCTACATATATCCACTATAATTCTAAAATTACTAAAAATGAACATTGGCAAGCGACTAGCATTATAGCTAAAGCCAATATTGATACAGATGCTGAAGAACAAAAACATATTTTACAAGCTGATTATGCTATGAACAATATAGATACTGCCGTAGTGCAACCAGCCAAGTATTATAAGTATTTGGTAAATAAATTGTGGTTTCATAAGTTAGTGCGGATTGGGCCCAGTTACTATAAGGTTGTGTTGTATGATTGATTATATATTTTAAATCAAAATAATTTCTGCTATACCAGTATAGCAGAAATCATATATTTAATAAAAATGTTATTTTTAATATTTATCTGTAATCAAGTTTATCATATCTTGCACAGTCTGGGGGGCAAATGAGGCCATGGTTAACATACCCAGCGCTAAATCTGAATGTATTTTTCTAACCCTTTTAACTGATCAAATATAATAACAGATTCTTTGTTGTCCCTTTCATCTGGTTCCTCACACAAATGCGTTTTTTGTAGAGAGTTATCAATAAAAAGTACATCATATCCTAAAATTAGATCATTGCACAATATACTTCTAGTTGTAGGACTATTCTCCCATTTATGACATTGACAAGTTATTTTTGGACTGAACTTATCATCATACCAAAATGTAATATGAATTTGTAGGGGTTTTGCTATGATAACACCTATTCCTTGACCTCTGGCTATTTTTTTCTCATTTTTTTCAAAAGGATTTAATACTTCAAAGTCTCTCATATGAGAATGTGGTGTCCAATCGTACTCTTTATAATTTTTATCAACTGGTTTTTCAATACGAATTGAACATTTGTTTTTTGCTAATATTATCCATCGTGTAAATTTTGGTAATTTCATACACACTAATATATTTTCATCTGTGGGGATAATATCCCCTTCAAAATAAGGATCTATATTCAGATTCGTCTGGTGATTGCCCATATTTATAAGTTCTTCTACTGGTTTATAATATAAACCTCATGTAATTATTTATTATTCATTTTTTTATTATTAATAAAAATAATATGTATGAGAATTTATAGTTATTTATTTTTAAAATTTTATCACATAAAATAAAAAGTTCCTATAAATATTATATACAAGATTATTTGTCAATGGCTGGTATTATTCTTATTTACCCCTTAATGGGCGGATTGGGTGCTGGATTTGCCACTTTATTATTCAGACCTTCAATTCTAACGATGGGTAAATTATTGCTTGCTGAAATGGGTATTGTTACAGGAATATCACTGCTTTTAAAAATATTAGAATCTAATGATAA
>SDBU01006541.1_pt1 | contig 13676 bp, 15 predicted proteins | sample 2277071 | NCBI WGS metagenome assembly SDBU01 (sample SAMN10397929, study PRJNA504765) | marine sediment metagenome | isolation source: marine sediment core GS08_GC12, 126 cmbsf | place: Arctic Ocean: Gakkel Ridge, Loki's castle | collected 2008
CCAACCGCGAAGTTCAAAATGGTGGTGGATAGGCGACATTTTAAATAGGCGTTTCCATTTAGTGATCTTGAAAAAAACGACCTGAAGAATAACGCTTAAAATCTCGCTTACTGGAATAATGGCGATTATGGGTAGGACTAGCCATTGCCCGGTCATCAGCGCAAATGTTGCTAGGGTAGCTCCGATTGCCAAAGATCCAGTATCCCCCATGAAGAGTTCCGCGGGATGAACATTGAACCATAGAAAACCGAATAATGCCCCAACAATGGTAAAGCAGAATCGCGCGAGAAAGAATTGATCTTGAAGCAGGGCAATACCACCAAACGCGGCAAACGCTGTCGCTGAGATCAATCCTGCTAGACCATCCAACCCGTCTGTAAAATTTACCGCATTGGAGAAACCAACAATGATGAATGTGGCAATAGGAATATACCAGTTTCCCAGATCAAAGGCTTCAGGATAACCCGGCCAATACATCTCAGGAACATCAATGATATATTTCAATGCGAAAGCTGTGGCTATGCCTAGAGCTAATTGGATAAGGAATTTCGATCTTGCTCGCATTCCCAATCCGCGTCGGCTACCGCGGATACCTTCCCAGTCATCGACCATCCCTAACAATCCAAATGAGACGAGCACGAAAAGCGGAATCAGCACTGATTGACCGAGAATATCAAATCCCAATAAAGTGGCAGCATTTAAAAGCACCGTTAGAAGCAGCACGGGCGCGATGATCATCAAACCGCCCATTGTAGGTGTTCCTAACTTATCTTTATGGCTATCAGGACCTTCCTCTCGAATGATCTTGCCAACCTTAAAATACCTCAGCAAACGGATCAGCGGGCGACCCCAGATTACGGTCATGATGAATGCTAAGAAACTAAGGGCGAGGGCTAGTGAGGTTTCTTTCATTTTCCTGCCTCCAGGATGGATGAGATGCGATCCATGCGTAATCCATGAGATCCTTTGATAAGGACAACATCGCCATTTTTTAGGTTATAGCGAAGCAGTTCAGCAGCTGCGATAGCATTATCCACGCATGCCACCGCAGAGGGGGAAAGACCTTTCTTTTTCGCTGTTTCAGCAATTGTTCTTCCCCGTGGACCAACCGCGATAAGATAATTTACTACTTCAGCTGCTCGTTGACCAACACATTCGTGCCCGATTTCTTCGTATTGACCAAGCTCAAGCATATCACCTAACACAGCTATCTTCTGCCCGCTCAGTTCATTGAGCAGGTCAAGGGCTGCGATTGTGGATTCGGGTGTGGCGTTGTAGGTATCATCAAGTATCAGAGCGCCACTTTCTGTACGAACAGCAACCAAGCGGAGCTGCGAATTACTGTTAACTAATCCTTCCGTAATTTCCTCGATACTCAATCCCTCTGTAAATCCTACAGCTGATGCCCGCAGAATTGTCTGAACAGAGTGACGGCCGAGCATGGGCACATTTAAAATCGTTGATTTTCCTTGATAATGCATTCTGAAGCGAATTCCTTTTAATCCATGTCCTTGGATATCGTCCGCCCAAAGATCAGCCAGTGGATTTAAACCATAGAAAAGAATATCGGCTGATGTTTTTTCCGCCATCGCACGGATATAAGGATCATCATAGTTAAGGATGGCTGTCCCGCGTGGTTTTTCTGGCAAGGAGGTGATTAATTCTGATTTACCCTCAGCAATTGCCTGCTGGGAACCAGCACGTTCGGCATGGACAGTGCCGATATTTGTTATTACGCCTACCTCTGGATTGGAGATATCACAAAGAAAGGTGATCTCACCTGAGTAATAGAATCCCATTTCGAGGATTAACCGTTCATGCCCATTCCCTAGATTAAGGATCGTAAGCGGCAAACCGATTTCATTGTTGTAATTGCCAGGATTTTTATAGGTAGAGTATTTTTGTGACAATACTTCCGCTGTCAGTTCTTTTGTAGATGATTTCCCTACGCTGCCGGTGATACCAATAACTCTGATTGTCAGCTTTTTACGCCAATAACGGGCAATATCCTGCATCGCTTTCAGACTATCATCAACACGAATACAGAATGGTACAGCAGGAATCTTTAGTGTTTTTGCTTCTTTTATATTTCGAATATCTAAGATCTTGTATTCATCAGCAGGTAGATCCTTACTGATAAGGGCAAAATTCGCGCCGCGCTTGAATGCGTGATTAATATATTTATGCCCATCTGTTTGTTCGCCTGGTAAAGCAATGAAAAATGAGCCGGGAATTACCTTACGAGAATCGATCACTGCTTCTGTGATCGGAAGCTCATAAGCACTGATGGCCGTATTTGTCAATGCTCGTATGATTTCTGATAACGTGATCATATTAACTTTCCTTCGCAATCAAGGTTTGTACGCTATTTTCTGGCGGGATATCCAGGAATATCACCAAATCTTGAGCGATGGAGCTGAAAACTGGCGCTGCCACCACTGAGCCCCAGGGAGATGACCCTGGTTTTTCGATCCATACATATACCAGGAATTGGGGATCATCTACAGGACCCCAACCAACAAATGAGGCATTTGTCAGGTCGATCCCGTACACACCTTCCACGGGAATTTCAGCGGTGCCGGTTTTTCCAGCTACGCTGTATCCCGGAACCATGGCGAGGGAGCTTTCCTCTTTTAATGATTCCACTAGCATGCTGGTCATCATCTTGGCTGTTTCAGGTTTAATGGGGATACTTAAAACCTGCGGGGACGTATTATACTGTTTGCCGTCTTGAATGATTGCTTTCAGCACGTGAGGTTTCATTAATTTTCCGCCATTGGCGACCGCAGAAACAGCGGCTGTTAATTGAATGGGTGTCACAGCAACACCCTGCCCAAATGAATTGGTTACTAATTGGATGGGATACCAACCGGAATCACCTGGCGTACTCAAGGGCCAGATCTCCTCTCCCCCCAAATCAATGTTGGTTCGACGACCGATACCGAAAGCCTGTAAATATTTGTAAAAATCTTCTTTTCCTAATTCTGTTGCAACCCAAGCCAGGCATACGTTCAATGAATGTTGCATACAACCCTGCATGGTCTGTTTGCCCCAACCACGGCGGTTCCAGTTGTAGATCGTACTGCCGCCGTATTCAAAGCGGCCGGGATCATTGAAAATTGTTTCTTCATCTACAGCTCCTGCATCAAATGCGGCAGCCATTGTAAGTACTTTAAAAACAGAACCGGGTTCGTATGTTTCACTGATAGCACGATTGAATGGAGTCTTGTCCTCAAATTCTTCTTTATACTTCCAATATTGGTTAATGTTCACGCGCGGTTGAGATGCCATAGCGAGAATTTCGCCATTTCTTGGATCCATCACTATGACTGTGCCCGATTCTGCCTCATATTCTTTAACTGCTTCATCCAGTTTTTTTTCAACCATTGCTTGAATTTCACGGTCGATAGTAAGCACCAAACTTGCTCCAGCGGGAACGTTTGGAAGTTCTTCCAATAAATAAGGATTCCTCGGCATGAATGTTTCCATAGGTGTTCCTGCCAGTAAATCATCATAATATTCTTCAACTCCGTAATAGCCAATGCCGTTCTCGCGATCCATGAAAGCATAAAAGCCCAATATATTTGAAGCGAGAGCATTTTCGGGATAGCTTCTTTTGAGGTGTGGATTCCAAATTACACCTCGCAACGATGGAAGATTTTCTTTTCTTCCATAGGGATTTGCAAGTTCGAAATCTTGCTTGATCTGGCTGAGAGCGTCTATGACACCTGAAGGAAGAAAATCCGTCAATACGGCATATACACTTATTTCTGGATCGTATGTTTTTGAAGCAACAGCAAAAATACCCTTATAATTCAACTGGTTAACGCCATCTAAAGTCTGGGCAATAGTGGTTGGGTTAACTACGTATTCCAGCATGACTCCGACCTCATAAACATCCTCATTACCAGCTAATAAACGGCCCCAACGGTCATAAATGTTCCCTCTTTCAGGGTAATAATTCTCAATGGCGTAGGAATATTCCTTATCTGCCCATTGGCTCAATTCCTGATGTTTAGTGCTGTTCTGGATGCGAATCATCTGCAGAATGATTAATATGCTGGCTAATGATAAGGAAACTCCTATCAGGTTTAAACGCAAAACGGTACTTCTTTTCATGAATCGCCCCTATTACCGTTCGAAGAAGCGACGAAAAAAGTATCCAGGAACCAATTTGATAAGGATTGGTCATACAATTCATTGACAAACAGTGCGGATTCATTCTCGATTCCAGGTGGAGGTGCGATAAGAACTGCATTCTGACCTTGGTACCCTGCGATCGTTATATAATGCACATTACTTTCTGGAGTTGCTTCATACCCCATTATTTCTGCCCGTTTCTGCATTTGCGAATAAGATGTGATCCAGCCAAGTTGGGTACGGTGGTTAGCAATCGTACGCAGAATATCCTCTTCCTCATAATGGAGATCCATAATCTGCAAACCAGCGGTGGCTGCTTGCGCACTGATGATGAGGTAAAGCGAAATAATGATTGCAATTGCGACAACCGGTAGTAAAGACAATCCAATTGATTGGATTTGTCTTCTCCAGGGTGCCTGTTTATATGCTTGTTTTCTTCTTATTGCCATTAATCACTCTGCCTATAGCTCTTAATGAATTTAATTGATTTTAAATTTTCTCTGCCACCCGCATTTTCGCACTGCGCGAACGCGGGTTGTTGGTGATTTCCTCCTGTGAGGGCTTTACCGCTTTCTTCGTGATCACTTTTAGTGCTGCTTGATGTTCGCAAGTACAGAACGGTTGCATTGTCGGGCATATGCAGTCAATGCTTTCGCGCTTGAAGAACTGCTTGACAATTCGGTCTTCTAGCGAATGGAAGGTGATGATTGCAATCCTTCCGCCGGCGCACACTGCCTTCAGTGAATTCTCTAGGCCTATCTCCAATACCTCCAGTTCATTATTAACCGCGATTCGCAATGCCTGAAATGTGCGGGTTGCAGGGTGTGTTTTTCCGCGCTTCCCAAGATATACCGTCAAGATCAATCCAGCTAATTCTGTTGTTGTGGAGATCGGTCTGTTTTTAACGATCAAACGGGCTATCTGTCGGGATCGCGGATCTTCGGAATAATCCCAGATGATGCTGGCGATTTCCTTTTCCGAGAGCTTATTAACCAGCTCGGCTGCGGTTACTCCCTCGTTCGTGTTGAACCGCAAGTCCAAAGGTGCTTCTTTAAGAAAAGAAAACCCCCTCTCCGCGGTATCTAATTGCATTGAGGATAATCCCAGATCTAAAAGCACTCCGTCAACACAATCCCAATCAAGAGATTTAATTTGACCAATCATTTCTGCGTATGATGCTTGGCGGACTATACATCGATTTCCAAAGATGGCTAATTTATCCCTGGCAATGTCTAATGCCTGATTATCCACATCTAATCCAAGAAGAATCCCTTCAGGACTGCTGGCGGTAAGGATGCCTTCCGCGTGACCGCCCGCACCCAAAGTTCCATCAATGTATTTGCCTTTTGATCTTGGTTGAAGGTATTTTAGGCTTTCATGGTAAAGTACTGGTTGATGGGGGAGTGGTTTGCTTTCAGAAAATATCATTGTTCAGAAAGTAATGTTTAGACTCTCAAATTGGCGAGCCCGTTCTTCTCCATCGTCAAACACAGCCTGTTTTTTCTCCCAATTTTGCGGAGACCAGATTTCGAAATATGGTCCAATCCCGACCAGTTTTATTACTCCATCTAAATTTACTGCATCACGGAGGAACTGAGGAATTAGTATTCGACCGGATTTATCTAATTCCAGCATGGCAGCGTTAGCAAAGATTAACCGAGCCAGGTTGCGAGCATTTGGATTTGTGATACTTAAATCTCTCATTTTATGGTAAAGTGAATCAAATTCTTCAGTGCGCATGACGATCAGATTTTCATCAAACCCGCGTGTAATGTATGCGCCCGCATTAAGCAAATCGCGATACCGGGCGGGGATAGTAATGCGCCCTTTTTCATCTATGCTGTGTTCAAATTGTCCGAAGAACATTTGTCCTAACTTGGTATATAAGCTGAAACGCCGGATAAAACCGGCGTCCCACTTTAACCCACTTTGATCCACTTTCTTATGATTATAGCGGATTTCCTTCCTAATTTCAAGTACTTCTTTAAATAAATAAATTGAGAGAATGGTATTGAGCATCTTTATGAATTTCGTGTATATTTATGGATGAAAGTAAATAGGAGGCATGATGCTTTTTGATCTATCTCTTGACGAACTGAGAAAATTTAAACCAGAGCGAAACGAACCAGGTGATTTTGACGCTTTTTGGGCAGAGACAATAGCGGATGCGAAGAAGAATGATCTAAATGCAGTTTTTGCTTATAAGGATTTTGGTTTAACGTTGTTTGATACGTTTGATGTACAGTTCAATGGGTATGCTGGACAACCAATAAAAGGTTGGTTTATCCTTCCGAAAGATAGAGACAAACCACTCCCATGCGTTGTGGAGTATATAGGTTATGGAGGTGGGCGTGGATTCCCAACAGATTGGCTGCTGTTCCCAAGCGCGGGATTTGCTACTTTTATTATGGATACGCGTGGACAGGGTTCTTCTTGGTCAGTTGGTGATACTGGAGATATACCGACCGAAGGATCCAGTCCGCATTTTCCTGGTTTCATGACATTGGGTGTTCTTAATCCGCGCACATATTACTATCGGCGAGTGTACACCGATGCATTCCGTGCTATCCAAGCCGCAAGATCTCATCCATCGGTGGATGGGGTCAAGATTGCGGTTACCGGCGTAAGCCAGGGAGGAGGAATTAGCATCGCAATGAGCGGATTGGTGGAAGGACTATCCGCTGTGATGCCGGATGTTCCGTATCTTTGCAATTTCAGACGAGTCCAAGGATGGGTCAGTCGTCACCTTCTCAGAAATAAAGTAATTCAGGAGACAGAATATGGGTAAGAGATTAGATTTAATGTGTCAGAAGTTTGGTAGACTTCGAGTTGTAGGTGATATAGAAGAACGAACAGGTGACGGGGGTCTGAAATGGTTATGTCACTGTGACTGTGGGAAAGATGTAGTTGTTAGGACAAAAGACCTTCGCAGGGGAGATACTAAAAGTTGTGGTTGTCTTCATAAGGAGGGTCTTATTGCCCGGTCTACTAAACATAAACACTGCAAGAGAATTGGACCCAGCAGACTGTACACTACTTGGGTTAATATGAAACAGAGATGCTGCAACCAAAAGACTCATAATTATTGTAATTATGGTGGACGTGGGATTATTATCTGCGATCAGTGGTTGCATAGTTTTGAGGTGTTTCTTGAAGATATGGGTGAGAAGCCAGAAGGTATGTCAATTGAACGAATTGACAATGATGGTAACTATGAGCCAAATAATTGTAGATGGGCCACCCCTGTTGAGCAGGCAAACAATAAAAGAAAGGTGGTTGAATAATGAAGAAAAAGACTGAGCGTACCATCAATGCTCTGTTAATCTTTTCAATAGGTATTGTCCTTTTTCTTCTTGGGTTGGTTGGGACGTTTCACAGAAAAGATACACCAAAATGTACCAGAGATGCTAATGTCCCAATGATAACTGAACCAAATTTACCTGTAGTCATTGAACCAAATCTACCCATTGTCATTGATATTATAGAGGTTAATCCTGTAGATGTGATGGAGAGTGTAGTTCATATTGCGGTTGAAACTGAGTACGGTGGCTGGCAGGGCAGTGGAGTATACATCGGTGGTGGTCTTATCTTAACTGCGGGTCATGTGGTCGATGGAGCTACGAACTTTATACTGACATTTGAAGACGGTTGTGTGTACGAATCTGAAGAGTTTTATAAGGAGGATGTGAGCGATGTCGGATTTATTCTTTTGGATACTGGGGATTCTGTGTGTCATACATCTATCCCTTTTGACAATCGTACTCTTGCCAGGGGTGAGGATGTGTGGATACTTGGTAGCCCGTATGGTACGGAGTTTCTATTCACGGTGTCAAAGGGCATTGTCTCGAACACTACACTGACCTGTGACGGATTCTTTGGTGAGAAGCCGATCTTTATGGTAGATGCTGCTTCCTATCCTGGGAACAGTGGTGGACCCGTTGTAGATGAAGACGGTGAGATCATAGGTATTCTGGTAGGTGGCTATGGGAGTTACGACAACCTCTCAATATGTATTAGAGTGGATGTTATTGTGCTATCATTGGAAAAATACAAAGCTCAATTGAAATTGGAGAATTTATAATGGCTGCCAAGTTGGACATAAGAATTGCAGCAAAGTTGACTGGATTGGGTACGGCTATTGAGTTTCTAAAGAAGTATACACATAGTCAAACACCCACAAAGAAGGTATTGTTGAACCAAGATCAGGCAATTGCAGATACAGAAGAGGCTTTGAATGTTGGGGACGTGACTACTATTGACATGATTATAATGTTGGCAACAACCAACGATGTTGATATAGATACAAGTTATGTTTCTCCCACCTTCTCAAAAGAGTTGTCTTTTACTGAAAGTGAGGTTCAGGTGTTCAAACCAGAGGGAACAGTCTACCTCAAGAATGGTTCAACAGGTGAGCAAGTGACTGTAGAATATATAGTTATTGGCCGGTAGGCTGGAGAATAAAATGGAGACAAAATATGCGTAAATTAGATTTGATGTGTAAAAAGTTTGGTAGATTGAGAGTGGTAGGAGAGGTATCAAATAGTAAACACGGAAAAGCTCGTTGGCTTTGTGTATGTGATTGTGGACAAGAGACTATTGTAGATACGGGAGATTTACAAAGCGGCAAAACTAAAAGTTGTGGATGTCTGAGAAAGGATGTATCTTCTCAATTTTGCTTATCCCGAACCATTCATGGACATACTGTAGACAATAGATTAACACGAGAGTACACTTCATGGTCCAGTATGAAAAGTCGTTGTCTAAATCACAACACTTCAAACTATTTTAATTATGGTGGCCGAGGTATCACAGTATGTGATAGGTGGTTACATAGTTTTGAGAACTTCCTTGAAGATATGGGTGAACGTCCAGAAGGAACATCCATTGATAGAATAAACAATGACGGAAATTATTGTCCAGAGAATTGCCGATGGGCCACCAGAAAAGAACAACGAAGCAATCGAAGGGGGTGTTCCAATTCCAATTTATCATTATGTTTGCAATAAGTGTTCCCACACCACTGAAGATGTCTGCTCTTTTTCTGAGAAGCAGTCAGATGTTCGTTGCGAAAAATGCAATTCGACTACCTACGAGAGCTTCAAGCGTAAGCATGTTACCAATGCCGAAAACCCCAGAGTGTCCAGAGCTATGGGGGTACATCCCAGGGACATAGAAAAAGCTATGATTCGTTTTCCTGGATCAAGGTACAATAGCAAGGGACAGCTATTGATTAGAAATAGGACGGAGAAGAAAGTTCGTATGAGACAACGTGGTTATATCGAGTATTAGGAGACACAATGGAGATAGAACCAAGACCGGAAGTAATTGTATTGGAATTGTATGAGCCACCTAAAGAATCTAAAGGAGGTATTATATTACCAGACATTGCTAAACAACCAAATACCAATAAGATAGGTAAGATTACTCATGTTGGTAGTGCAATTGAAGCAGTTAAGGTTGGTGACGTTGTTGCATTTAGTCCTTCTTACGTGGATGTTATTGCATTTGGTCAAGATGACATAAAGATTTTTTGTGGGGAAAAGAACATCCTCGCTATTTTGACATAAAGGAGACAGATTGATGCTATATTTTGAACATGTGTTAGACGATGGTACTGCTATCAGGATAGTTGACATCCCGGATGAGGCTTTGAACTTGGAAGTTCCCACTGTCCAGATACGGATTACCAAGCAGGGACAGAAACCTCGTATTGTAAGTTTCCAACTATATGATCCAGACAAGAAGGAGTTGTTGTTTGACAAACTGGTGGATGGTGTCTTACAGAAGAGGATCGAAGAGAATGGTATAGATTGTGAGAATTGTGGTACGGCTTTTATACCTCATTCTAACGCCCAGAAGTTTTGTGATAAATGCAAGGAGTTAAGAGGATGAGTTTATTCAGACGGAAACAGAAAGAAGAAGTTATAGAAGGTAAAGAAGAGAATAACGTCACAGAAACTGAGAATAAGGATGTCACCGATGATGGTGGTAATACTGATAATTCTAAGTTAGGTGACGATGGTGTCCCACAGGTTTTGAAAGATAAACTTGGGGAAATAAGAGCCTCGGACGAACCGGGGTGGAAGGATGTCGAAGTCAAAGATGGTGATGACGACACCGATGAAGTTAAGGATGATGATTCTACTGACTCCGAGGAGGAGGTCAAAGATGATGATCTCTCTGCGGGTGACTCAAGTGATGATAGCTCAGAGTCTGAGGACGTTGATGAGCAACTTGAGTATGAAGAAATTGATCCCAGATTAGTAGAAGCGGGTAGGGCATTTGGTTTCTCTGATGATAAGATCAGGACCATTGCTGAGGCCGACGAGTCTATTCTTGCTGATCTTGCAGTCCAGCTTGAAAAGAAAGATAAGGGCCACCGTGAAGACAAGGAGGAAGTCAAGGAAGATGAATCGACGATTGATGAGGATTCCATTGAGAAGCTAAGAGAAAAATTTGGTGATGAGGGTGTTGAGGTTCTTCTCGGATTAAAGAAGGAGAATGACAATCTCAAGAAGAGATTCAAAGAGGTCGATGAACTGAAGCAAAGTAATGTCGATAAGGATGCTAATAGAGTTCTTATGCAGCATACTGATATTGCTAATAAGGTTTTCGATTCTAATGTGGAAACATTCAAAGAGTTTGGAACAACCAAAGATTTCAAAAAATACCCTGACGGCACTTTTGTCAGAACTTCCGAACTGGAAGTACGTCATAAGGTTTGGAATGTAGCTCATATGTTTCATAAGGAGAATGGGGGATCATTCCAATCTGCTATGGAACAAGCTATGCAGTGGTATACTGGTGCTGATAAAGAATCAACAATCGCTCGTAAAATTGTAAAGGATATAAATAAACAAAAGAAGAGGTTTACCGTTAAGCCAAATAGACGAAAGGTTAAACGGGTCTTCAAGGATGAGAATTCTAAGAAGTCTCATATTATCCAAGGGGCTATGAAGAAAGCAGGTATTAAGGTATAATACTTGTTAGCGGTAAACGGAATAAAAGGAGTTAAAAGGTATGGAATTAACGATTGAGCAAGCAGTTGACATTGGACACGCTACTCTACAGGGCTATGCCAAAGATGGTGATCGACTTGAGATGACCTTGAAAGAGGCTAATTATCAGGCAGTCAATGACTTCTTCGGTAAGGATAAGAATGAGAAAACTGGTGGAGATCGAATCGAAGGGTTTATTACTCTTGCAGATACGGGCAACGCCAAACACATAGGCTTGTGGGAAGAGGACAGTGACAACACTGTTAATACGGACACAAGGTGGACAGTTGATTGGACCCACGCCAGTACGAATATGTCGTACAACCGTATTGAGCTTGGTATGAATATGGGTGATGATGTGGTAGTTTACAACTACCTGAATGGTAAGCGGAAGAATATGTATCGTGAATGGGCAGAGATGCTTCAGGATGCAATCTTCCAGACTCCGACATCTGCCACTGATAAGAAAAACCCGCATGGTTTTGTGGCTTGGTTGAGTCAAGGTACTGATGACAATACCGGTGGATTTACAGGATATAGTGGCCGTTACAATGATGGTTCTGGTACTGCCTACAACAAGGGTGGCATTGCCGCCAGTTCTTCCAGCAACGCACGATGGGCTTCTTACTACGCTGACCATAATGGGAATCTTGGGGACAATCTCCTGGTGATTCTTGATGAAGCGATTCGTAAGACAAACTTCATTCCTCCGGTTTTGATGGAGGAGGTTGCTCCGAAGCAGAGTATGGCGAACTTCAGGTTGTTTTCTAATAACAAGGTTATGGCTAATCTTAACCATCTGGCTCTTTTGTCTGATGATAAGGTTGGTCCCGATCTTACGAAGTATCATGGTCGGCCTGTTCTTAATGGTGTTCCGATCATCTATGTCCAGAAGTTGGATACGGCGAATACTTCCACGTATGGTACTGATCCTATTATTGGAGCTAATCTTGATTATCTCAAGTGTTTTGTTTTAGCTGCTAATAACATGGTATTGGGTAAGCCGTTCCCGCGAGATTCTTTTCATAACATCCTCAAGGTCACTCTCGACTTGTCGTATGCTATATGTTGCACCAACCCACAGCGAGCAGGGTTTCTTCTGAATAAGCAATAAGCGTGATTTAACGTGCTACAATGGATGGATTTCCTGAGTGGCAAAATGGTTGGGAGGGAAAACGTATTACCTCCCTCCAACGGATTTTAACAATTAGTAAAGGAGTTTGAAAATGAGACCCATGTTTGGGACTAATCAGATTGCAGAAAAGCAGCGTGTGTATTACACTGAAACGAGTGACATTTATGAGGGTATGCCGGTATGTTTCGAGTTTGATGCGACCGCAAATGTCCTTGGTTATGATAAGGGTGCTGGTGGTGACGTAATCTGTCAATCCACACCTAATACGACTGCTGAAGGTAATCAGAATGAAGGTAAGTTTATTCGTGTAGAAGACCCTGATGCTGATAACATCAACGCTTTTGCTGGTGTTGTTGCCGGGACTTCTGAAGCGGGTAAGACTGGACCTCGTTGGCTGGATATATATGTACCTAATGGTGCTGTTGTTCCTGTGAGAACAGATCAGAGTTGTACAGTAGGTAGGACGGTTCTTGCAGTACATACAGGAGAGTCTCATCTAACTGCCCCCTATGCTACGGCTGGTCGTTCTGTAGCTGTTGCGTGGGAAACAGACACGGACCTTGCTTCAACTACAGGTATTGTGTTGGCAAAACTTGATCCCAATATGTTTCTTTACCAGAAGGGTGACGGAGATTATCTTTTAGTTGACGATCAGGATACAGGCAATCAATTGTTTGCTAACCAAATAAAGATTGAGTTTGCGAGCCTTACAGGTGTCTGCACAGCCCTTGGTGTTTTTGCTAAGTCAAGTGTTGCACAGGCGGCATCCTATGATTATGGTTTAGCTTTGTATGTACAAGCCGATTGGGACGTCCTGGCCGGTCTAAATTGCGTTGGTTCAGGCCATTGGATAAATCTAAATGGTGGAACGGCTGCTGGGGATAGTCACATAACCTCCCTTTGGGCGGGGGTCTATGAGGATGGTGCTGCTCTCACTGCTGTGGGGTATCTGACATCGCTTACTTGTAGTTTACAGGTTGCTGATGCGGTTACCGGTGATGGTGGTAATCTTGGGTACATCATGTTTCGTAATGATGGGGCACAGGATATCAATTGTTTATTCTGTTGTGAAGAGGCTTCCGACATTCTTATGACAACCGGAAGTGCTGCAACGCAGACACAGTCCATTCCAATAAGAGTTCGTGGTACTACTTACTGGCTTATGGTATCGGATGCGGCTGTTACTTAATAGTATGTTTTTTGGAGTGGGGACTATTGTGGTCCTCACTCATTTTTAACCTTTAAGGAGATAGTGAAATGAAACATTTTACAGTAGTTAGGGCGGATGATTGTATTTGGTTGACAGATAATCGGGCGAAACCTCCGATTCAAATACACCTTGTTCCATCACAGGCAAAAGAAATAGCTCTTGCTTTAACTGAAATATCAGAAAAGAAGGAGAC
>SDBU01006542.1_pt1 | contig 13676 bp, 19 predicted proteins | sample 2277071 | NCBI WGS metagenome assembly SDBU01 (sample SAMN10397929, study PRJNA504765) | marine sediment metagenome | isolation source: marine sediment core GS08_GC12, 126 cmbsf | place: Arctic Ocean: Gakkel Ridge, Loki's castle | collected 2008
CTTTCAAGATGAACTCCGGTCTATCGTACATCGGACCGTGACTGGTAGCAATGATATCAATGGGATAGTCCTCTATTTTCTCCAGATTCTTCTGGATACTGGTTCGGTAGGGCATCATGATTTCAGCATAATACCTCTTGGCCGCCTCATCGACTTGCCCTTCATCAGTTACATACAGATCGGTGGTGGCTAGATGAGAACCAAAGAAATCACAGGAGAAGAGTATTTTCTCTTCTCTTAAATAGGTGCTCATTGTCTCTGGCCAATGAACCCAGGGGGTGTAGATAAACTCCAGTGTCTTATCTCCCAGTGAAATGGTCTCTCTATCATTGACGGTTATAACCCTCTCTTCTGGAATCATGAGCAGGTCTATGAGCATTCCTTTACATTTGGGTGTGGCAATGACTTGCGCCCGGGGGTATTTTTCAAGGACTAGAGGGATAGCGCCGGAATGATCCTGCTCGGCATGATTGGCCACCACATAGTCTATATTTTTAATCCCAAGTTGGTTCAGGTGGTTTATCAGCACATCCGCCATAGTGGGGTCTACCGTATCAATAAAAGTCGTCTTTTCACCACCCTTGATGAAATAAGAGTTGTAGCTTGTGCCATCAGGAAGCGGTATCAGGGCATCAAATAATCGTCTGTCCCAGTCAATGGCACCTACCCAATAAACCCCGGGTCTTACTTCTCTTGGTTTCATCTTGGTTTTCCTCTCTATTATTACCTCATCACCCTTCTATTTTTTCAAATTTACTCTTACTCGCTCCGCAGACAGGACATACCCAGTCGTCTGGTATTTCCGCAAAGGGTGTCCCTGGGACAATGCTACCATCCGGGTCGCCTAATTCCGGGTCATAGACATAACCACAAACAGCACACTTGTATTTTGGTGTTTGGCTAGCTGCCATCTTTTTCTCCTCAACATAACTGGGCGCCGTCTTGGGCGTGGTACCTCGCTTGACCTGGTGATAATAGTCGTAAGTCATGCATTCCTTTTCGCTAATGACATCCGCATCTACGAGCTCACCCAGAAAAATAGTGTGGGTTCCCACGTCTATTTCCTGAACTACCTTAGCTTCTAAATAGGCGACGGCATTGTCAATAACCACCGGCGTCCGGGTCTTACCTATTTTATAGTTAATGCCTTTAAGTTTATCTATATCCCGGCCTGATTTGAAGCCGAAATGACCGATAAACGAGAGGGGTGTATCCCGGTAGAGAATGGAGGCGGTAAAGGCTTTGCTTTCCGTGATAAACTCGTGGGTTAGATTATTTTTGTTGATACTTACGGCGATAGTCGGCGGCTCAGAGGTTATTTGAAACACCGTGTTAGCGATTTGCCCGTTAAGCCTGTCTCCCTTCCTTGAGCTGACTACATACATACCGTAACCTAACTTATATAAAGCCTTAAGGTTCACTTCTCACCTCTGGTAAACACTATTTAGCGGTAACCATAGCTTGAGTTAGCCACTGAGGTATCAGATATCCACCTATTTCTTGTCCCCAGCATTTATGGTGTCTATTCAGCCGCCATCCAGAGAGGGATGCTCTTGCTGAACAAACCAACTTGCCGGGTCTTTGAGATATTCATAATAGTCAAGGAGAGTTAGATGATGTTCCCTTTCTTCGGCAGCCAAACTCCGGTAAAATTCTATCTCAGCATCATGATTAGCCTTTTCCTCTTGGCTTTTATAGAAATCATAGTTTTTAGTTTCCATGTCTATAGCTTTGGCTATGGCGTTAAGCTCAGTGTCAGCCGCCTTTGCACTTGTCCCCATCTCCTCTAACGCCCTGGCAAATATAGTTCTCAGCCCTTTGCCTCCATCAGGAAGAAGGGCAATTACCGGCCAGGCTTTCTTATTACGGATAGCGTCATATATCTCCTCAAACTTCTGCCGGTGCAGGTCTTCAGCAGCGGCTAGTGATTCCAGCAACTTCTTACCCAGCTCGTTACTGCTTTCCTGACTGGCTTTCAGATAGAATTCCTTGCCGTCAATTTCCATCTGGATAGCAAATTGGAGTGCTTCTATGGTTTTAGCCTGTTCAGTGGCTATGGCTATTTTCCTCCTTCCAGGATAAATCTTGCTTTAACAGGTTAACAAACTAATGATTGTCCCAAAAGCAAGGGATGCCAGTCAAGGTAAAGGCTGGCACCTCTCAATATGCTACTGGGTATCTCTACCAGTAACTGTATTATAGTAATTTCTTAGGTGGCGCAGTAATTCTGTATAGAGCATAACTGATTACTCGGGTCTGGGGTTTACCCAGACATCTTGCTTTTATTGGGTTATCAATATCTGCTGAGATTACGAAGTGTAAAAAATTGTAATCCTAAATTATCTCCTTGTCAATATCGATACCCTTTTGATTTTAGGACTTCACATCACCCTTAATGCCAACGGTTACTTCCTCGAAGGGAATATCCTTGCCGCTCTGTTGTATTGCCTGCTTAGCCATATGCACTATCCCGAAACAACAGGGTACCTCCATGTGCAACACAGTCAGGCTCTTCACCGAGGCATTACGCAGAATATTGGTCAGCTTGCTCACATGGGCCTGGAAGTCATCCAGTTTGGGGCAAGCTACTAGTAGAGCACGGCTCTTCAGGAAGTCCTGATGAAAGCCAGCGTAGGCAAAGGGAACACAGTCCGCCGCCAATACCAGGTCAGCTCCTTGCAGGAAAGGCGCCGTCGGCGGGACAAGGGTAAGCTGAATCGGCCACTGACCGAGCATTGACGGCTGGGGTGGTGCTTCCCTTAGGTCGGCTCCGGTTGTCTCTTGCCTCTCAAACTGAGTAACCGTAGCCGAAGGACAACCACAGGGGAGCTCTTCTTTCTCAGGTGTCTTTGCCTCCAGATGGTGCTTTACCGCCTCCTCATCAAACTCTTCAGAGATTCTCTCTTCAATGGTAATGGCTCCCTGGGGGCATTCTCCCAGGCAGGCACCGAGGCCATCACAATATGTCTCACTAATAAGTTTCGCCTTGCCATCAATAATCTGCAGGGCTCCCTCAGCACAGGCGGGAACGCAGAGACCGCAGCCGTTACACTTATCTTCGTCGATTCTTACGACTTTCCGCAAAGTTGTTGTTGTCATCGTTTATCTCCTCAAGGGTTTTTGAGAGGACAAGCTTTGCTAGTCCTCACTTCTCAACTCCTTCCACCTTTCTTCTCCCAGGCATTGTCGGGCTGAAGCGCACCACTCAATACATGAAGGTATCTTCTCCCGGTAGACCTTTTCACCGCACTTCTGGCACTTCACTGTGATTTCATCAGAGAAGATTTCAACCTCAGCACCACAGCTGGGGCATTTGTATAGTTGCACCCGCAGATTTCTAAAATCCTGACCGGGGCATTTGCTGGACATTCCTATCACCTCCGCTAACGACGGATGTTTGATTTTTAACTTCTACCACAATAGTATAGCTCATTGATACTGCCGACTATGACTTAAGTCATATAAACGGGGGGTCATCGCTAATTATCGCCATATGAGAGACAAATTGAGATAGTAAGATAGTCTGGTGGTTCTATACTGGCAGTGGCCCTTCGCTTAATAATCTGAGCTTGACTTCATCATTCAAGCCGGAGAAAATAGACGAGCGCTTCAGGATGTGAGCCTTGCTACGATACTGCAACTGAGTAACGCTCCTTCACAGACAGCTTTCGGTAAAAAGTATATTCCTGTGGCTGAATTATAGCACAAACGATTTCTAACGCGTTCTCAAGCATTTACGCTGGGTAACGCAGCATGCTGGCTCGGGCACGTTTAACCGGGAATCTTGACAATCTGCCACAGGGGAGTGTAGGATGACGCTATTAAATCGCTTGGGGGGTGGCTGATGGAAGATATTAAGTATGTCTGCCCGGAGTGTGGTCGTGACTCTAAAGTTGCTGGTTTATGCCCGAATTGCCGGGCGCGGCTGGTGGCTAGCTGCCCGGTATGTGGAAATCCAGTGGTGGGTGAGCATGTTCACCCAGAAGACTGAGGACTACTCTGCTATTCTAGAAATGAGGTGAATGAATGACCGAGAAAAAAGTGGTTATCTATTCGACGCCTACCTGACCCTTTTGTAAGCGGGCGAAGGAGTATCTTTCGCGGAAGGGAATTTCCTACGTTGACTACGACGTGGCTGAGGATAAGGATAAAGCCAAGGAGATGATACAGAAGTCGGGGCAGATGGGTGTCCCCGTAATCACCATTAATGGGGAGGTGGTGGTTGGTTTCAACCAGGCTAAGTTAGACAGCCTGCTATCATAGGGGGCGTAACTCGTAGATGAGCCGGAATATAGGGTACCGGTAGTTGTTTTGTGTTAGGGAGGTAGTGATGTATGACTTGATGATAGTAGGTGGCGGCCCGGCGGGACTTGCCGCCAGCGTGTATGCAGCTCGTAAGCAGCTCAAGACATTGCTAATTAGCGTTGACATCGGTGGGCAGATAAATACTACCCTCGGCGTTGAGAACTACCTGGGCTATCAGTTTATTGAGGGGCTGGAGTTGATAGATAAGTTCCACACTCAGGTGAACCAGTTTCCCATTGACCAGAAAATTGGCGATAAGGTGTCTCGGTTGGAGAAGATTGAAGCCGGGTTTGAAGCTATATCTGAGGCTGGCGATAAATATCAAGCCAGGGCGGTGGTACTGGCCACGGGAAAGAGGCCGAGGAAACTAAATGTGCCGGGGGAGACAGAGTTTGCCGGGAGGGGGGTAACTTATTGCGCTATCTGTGATGGCCCTGTTTTCTCCGGGCAAAGGGTGGCTGTAGTGGGAGGAGGCAACTCGGCGCTGGAAGCGGCGCTGGATATGGTGAAAATTGCGGAGCATGTGGACCTGGTGTCGCTGACTCCGCTAACCGGCGACCCGGTTCTTATTGACCAGTTAGGAGATGCCAAGACCGTTAGCATTTTTACTGAATATCAAACTGAGCAAATTGAAGGTCAGGATTTTGTCAATGGAGTCGTGATAAAAGACCTGAAGAGTGGAGAAAAGAAACGGCTGGATGTTACCGGAGTATTCATTGAGATTGGTCTGGTGCCTAACTCTGACCTGGTGAAGGGGCTTGTTAAACTGAATAAGTGGGGGGAGGTGCCGATAACGCCAGCCGGTGAAACAGAAATACGTGGGCTTTATGCGGCTGGAGATGTAACTAATGTGCCGGAGAAGCAGATAGTCGTTGCCGCTGGTGAAGGTGCCAAAGCCACACTTCAGGCGCACCGCTATCTGCAGCGACTGGTAGCATAGATAGTCTGCTATTGGGGCTTCACTCTTATTCGCTCTTCTTTCTGGCTTCAATCAGCTTGAAGATTCCGGCGGCAAGGTCAGTAACTTGTTCTACCACTAAGCCGCTTTTGGTTACGTTCTCCACGGTACGCCGGTTGATGTTATCCCCCATTATTCGTACTGTCAGTGGATTGGCCAGGTTCATGAGACAGCCCGGAATACGGCTGGCACTCAGCGTATGCTCCAATAACACCACTTTGCCCTCTGCTTTACACACCCGCTCAACCTCCATCAAGCCCCGAACCGGGTTCGGAACCGTGCAAAAGACAAAAGAGGCGACTACTGTATCAAAGGTGTTGTCCTCAAAGCGGAGGTTCTGTATATCCATTTGTTGTAGGTGGACTTTCATCTTTTGCTTGCTGGCTTTATCCTGGGCACGCTTTAGCATCTTGTCGCTGAAGTCGACTGCGGTTATTTCAGTAGCTGGCGGATAATAGGGGAAGTTTTTGCCGGTGCCGACCCCAACTTCCAGGAGGTTAGTGCCTTCCACCTTACTCCAGAGAAGCTCTCGCCACTCGGCGGAGCGGCGCCTTTCCATAAGGCCTTCCATGAAGTCATAGAAGGGGGCGATTCGGTTGTACCGTTTTCTGACAGCTTCAGTCGCTTTGTCTTCGGTGTACACGCATCCTCCAGACTAGGATAGCTCCTTCTTCATTTGCTCAAATTCCTCTTTGGAAATATCCCCCCTGGCGTAGCGCTCTCTGGCTATGTCCAGCGGGTCGTGCTTTTCGGTAGTGGTTGTGCTGGAACCCCGGCGCTCCGTCAATTTCTTAATTCCCCAGACGATGAGGACAATAAGTCCTCCCCAGAACAACAGCATCCACATGACTCCGAACACCATCCACCCTTCATGCCAGGACCACATGGTCAGCCTCCTAACGTTGCTATTTATAGGTATACTTATAAGCTATGTATATTTACTCTCAGCCAGAGAACGATTCAACAAGTCAATAAGTTTTAAATCTCGCCGAGTTTAGGTATAATTGAAGTGAAATAAAGCGGCTTTCAGGAGGGAGACAGTGGTTAAGGAAATGAAGAAAAACGGGAAGACCCTCTACACTTGTGAGGAGTGCGGTTTTGCCTATGAGGAGAAGGAGTGGGCGCAGAAATGCCAGCAGTGGTGTGGACAAAATAATAGTTGTAACCTGGAGATTACCCAACACGCTACTCCCTTAGAGTGAGCTGGTCAGGTTTCACTGTTGGTATTACTGTTCCGTCCCTGATACCAAACCTACTTATTTTCGGCAACTAAATATGCCTCCGGGTCCCGGTCGAAAGCTTTCTTACAACCTACGGCGCAGAAGTAGTATTTCTTCCCCTTATACTCCGAGGTAGCTACTGCCTTATCTTCTTCAACCTCCATCTTGCAGACAGGGTCAATGGCCATTGGTACACCTCCTTATTATTAGCCAGTGAATTTGGCGGGCTTAAATCTTTTTAGACGCAGTGAGTTGGAGACCACGGTTATCGAGCTGGCGGCCATAGCCAGGCCGGCCAGTATTGGGTTAAGGAAGCCATAATTACCCAGGAAAAACTTTAATCCTAGCGGTACCCCACTCTGACTGAAAACAAAGTATAATATCCCCGCTGCCACCGGGATGAGAGCCGTATTGTAGGCAAAGGCAAAGAACAGGTTCTGCTTGATGGTTCTTAAGGTTTGCTTGCTGAGGGAGATGGCGGTAACAACTCCTCTCAGGTCACCGCTCATCAGGGTAACATCAGCTGCTTCTATTGCTACGTCAGTGCCGGTGCCGATGGCGATGCCTACATCAGACTGAGCCAGCGCCGGGGCATCGTTTATGCCATCACCCACCATGGCTACTACCTTGCCCTCCGCCTGCAGTTTCTTGACCTCTTGAGCTTTGTGTTCCGGCAGCACCTCAGCCAGTACCCGGTCAATGTCTACCTGCTTGGCGATAGCGTCAGCCGTGCGCCCATTGTCGCCGGTGAGCATCACTACTTCAAGCCCCAGGCGATGCAGCTCTCTTACCGCCTCTTTTGAGTTTGGTTTGAGGGTATCAGCCACGGCAATTATCCCGGCGGCTTGACCGTCAATGCCCAGAAACATGGGGGTCTTCCCCTCATTAGAGAGCTGAATGGCTTTTTCCTCCAGACCATCTAAAGATAGTCCCTGGCTCTGCATCAGCTTCAAGTTGCCTAAAAGCACCTTCTGTCCATTTATCTTGGCTTCAATACCATGACCGGGGATAGCGCTGAACTCGGTAGCATCAGCCAGGACCAAGTTTTTCTCCCTGGCGGCATTGACGATAGACTCCCCCAGGGGATGCTCGGAGCCCCGCTCCGCTGAGGCTGCCACCATGAGTATCCTCTCTTCTTTGAAGCCGGAGGTGGCGACTACATCGGTTACCACCGGCTGCCCCTGGGTGAGGGTGCCGGTTTTATCCAGGATGATAGAGCTTATCTTATGGGCGGTTTCCAGGGCTTCACCGCTGCGGATAAGGACGCCGTTCTCGGCGCCTTTGCCCGTGCCCACCATGATGGCGGTAGGTGTCGCCAGACCGAGGGCACAGGGACAGGCGATAATGAGCACGGCAACAAAGTTAAGGAGGGCGAAGGTAAGGGCTGGGGTTGGTCCCCAGAAGTACCATAGGATAAAGGTAATAATGGCGACAGCAATAACGGCAGGAACAAAGTATGCCGAGATAATATCGGCCAGCCTCTGGATAGGAGCCTTGCTCCCCTGGGCTTCCTCCACCATCTTGATAATCTGGGCCAGGGTGGTGTCTTTACCTACCTTGGTCGCTTCAAAGCGAAAGCTACCCGTCTTGTTGATAGTGGCACCAATGACTTCGTCGCTAGTGCTCTTTTCCACGGGGATGCTTTCACCGGTAACCATGGACTCGTCAATGCTGGAATAGCCCTCTTTGATGACGCCATCCACCGGCACCTTCTCTCCCGGCCGCACGATGACGATGTCCCCTAAGACTACTTCCTCTATCGGGATGTCCAATTCCTCTCCCTGGCGCACTACCCTGGCGGTCTTGGCTTGCATACCGATGAGCTTCTTAATCGCCTCTGAAGTTTGACCCTTAGCCCTGGCTTCCAGGAAGCGCCCGAGCAGGATAAGGGCAATAATGATGGCGGCGGTATCAAAATAGACAGCGGCCGCCCGACCGCCAGTGGTGAAGAAAGTGGGGAATAGGATGGCGGCTACGCTATAGAAATAAGCCGCTGATGTACCCGTGGCAATAAGAGTGTTCATGTTGGCTCTCTTGTGCTTTAAGCCGGCCCAGGTGCCACGATAGAACTGCCAGCCGGCCCAGAATTGAACCGGCGTGGCCAGCACCCAGAGAAGGTAGTGATTACCTAAGACTGAAGGCATCCACCCCCCGGAGAACTCGGAGATGGCGATAAGGAGCATATAAGCGCCGATAACGCTGGCAAAAAGTAGTTTATTCCTCAGGGTGCGGGTTTCACGGCGGGCAGCTGCCATTACCTCATCGGGCTCAGTGACGTCTTCAGCCCCAATCTCAGCCCGGATGCTATATCCGGCGCTTTCCACCGCCCGCCTGAAGTCGGCCATACCCGCCTCACCACTCAAGTACTCGACGGTTGCCTTCTCGCTGGCCAGGTTGACATTCGCTGAGATTACCCCTGGTACCTTGGCTAAGGCTTTCTCAATGTTGGCCACACAGGAGGCACAGGTCATGCCACCCACACTGAAGGTTGTTTTCTCCACCGCCACACCATAGCCCACATCCGATATGGTATCTATTAATGCCTTCGTGTTTACTCGGCTTGGGTCATATTCAATAGATGCCTTTTCGCTGGCTAAATTGACATTGACCTGGGATACTCCCGGCAGCTTAGAAAGCCCCTTTTCGATAGTAGCCACGCAGGAAGCACAGGTCATCCCCGTGACTGGAAGGATTATCTTCTTGGCGTGCTTGGTTTCCTCAGACATCTAACGTTAGCCTCCTCAGGCCAGGTTTTACCTAGCGACCAGAAGCGGTTAGCTCCTGGTTTCGGCTTCTAAATTTCTTTATTCAGTATCTTCTGCTTCAGCACTTCCCATTCGCTCTTGGTCAAAACACAGGTGTTGTCCTTCTCGCCTATCTCCACATGCTCCTCATCTATTTTGACTGCCGGACAACATGAATCATGACCACACAAGCTCACAATCTTCACTTTTCACCTCCTTTCTTGGCAAGCCATCAAGACTCACGGCTTTAGTTCTATTCCACAAACAGAACAAACGTTTACATCGATGGGTGGAGAGAGAACTGCGATGAACTGCAGTTTTTCTTTTCTGGTATTCTTTAACCCTATGCTTGAGCCGATAGGGACATGCACCGCTACCTCGGGCTGAATAAGTTTTTCTTCCCCATCTATGGTGATAGAAGCCTGTCCTTGTAAAAAATGAAGCACTACCTCTGCTGGGCCATGCTTGTGCTCTGGTATCTCCCCTCCTACATCGACTGTTACAAAAAAGCTCATAAGGTTCTTGGAACCCACTGTTACTGGATTTACCATTCTGTATAAAGTGTACTTTTCTCCTTCTAACTTTTCCGCCTTAAGTAATTCGATTACCTTCATCCTCTTCACCTCCGCTCTACAATTTCTGGTCTATATTATGCCTCAGTTATAATCCTAATTACCAGCCCATCATGCCGCCGCCCATGTGACCACCCATACCACCCCAGCGGTTGGTGGGGGCATGGTAGTCTTCGTCATGGTAGGGCATGTGGTCAAAGTCCTCTCCATGAGCCTCCTCGGCAGCTTCAGCCATTGCCGCCCAATCACCGTTCTCACAGGCTTCGTGCATGGCTTCCCACGCCTCCTCGTTTGCCGGTGTAGCTTCGCCATCATCAGGGCTGTGGGCAAATATGGGGGCAGTAAAGCCGACAATTAAAAGCCCCAGGACCAATACCACCGAGCCTATCAATAAAAATTTCTTCATTCAACCTTCTCCTTCCTTGGCTTATATAAGTTTGTTATCAAAGTGGCTAATAACTCGCACCTACCTATTACCTACAAAATGTTTCACCCTCCTTTTCAGAACTTACTTTGCTTTATACTGGGGGCTATGTTAATGACAATGCCGTTGGTCATTCTTTCCTTTAGCTAACTTGATTTTAGCTTTGCCGGCTTTACCAGAGCGAGAACCGTTTTCCGCCCGCTCAATAACTACCCCGATTCCCTTTACCGCCACTATCTTCACCTGCTCTCCAGTTTCCAGAACATCCGTGGAATAGGCACTCCATAGTTCACCTTCACCTTGAGCGCGGACGAGGTAGTGGGTAGAATTGTCTGGTGACCGTTTAGATACCACCTCAGCCTCGGTGCCGATTAGGCTCTGGAACCCGTCCTGTATCGGCTTTCTCATTGCCCTCCTTATCAGCCAGTAAAGTAAAGCTGATGTCAGCACTATAACGGTATAGCTGGGCAGGGCATAGCTTAGGGGCAGGAGCCAAAACAGCGAAAACCCCAATACTGGCATAAGTAAAATCAGATGACACATCTTGTCTTTACCGTTTCATCGCCTTTCGTATTGTTTCCATCAGCTCCTTGATGTGTCTCTCGCCATGTTGTTCACGGATGGCATCAGTAACACAACCCTCAATGTGACCCTGAAGGATGAGTAATGCAACCTCATCAGTAGCCGCACCCAGCGCCGATAATTGCTGGACAATGTCAATACAGTAGCGGTTCTCTTCAATCATTCGCTGAATACCCTTAGCCTGGCCTTCAATTTTCTTCATTCTTGCCAGGAGAGAGGACTTCTCCTTGGTGTATTTGTACTGTCTTACTGCGGTGGGCATCTTATTAAATCCTCCCTTACTAACTAATAGCTATCGGGGTAAGTTAGGGTATGGGTATGGCTATACCCTATACTACCATAGAGTATTATCTTTGTCAAGATTCATAACATTAGCCGTAAGATCTTTTTGGTGGTGGTACCGGTCATGTGGGGGCGTGTCTTATCGAATTTCTAGAGTTTACTACTCTTGGCTTTCCGGCCGAGTTATATCGCAGATAAATCCGGTCGGGCAACTCTCGCATTTTTCGCATTCGAGTTGTAGTGTGGTATGTCTTATATTGAACTGTCGGCCTAAGTCCTTATTAACGGTGTCCACAATTTCAGCACTTCGGCTTACCATCTGGTCTTCAATAAGTAAGTGAACACTCAGGGCGTGTATACCTGAGGTGATGGTCCAGATGTGAATGTCATGTACCTCCTCCACCCCCGGAACATTTTTAAGTGTCTTAATAACTTTGTCGACCTGAATATGTTTGGGGACTGCCTCCAGCAAAATATCGGCTGATTCTCGGACTATTCGCACCGCCCCCCAGAGTATAATGCCGCCGATAAAAACGGCGATGATGGGGTCAGCGATATACCAGCCCGTGACGGCAATGATTATACCGGCAACAATCACACCTACCGAAGATATAGTGTCACCGATGATATGCCAGAAGGCCGCTTTTATATTTAAGCTCCCATGGCTTACTCCCCGTAATAACCATATCCCAATGAGATTGGCCACTAGACCGATAGCCGCTACTATTAACATCAGTGAAGTATTGATAGGAGGTGGCTCCGAAAATCTCTGGTAGGCTTCGTAGAAAATATAAAGAGCCACCACGACCAGGATGGTGCCGTTAGCCAAGGCAGCCATGATTTCCACCCGATGATAGCCATAGGTTCTGGTTGGTGTTGCCGGTCTTCGGGCTACGGTTATCGCAAACAGGCTCAGTCCCAGGGCTAGAGCATCAACCAGCATATGCCCGGCATCACTCAGTAGCGCCAGGCTGTTACTCAGGAGGCCGCCGATGACCTCAACTACCATAATCACCGCTACGATACCTAGCACAATCTTCAATTGGTGAGTGCCCGTAGCCGTTAGGTGACTGGCTTGGCTGTGATGATTATCCATTATATTAGTTAGTGCTTGGTGATATTAGCTTGGAAGACAGATAAAAAGTTCCCGGTAGGCGAGGGTTCTCCTCTACGTTACTGGCTGTCGTATAGACTCCCAGCTCTCTGGCACGGCGAGCCAACATCTCCACCGGGGGTATGGCGAGATGCCCGCCGCTGTCCAGGGGGCCGTGGGCGGGGCCGGGATAGCCTTCAGGGAAACAGACTAACTGTGCTCCCGTCCGGGCTGCCTCCTCCAGGTAGCTGACGGCTCTCTCGGCATTCTGATACTCGTCCGCCCCCCGGGCGGACTCTGGCTGGACCAATGCGACCTTTACCTTCAACATACACCTCCACGGGCAGCAAAAGCGCTACCATCATTTTTCTGGGTTGAACCTCGGATTACCAATCCTGGCGGGATTTTATAATCTTCCTATCACTCGTGTCAACCACCGGACAGGTGTTTTGCCGCAAAACCGGTGAGCATTAGGACCGGCATTTTACCAAGTTGGGGGGCTTTCTTGAGTTACTCAGCAGCGCTTAAATCTAGCGGTAATTATTAGTTATAATACCGGTCTGGGCGATAATCCAGCCCGTTCTACGGTTTCGGGGACAATGTCCTCCCAAGCTACCGCCATAATATGGATACCGTGAAGACCGGGTATTTCCTTTAGTTGCTCGATAATCTCCAGGGTTATTTTCAATCCTTCTTCCTTAGCGCTCTCGGCCTCTTTTAGCCGGGTGATTATCTCATCGGGAACACTGATCCCGGGAACATAGTCTCGCATATAGCGAGCCATACCTGCCGACTTAATGGGTATTACTCCGGCCAGAATATGCGTCTTCTTGTCCAACCCCCGCTCGGTGACCATCTCCATCCATCTGGCGAACTTGGCTACGTCATACACGGCTTGTGTTTGAATAAAGTCGGCTCCGGCCTTAATCTTCTTAGCCAGTCTGGCTACCCGGAACTCAAAGGGGTCGGCAAAGGGATTGGCGGCCGCACCGATGAATATGGGGACTTCTCCCGAGATATCATCGCCGGAAAGGAATTTTTTCTCATCGCGCATTTTTTTCAGAGCTTGGATTAATTGAATTGAGTCAATATCAAAGACACCTCTGGCGGTAGGATGGTTACCAAACTTCTGATGGTCACCGGAGAGGCAAAGGATATTGCTGATACCCAAAGCGACCGCGCCCAATACATCGCTTTGGATAGCTATCCGGTTTCGGTCGCGGCAGACTATCTGCATAACCGGGTCGATTCCCTGTTGCTTCAAAAGCACGCAACCAGCGAGGCTGGACATGCGAACGATGGCAGTCTGATTATCAGTTACATTAACCGCATCGCAGCAGTGACGAAGCAGGTCGCCCTTCTGCTGTATCACCGCCGGACTGGTTCCCTTGGGTGGACCGGCCTCAGCAGTGACGGCAAACCTTCCGCTTTCTAAAACTTTCTCCAGATTTGTTCCCGCTCTCATCACGGTTGCCTCCTCTTCAGTGGGTCTTTCC
>SDBU01006543.1_pt1 | contig 13675 bp, 10 predicted proteins | sample 2277071 | NCBI WGS metagenome assembly SDBU01 (sample SAMN10397929, study PRJNA504765) | marine sediment metagenome | isolation source: marine sediment core GS08_GC12, 126 cmbsf | place: Arctic Ocean: Gakkel Ridge, Loki's castle | collected 2008
GCAAGGCGCTGTTATGCCTTTCTCGTTCCTATGATCACTGGCTGAAAGAATCTCCCATCCAGACGTCTGACATCATCAAAGCCGGCTTGGGCCATAAGATCGATCAATCTGGGAATGCCGATGGCGTAGTACGTGCATCTCATAACATGAGTCCGGCATTCGAAACCACCCCTGTCCTCAATGAAGTACATAGTGAGATCGTATGTTTGCCCCTTGGGATCCCAAGACTGAAGAACAACCCAACGGACTTCGGGCTCTTCTCGGACCCCATACAGCCTGACTTGGGATTTGGACAGATCTTCCTTCTCGTAATCCCGTATAGTGATAAGGCAGCCACCTCCGGGCCGAGTGCATCGCCGGAATTGCCGAAGACCGGTGAGGATGTCGTTATCCGTCAAAAGGTGAGGAAGCGAATTGTCACACGACACGACAAGATCGAACTGACGTCCGTGATGGCCGAATGCCTCACGCATGTCAGCTACTGAGAAGGCAATGGAAAGGCCCCGCCTCTCGGCCTCTAACCTTGCTCGTTCAACTCCCTCTGACGAGAGATCGGAGGCTGTCACTTCATAACCGAGCTTGGCGAGGCCGAGCGACTGAGTCCCTATGCCACAGGACACGTCAAGAACGGAAGAAATGTTCTCTCCCCACGTCTCGCGAATGATAGAGTCGAGCATGGAAGCCTGTCGCTCTATACTCTTGTCCCAATCGGGATAGATCAGGTGATACAGAGGCGTCAACTCGGCATAAAACTTCTTCAGATCACTTGTCATGTCATTCTCTGGAAAAGGAAAAAGCGGTCAGGGAGGAAAAGGGGTCAGGCTACTTTTTGCCTTCAAAGAGTCGCCAATCGACGAGCGGTCCGGGGAAAAAGTAGCCTGACTCCTTTTGCAGTCTGACCCCTTTTCCAGTCTATGCGCTTGTTGGCCGCTTGCCGTGCTCCGTGCGCTTTTGTACGCCCGTGTTGCGATGAATGTGCACGTGTATCGTCCCAGGAGATCATCCTCCTCCGGGGGACAGCGGTCTTCGTAGAAGCCGACGATCTCAAACCCAGCATCGATCTGCCCGCCAATCAGGTCTTCTAATGTATGGCCGAACTCAAGAGGGATCCCCTCTTGTGCTCGCCGGGCTATCTCCTCGGCCGATAGCGCTTCCGCGTCCGAGTACGGCAGAGCGTGCGCTACCCGAAGCTTCCCGAGTTCGTAGGCTGCGCTGTCAAAGATGTGGACGACGGGATTATCGAATCCTGATAAGAGCCATGCGCCCGGCCGCAGCACTCGGCAGGCTTCACGCCAGACGGCGGCAACTTCTGGCACAAACGTATTGGAGACAGGATGGACGAGCAAATCAAAGGTCTCATCATGGAAGACCGACAAATCGCGCATGTCTCCCTCAACCGTCTGAAGACTCAACCGCTCCCTGTCAGCCACACGGCGATCCTGCTCGAGTTGACGTGGTGAATTGTCGAAAACCGTCACGCGGGCTCCCGCAGCAGCCAGGATTGGACCTTGCTGCCCGCCACCAGAAGCCAAGCACAGGACGGCCGCCCCGCTCAGTTCAGGGAACCACTCCTTGGGCACTGGCTTGGTGGGCGTAAGGAAAATGTCCCATTGGCCGGCTCTTGCGGCCGCTACTTGCTCCGTGGACACGGGCACTGTCCACCGATTCCTATACTCGACCTGTCTGTCCCACGCGTTGCGGTTGTGCTTTCTCACATCCATTATGCTCGATCGGATCCTTTCTTGCCGGGCCGGGAAAAGGGGTCAGGCTACTTTTTGCCTTCAAAGAGTCGCCAATCGACAAGCGGTCCGGGGAAAAAGTAGCCTGACCCCTTTTCGCTTTCCAGTCTCGGGGAACCGTCCTGCTGACAGGCGATGATGAGGTAGTTCTCGTCACGCTCAAGAAGCGTTCGCACGTGACCAGGACTCGCATCATGTCCGATTCGCTCCGCCTCAGGCTTGAGGCGGTGAATTGCCCTGATGGCTTCGGCTTCCTCCCCAACGTGGAGTCTGCGAATGTTCATTGGCTTATTCGATCGAGTGTCCTACATGAGCGGCGCGGACTACGGCTCCGCTCAACGCAATTGTTCTGTGCCTTACTTCAGCGTCCCGACAAAGAGCAGGGACTGTCTTGGGTCGTCACCTGCCTGCTGCCCCGGCCACTGCTCAACCTGAAAGCCGGCCGCCGCCATCAACCGAGTCCACGTGCTCAACGGAAACAGTCCTGTGACGTGTCGGTCGTGCTCGATACGCAGTTCCACGCCTTTCCGGATGAGATAGAACATGATGGACTCGACGGTCGTGTCGTCAGGGTCAGGGTCGTAGTCATACTCGATGAAGGTCAGCTCGGTCTGTCCGTCCGATCTCGTGCTGTAGTGAACATGGGGATCCCGGAACGTTTCGCGGAAGTAATCCGGAGACGTGATGAACACGCCACCAGGTGCGAGATGCGCAACCGCAGTGGCGATAGTCAGCCGCAGATCCTCTTCACTTAGCATGTAGTCAATAGCGTCGTGGATGATAACGGCTTTGAACGTCTTGCCGAACCGCACGGACCGCATGTCGCCGACATAGTGCTCCACGCCGGGATTCAGTCTCTTCGACAGCTCGAGCATCTTCTCGGAAGCGTCGACGGCTGTGGCCGGGAATTCGTCGGTGAGGTGGGATAAGTTGTGACCGCCTCCCACGCCCAACTCCAATATCTCGTGGCGCCCCGGTCCCAACGTCTTGCGAAGAGCGCTCCGCCAGTGTTGCGCCTCCTCAGCGTAGTCCTGCGGCGGACTGATCAGAGGCCACAGGTGGGCGAGATCGTCGTACATCCGGTTACGCTCTATTGTCTTTGCATCCATTCCCTATCCCCTGAAACGATGGCATGACCTGCCAGTGGAGGCTCACACAACCGGATTCGGCGGCTCTTTGCCCTGCAGGACGGCCACGAGGTTCTCCGCGGCCATGACGGCCATTCTGGAGCGCGTCTCGATCGTGGCGCTGAAGCGAGCAACCGAGCACGATCAGCTGCTATTGCTGCGGCATTTCTGTATGCCGGAACGCGGAGCTTCCGGTAAAGGAATTCCGGCGCCAGATCAGCGCCGTTAGGCCACACGACAGTGTGAAGCTCCTGGCTAACGGTGAACTGCTTGAAAAAGGCGGGATCAGTAAGCGGCTGGAAGATGTCTCCCTCCAGTTCCGCGCTAAGATCAACGTCTCCTTCCGTTCCGTCTGCGAAACGGACGTGGATTATGTAGTCGCGAACGTATCTTGCCTCGACGACTCTCGGAACCATGGCCTCACTCCAATGAAGCGGCAAAAGGGATCAGGCTACTTCCTCATTGACGGAGTCCCCTCCCGGGCGACCGTCTTTTTCAAGGAATGAGCAGCGTGACCCCTTTTCCGCGGCTTAATCCATGTGCTTGGACTCTTCATTGTTGCGTTTTCTGATCTTTTCCTTTGAGCTGCGACAGGATAAGTTGCCGTGGCGTGTCTGCCAGGCTCCTTCCCAGAGGCTTCTTACCTTTTCTGACGGCGTCGCGATCGGCCGAGAAGCTGAAGGATTCCAGTTTCGGGATTACGTCCTCACCCGCTCTGAGACCTGAGACAAACTCGTCCCACTCTTCTGCGTCGGCCTTGCTAAGTCCTTTGCGCCAGAGCACGTATCCAGCCAGATCTTCTCCATCCAGGATGACGCTGCCGAAATGCTTCGTTTGGAAGTTAGCGTTCGGAACAGACCAAAAGGCGTAGCAAAACGCAGGGAAAGGGCTGTCCTTGATGATAGTCTTCATCCAGATAACTTGACTATTCTTCGCATCCCAGTCTCCGTTCGTGGCAAACGGCTGGGTTTCGGAGGCAAGCTTCACAGTCGCCTTGGCTGGCCATAACTCGAAGCCGACCACTTCAACTGCTATGTCGCCCAATAGGCTCTTCAGCAGCTCGAGAGGGTCAACCTCTTCCGCTGGCCGGCTGATCTTGGTTTCGTCCTCCCATTTCCGTACCAGCTTCTTGAACTCATCTGCGCCGCTTATGTATTCCTTGAACGACTCTTCGGCTGCCTCGACATCAGAAAGGAAAGCGAGAGACGCGGGAATCTGCTGCTCAGCCGATATCCCCATCTTCTCCGCAACGAAGCGCTGAATCAGAAACATCAGTCTCTCGGTCTCCCCTCTGGAATCGGCGTACGTGAAAGCGGATATGATTGTGGGTAAATCTTCTGGTGTGAAATAGCCGCGCTCACTCAAGTACTGGCCGACGCGCACAACAACCTCCACGAAGCGATCCATCTTGTGCTCCGACACGGCCCCGGCGGTCCAAAAATAGATTGCGATGTTCTTCATGTCTTGCCGCAAATCTTGATCGCAGAACTTGTGCAGTTCCTCGAACTTCGGTTCGTCTCCGAGTTCGGCTTTGAACCATCCGAGGATCAGATCCGCAAATTGGTCCACGCCTTGCTGGATGTTCTGGAGCGTGCCAGCCACATCGTCGTTGCCCCGAAAACGTTCCGCATACCCTGAGACAGTCCCCATGCAAGTAACAAAACGGGTGTATGAGCTGGAACCTGCGACATGCCCGGGGGTCTCCTTGCGGTAAAGGACGTCTCCTTCCGGCCTCAACACAATCTCGTATCTCACGCCCTCACACGCACAAAGTAGTGTGAGACACACTACAGCAGGAAGCCAGACGTGTTTTCTCATGATTCTTCTCCCCGCACGCACTCTCAAATCACAACCTGGGTCTCTGTCCTCAGACGGCCTCATCAATTCCTTACAATCACCGAGCCCAAAAGCTCTTAGCCCTCCCCGGGAACTCTATCCGACCCACCTTAGGACAGTCAGCAACGCCCCCCCCCATCTCCCCGTACTATCGATACACAGATCGATGCCGGCCTCGATCTCCTGCTTGGCCCCGTCCCTATTCATCTTTGTATAAGTAATGGTAACCACGAAGTTCACGCTCGTGCTTCGCAGCGACCCGTCCTTCGTCCGCCTGGGCGGACTACGGAGGGAGGAAGCGCCGCTTCGCAGAGTAGTAAAGGACACGAGGGACGGAGATGGAAAGGGTTGGTATTCTTGTCTTTTCTTGGTGTTCTTCGTGCCCTTCGCGGTGATAAATTCTTTCCATTTCTTATGCAAAGGTCAATAAGGGCGGCCGATCTCCTCTACAACCGAACCGGGACACCGCGCTCGTTAAGGTACTCCTTGACCTGGCGTATGGTGAACACGCCGAAATGGAATACTGAGGCCGCCAGCACGGCTTGGGCGCGCCCCTCTGAGACGACCTCGTAGAAGTGCTCCAGCTTGCCCGCGCCGCCGCTGGCGATAACCGGCAGGCTGGTTGCGTCGGCGATGGCCCGCGTCAGTTGGATGTCGTAGCCTTCCTTAGTGCCGTCGGTCGCCTTGCTCGTCGGCAGGATCTGGCCCACGCCGATGTCGGCCATCTCCCTTGCGAACTCGACGGCGTCCTTGCCCGTGGCGGTGCGGCCGCCGTCGATGTACACTTCGCGGCCCGACGGACAGGATTCGTTCGCGTCCGCGTCAATGGCTACGATGATCTTTTCCGCCCCAAACCGCTTCACGGCCTCTCTCACGAAGTCGGGATCGCGAAAAGCGGCGCTGGAGATCGAGACGCAGCTCACCCCGCATTTCAGCGCCTCTTCGACGTCGTCGCAGGACTTGATGCCGCCTCCCACGGTCAGCGGCACACTCGTCACTTCCGCCACTCTCTTCAGCACGTCGAACATGGTCCGTCGCTTCTCCACCGTGGCGGTGATGTCGAGGAAGGCGATCTCATCTGCGCCGCCGTCCGAGTACGCCTGCGCCGCCTCCACGGGATCGGCCGCATCGCGCAGGTCCACGAAGTGCACCCCCTTAACAACCCGCCCGCCCTTCATGTCGAGGCACGGTATGACCCTGACTGTGTCCATTCTGACAAGCCTCCACGCTAGAAAGGATGAATGCTGAAGGATGAAGGGGTCCTCGCCGAAGGCCTCCAACCAAGTGTGCCCTCCCCTGTTTCGCTTAATGCAAAAGATCCGAATTCCGCACTCTTGTCTCCCGTGGCAGCCCCGCACCCGGAACCGCTCGCCACGCCGCACCTGTCTCCTCCCGGGCGACGCGCGCTATTGCGACGCGTCCACACAGGTTATCTCCTGCACGACCGCAAGGCGGATCATCAACGTCATTACTACCCAGGTGAGTCCCCGGGCCAAATCCCATCCCCTGCAGGCCTCTTTTCCGAGCAACTTCAGCGTGAAGCCCGGGCTGGTCAGCGACTCCTATCGAGCGACTTCTGCAGCCTCTCGATTGTCTCCTTGAGCGAGTCGTAGTCTCTGCGGAGATGGATGATGACGCGGTTTCTGTAGGAGAGGTCCGTCACGCGGCCTTTGAGCCTGTCAAGGTCGCGTTGGAGGCGCTCAATGTTCTGGGTTACGTCTCGGAGGATGTAGCGGACCTCGCGCAGATTTTCGGTGTAGTCCTTGACAGTGCGCTCGAATTCGGGCATGGGTTTGAGCTTCGCCTCCAGTCGCTCCTTCTCCAGCCGGGCCTTTTCTGCCTCGTGCTCGGCCTTGGCTACTTCCTGCTGGCGTATGAGTTCGCGCTGGAGATAGTCTCTCTCGGCCTCGAGCCTTCCAAGTTTCAGTTTGACTGCGTCTTCGTCCTCGTAGCCGAGCGATTTCAGATAGGCGCTGCGTGCCTTGTGGTAGTCTTGCAGACTGTCCGTGTGCTCCCATATTCTGCCCATGTGGTAGTCGCCGATCTCCTCCCAGTAGTCCGACAGCGAGAGCACGAAGCGCTTGACGTCGCTGAGCCGGTCCTTTTGGTAACGCACGGACGCGCCGCTTGGTTTCTCCAGGAGCACCACGTCCTCATCCTCGTACACCACCCGTCCCCGGTGCGGCGTCTGATTGACCACGAACGTCATCATGGGCGTCTCGGTCTCTTTGGAAGTGTTCGGGGTCCCGGAAGCGCCGATCGCCTCGCGTTCGCCCGTTTCCCGGGCCTTCTCGGTCTCACGACTGGCCGACGGCTGGGAGACTTCCTCTGCGCCGACTTGTGGACCCAAGGCCAGGACGGCCGCACTCAGCATCAAGACCGAGACATGAATGATGCGGCGTGGGATTCTTCCACTTCGAATCCGACGGTTGAGAAGCTCGCACATCATAACTTGACCTCACACAATGTGCTCTTTGCGCTCGGCTTGGCCGTCACCGGGTCGCAACGTTAAGGAGAACAGTGCCCTGGCATTCTCGCAGAACACCTTCCGCCTGACGGACGCTGCGGTTTCAGCGTCCACAGCCAGGGCATCGAGCGCATCCTTGAACGCCTTGATCGCATGATACACGCTATAGGTCAGTTCGTCATGTCCCCAGGTCGGCCTGCCTTCTGCATCGTCCATACTCCAGGCATAGCGGTCTCGGGTGAGGAATATGGGCCCGGTCTGTTCGGACCACGCCTCCACGCCCGTGATCAGGCCGAAGGGCAGATCGGAGCCGAACAGCAGCCGGTCCCATAGACGGCGTTCTTGAAGCGCGCGCTCGTAGACCTCGGGGCGGCTGGCCGACGACATCTCCAGAAACAGCCGCGGATGACCCGGCAGGTCTGAGTCGGCGAATGCCAGAAAATCCTCCACTTTGAGGTAGCGGCCCATATGCGCCAGGATGATCGTAACATTCGGATAGGAGTCCAGAACGTCCCGCACAAAACGCTGGTTCTCCGGGTCGCACATGCCCAGGCCGCTGGTGTGGAGCATCATGATGAGCCGCTCGCTGTCCATGAATTCCAGGAGATCCTGCGGAATGAACTCCGGCATGGTGGTCTCGTAGTTGCTCTTGCCGAGGAGGTCGAAATAGGGTTTGACTCCGCGGAACCGGACGCCCCGCCTGAGGGCTTTTTCGAAAACAGCGCGAGTGCGGCCCGTATCGGTGGGGTCGGACAGCAGAAAGCCTTTCACTCCGGGCTCGCGGACCATGAGATCGGCGACGTATTCGTTAGCCGCCTCCAGGTCGACCTCCTGCAAGGGGAGGGGAAAAGCGATCAGGCCGTCGAGCCTCTTGCCGCTGAAAAGATGCGACCAGGCGGAGCAATAGTCCTCCCAGGTCAGGCCGGCGAACGTACACATGGGGTGGTTCCGCCGATCGGAACTGAAGGGCGCCATGACCTCGGGAGGATTGAGATGGACGTGCGCGTCGAAGATCGCGTCCGGCAGCCAGTCCTGCAGCTCGTCGGACCACAAGCGTATGTGATCCTGGTAGCTCAGGACCGAGTTATGCCCTACGGTCTTATGCATTTTTGGCTCTGTTTCGGCTTCTGCTGTTCTTGCGGGCACGTGATGGGGAAGCCCGGAGGGATCGTCCGCCCTCCGGCGGATCCCCGGAACGCCAATAGGTTACCGCAGTGGGGCGGCTGCTGCAATCGTATCCCGCGTGTCTTACCCGGATTGGAAAACTGCCCGGGGATTCCTTAGAATGCGCGGGCTTCAACAAGCGTCTCTGTTGAAGGCGTAGTCTGCGGGCTACATGGCCGTGCAGGATATGATTTCGACCTCCGGGCCTCCGACAGAGCCGGGCGTGATTCTGCGATAGAGCGCCGACGTCTTCGGGTCTGAGGCAGGGCGGGCGGCAAACTCGGCCCAAGTCCGACGTTCGGCCCAGGACTCTCAAGGAGAGCACCAGGTGACGGAGCGGTTTTCGATTTGGCGAAGCCTTCTGGTGGGGAGCATCCTGTGCTGCTGCATCCCCGTCATGGCCCACCTGAGCGTGGACTGGGTGCACGCGTCGTTTATGGCCATAGATTTCATGCCGGTTGCGGCCATTTTCCTCTTCTTCGTTCTTGTATTCATCGGAAACACGCTGCTGAGGATGGTCAGCAGAGAGGCGGCGCTTACCCAACCGGAACTGCTGGTCGTCTACACCATGCTTATCGTTGGTTCTTCGATCACCACCATGGGGCTGGTGTCGCAGCTTCTTCCGATTATCGGAGCACCTGCGCATTTTGCAAGCGCGGAGAACCAGTGGAAAGAGACGATTCTGCCGCACATGCCGAACTGGCTGACTCCGGGCAAGGAAGCGATCCGGGGCTTCTTCGTGGGCTTGAAGAAGGGCGAGGGCATTCCCTGGGGCGCCTGGATCGGCCCGCTGCTGGGTTGGCTGGTGCTGCTCGCGCCTGCGTATTTCGTCATGATAGCGATCATGGTGATTCTGCGTAAGCAGTGGGTGGAGAGAGAACACTTGATCTTCCCGCTCACCGCTCTCCCCGCCGCCATGAGCAAAACGCCCGAGAAGAATCGCCTTCTCGGTCCGTTCTTCCGGAACCCCGTAATGTGGGTCGGATTCTTTCTGGTGTTCGCTCTCACCAGCGCTAATGCCTTGAGCAGCTATTGGGATGCGTTCCCCACGCTGACCCTTGATCGGCAAATCAAGGTCTTCCGGAATACGACCGACTTTTTCATCCGCCTGAGCTTCCCGGTGATCGGGTTTTCGTTCTTGATCAACAGGGACCTGGCGTTCAGCCTCTGGTTCTTCAACCTCGTCTTTCTGTGCATCACCGGAGTCTTCAATCCTACGGGGATTCGCCTGGACGAGAACCTGGGCATCTATGGTTCCGCGGGCACGCCCATATTCGCCTACTTGGGCACGGGCGCCATTGGCGCGTTTGTCCTGGGAGGCTTGTACAACGCCCGGGACCATCTGAGGGGCGTGCTGGCCCGGGCCTTCGGGCGATCCTCCGACCCGGATGACTCGGACGAAATCCTGTCCTACCGGACCGCGGTCTGGGGCACGATCATCAGTCTGCTGATCATGTGGGTCTGGCTGTGGCTCGTGGGGCTGAATCCGTTGATTGTGCCGCTGTACATCTTTCTCGCCTACATCCTCTTCCTGGGTCTGACGAGGGTGGTGAGCGAGGGCGGGCTGCCCGCTATCGTGGCCTCCATGATCGCACCCACGATAGTGATAAGCACGTTGGGCGCGAAGGCTCTGGGAGCTACGGGACTTATGGCCCTGGCCCTGATGTACGTATGGAGCGCGGATATCCGCATCTTCCCTATGGCCGAGTGCGCCCAAGGTCTCAAACTCGTGGAGGAGTGTCCTCGCAGGCGGAGAAAGGGCGTATTCTGGGCCATCGTCCTCGCCCTGGCCATCAGCCTCGTCGTGTCAGTAGCGCTTTCTCTTTATCTGGCCTACACCCACGGAGGCATCACCCTGAACGAGTGGTTTTTTGTGAGCGGGGCTCAGGTTCCCTACCGGCTCATGGCCGAGAAGCTTCAGAACCCTTCTCCGCCTAGCATTCCAGGGTATTTGCTCATGGGGGTGGGGGCGGTCGTGACAGTTGCGATCTCGGCGTTGCGGGCCTCGTTCCCGTGGTTCACGCTGCACCCTATCGGGTTTGCAGTAGGGAGCGTCTGGCTGATGAACTATTTGTGGTTCAGTGTCTTTCTGGCATGGCTTATCAAATCGCTCGTTCTGCGGTACGGAGGACCGGCGGTTTACAGGAAAGCCGTGCCTTTCTTCCTGGGGCTGGTTTTAGGACAGTATACTGCAGCGGCGTTTTGGTTCGTGGTGGATTTGTGCACAGGCAAGACCGGCAATCGAGTGTTCTGGATATGACGGATCGAGAACACATTCGGCAAGGACTCACTTCGCCCAGAAGGAGATGGCGACTCTGGTGCTGGGCCGCCGCGCTCGCCGTGCTGCTGGCCGTCGCAGTGAGACGGAAGCTGCCGGAATGGGGCCGGAGGTTGGAGTTGGCCTCGATTGAGCGCCGCGGCGACCTCTACTTTCAAAACGGCAACGTTCGCTCCTCGGAAGTCTGCTGGCAACTGGTCCTCGATGAGCATCCGCACTCGGTCAGTGCCCGGAACAAACTGGCCGTCCTCTACATGAAAGAGGGCCGGCTTGGAGACGCCCGAAAACTCCTGGAACAAGGCGTCCGAGAGAGTCCGAAGACAGTTTCCTATCAGTTCAACCTCGCGCTCCTGTGCCACATGGAGGGGGACTTCCCGGGCGCGCTCTCCTTTCTGGAGCGGGTCGAGCGCATGAACGCGGGCCACGGCTATGTCCATCTCCTCAGAGGGGCGATTTACGAGCAAATGGGCCAGGATGAGCGTGCCCGAAAAGAGTTCATTCAGGAGCTGAACATTGACCCGGCCCTGCCCGCTGTCTGGGCGCGCATCGCGGACTTGAGCGGCCGTCCCGGAATCGGCCGCAAGGATGAAGTCTCCGGAAAGGCGCCATGAGACGTTCGAGACTCGTTTATCTTGCAGCGATTCTTGCCTGTGTGTGGGCCGCGGCGCCCACATGCTGGGCGGAGGCGCCCGAGGAGAAGACGACCATTGAACTGGACTGGGCCTCCGTCAGTGGGAGTGTGACGGCCTCGACACTGCAGCGGCACGTCGAAGCGCTGGCCGCCTGCGGTTCACGGGTCCCCGGCTACCCCGGCCACGACAAAGCGCTGGAATACGTGCGCGGAGAATTCGAGCGCCTTGGATACACGCAGATAGAAGAGGACATCTTTCCTGTCACGGTGCCGGTCGACGAAGGCGCTTCGCTGGAGGTCCTCAACACGGGCGAGACGTTCACGCTTCACGCGCTGTGGCCGAACCTTGTGCGCACCTCGCAACTGCCGCCGCAGGGGATCACCGGCATCGCCGTGGACGGGAAGACCGGGAACTGGAAGGACTTCAACGGAAAGACCATCGCGCAGTCCGTCGTGTTCATGGACTTCAACTCGGACACGAACTGGCTCAACGCCGCCATCCTGGGCGCCCGGGCCATCGTGTTCGTGGAGCCGGAGCGGACGGTCCGCCGCCAGGCTGAGGCCAAGCTCGCCAACGTGCCCCTTAACATGCCGAAATTCTGGATTTCGAGGGAGGACTTCGACCGGTTCTCGCGCTCCGGCATGGACGAGCGGGTCCGCCTGAAGTGCAGGATGCAGTGGCAGCAGGCCGAAGGCCGTAATCTGCGCGTGTACCTTGAAGGGACCGATCCGAACCTGAGCAAGAAGCTTGTCTGCATAGAGACCTTTTACGATTCCATGTCCATCGTGCCCGCGCTGGCGCCCGGCGCCGAGGCCTCCTGCAGCATCGCCGCCATGCTGGAGATCGCCCGGGTGCTGAAGGAGAACCCGCCCGGCTCCAGCGTGCTCTTCCTGGCGACCTCCGGCCATTACGTGGCGAATTCGGGCATAAAGGCTTTCCTGCAGCAACACTGTCGAGAGCTGCCCAAGTTACGGAAGCAAATCGAGGACCCGATCCGTCCGGATCTCATGTTGTGCCTGGATCTGGGCAGCAAGAATCAGACGATCGGACTTACCTTCCAAGACGGCCAGCAGATCATCTCGTCTCGGCTGCTTTATAGGCGCGGATTCCTACGCCATGCGGAACTTTTCGCCTCCTACGCCCAACAGCTCGGCCCCGCACTCGGTTCCGAGCCCGAAGACGTCTATATGAACCTGGTGAGTCCGGAGGGCGGCTCCTGGCGCTCCTACTTGCCCGAGGCCATTGCCTTCGACGGCTGCGTCGCCCTCATTGCCGCCACGCCCGCGGTCACGCTGGCCACGGTCTATGACCCGCGTATTGCCCTGGATACCCCCTTGGACACGCCCTCAGGCGTGGACTTCCAGAATCTCACTCTCCAGACGCGTTACCTCGCCTGCGCATTCCTCATGGGCCTGAACGACGCAGAGCTCCTCGAGAAGCCAAGAATGGAGAAGGACGAGTTGAGACTGTTCCGGGGGAGGCTGGTCACCTTTGATCCCAGGAAAAGCTTCATGCCGGACGACCCCGTGGCGGGAGGAATCGGTCGTCTGCGCAAGCGAATGGGGATCGTGAATCTCTTTGGTGGACTCGGGAGCGCCGTCGGGGTGCGCACCGAACTTCTGTCGCTGACTGACGAGAACGGATGGTATGAGATCGTCTTCCGGCTGGGCTCAAAGGCGGCCATCAAAGGAGTGTCCGTGGAGGGCTACGGGCTGGACCCTGATACCGGCGACATCATAAAGGCGATGGACCTGGGCCTCGAGGGGGCGGAACAGTTTCCCGTGGAGTTTGCCTTCGACAAGTACAAAAAAGAGCGACAGGCTGTCGTTCTATTCAAATGCCGATCCATGGATCTCTACGACCTGATCGACCCGCGTTATCTGATCGGCATGGATAAGCTGTCGTTCTTCGATCCGGGGAATGCCGAGCCGTTTGCGTACGGGTACAGTCTGAACACGCGCAGTGCGGAGGAGCGGGTTTCAGAGTCGTCTCCCTACGCCACGGTGTTCACGAAGGCGGACCTGGCCGTGAAGATCGGCGTCTCTTCCGACGTCCTCGGCCAGCGCATGCTCTTCCTCAATGCGCCGTCCGCTGACACGCAGAAGGAATCGGAGGGCTTGGGATACAAGGTGGGAGAGCGGCGACTCGTGGAGAACGGGCCGTTTCAGGTCCTCCGGGACATGTATCACCTTGACGAGTATCGTATCAGGGTCATCAGGAAATACGGCATCGAGAATCGCCGCCTTGAGCGGCTCCATAAGGCCTCCGGCGTGGCGCTGGACGAGGCCAAGGCTGCGGCCGAAGATCGCAAGTGGGACCAGTTCATCAAGCACGCCAGGCGGGGTCTGGGCATCGAATCGAGAGCCTATCCGGACGTCCGGGCCACGGCCGACGACGTGGTCAAGGGGCTCGTCTTCTACATGGCGCTCCTC
>SDBU01006545.1_pt1 | contig 13675 bp, 10 predicted proteins | sample 2277071 | NCBI WGS metagenome assembly SDBU01 (sample SAMN10397929, study PRJNA504765) | marine sediment metagenome | isolation source: marine sediment core GS08_GC12, 126 cmbsf | place: Arctic Ocean: Gakkel Ridge, Loki's castle | collected 2008
TTCCATCCTTACTGATAAGCCTATAACTACCAGCATAATTACCATAATTATTATATAGAAGTAGGAGCTGCCTTTCATCTTCATACCTTTTTAACCCCCTTTTTAAACCAATGGCCAAAGAGGTTTCTTATCGGTCCGAGAGCAAGAACGCCAATGATAATAGCAATCAGGGTCAAACTGATTGGTCTCAGGAAAAACAAAGGGCCAGCCGTTCCGAGGGCTATAAAAAGGTATTTTTCGAACAGATACCCCAGAATAAAACCCAGAAACAGCGCTGGCCTACTGTAACCAAACCTCCTCATTGCCAGCCCCACCGCAGTAAAGATGAGAGCTATGATAAGGTCATTGAACATCTCCTGGTAAGCAAAAGTGCCAACCAAGGCAATAACCGTGACCAGGGGAACCAGAATGCGAGCCGGGATGATAGCTACCTTAGCCAGATGCGGAGCTGCCAGGAGGCAAATACCCGCTGCTATTATATTAGCCACAACAATAACCAATAGCAGGCTGAGTGACAGGCCGAGGTGCGTCGTCATCATTTCTGGACCGGGTATAAGCCCCACCATTAGAAATGCCCCCAGCAGTAGAGCCATAGTAGCACTGCCTGGTATGCCCAGAGCCAGGGTTGTCAATAATGCTCCTGCCTCTTTAGCATTGTTCGCACTCTCAGGAGCAATAACGCCCTCTACACAACCGGTGCCAAATCTCTCAGGATGCTTTGAGGTTTGCTTGGCTTGACCATAAGCCACGAAGATGGCTGCCTCTCCACCCACCCCAGGGATGATACCAATGATATAACCTATCACGCTGCTGCGCAGCCATAACATCCAGTGACGAAATACATCTTTCACCCCCTCCAGCACGTCCCCCATTCCCTTGATTACCACCTCTGTTCTTGCTATGGTCCCACCTTTGACAGCCAAGGCAATCATTTCGGGCAGGGCAAATATTCCCAGGGCAAGGGGAACCAAACCGATACCATCATAGAGATAGATACTGCCAAAGGTAAAGCGTGGTATTCCTATCATAGCCGGAATCCCGATGAAGGAAATCATCAGACCCAGTCCGCCACTAATTAGGCCTTTAACCATGGAGGCTCTACCCAAAACGGCAATGAAGGCGAGGCCTAATAGTACTATAAAAACCATGTCTGCTGATGTAATCGCCATAACCATAGGTATTATCAGTGGAACCATGGCTAAAGCTATGAAGACTGTAACTACACCGCCTGCTCCGGAACTCCCCAGTGCCGCCCCTAAGGCACGACCGGCCTCACCCTTTTGGGTCATCGGAAAACCGTCAATGAGGGTGGCGGCGTTAGGTCCAGTCCCAGGGATGTTTAATAAGATAGCAGTTATTGAGCCACCGGTATAAGCAACGGCGCTAATTGCTACCATAAGGGGCAGGGCTTGCTCAGGCGCCATCCCAAAAATAAAGGGCAAGAAGAGAGCCATTGCCACCAGCCCACCAATTCCAGGAATAATGCCAAATATAAGCCCTATAATAACCCCGGCAATCATGGGAAGTAGAAACCATAAATCACCGAAGTTCTGTAAAGCCTGAACAAATGCCTCTGCTACCATTTATCTGTAACTTCCTTCACAGGCGCACCCCCAAACTCCCCCCTTTTTAGAGGTGCGCCTGCTACAGAAATCTACCAGGTAATGCCTCTGCTATCAGCGCAGATACTTCTCTACTGTTATATACTTAAAGTTGGTCATGTCTTCCTCGGGAAGCTCACTTAACATCCTTATTTCCGCGGCTACGTCTGCACCCTTAGTAGGCTCTTCCCAGACCGGCCACTTCAACTTTGCTTGCCTCAAAAAGGCTTTATTAGTCATAATTTGGTCAAAGGCATCACGCATAAATTGAACCCTGTCCTCGGGCACACCTGGCGCAGCAAAGATTGGTTTAGCTGCAATGAAGGTTGAGTAGATTGTTAATAATTTTTCTTGCTCCGGGGAGAGTTTCATTAGCTCTGGAATTGCCGGTACGTCAGGGAACCAATCGCTCCTTTCAAAGTGCAGAATAGCCAGTGGTGACTTAATCCATCCCTTTTTAATCAGAGACACTGCCGCAGAAGGATTCACCACAAAGCCGTCTAATTCCCCTCTGCCTGCAGCTAGCCCCATCTCACTGGTTGAGCTATAGCCAGCGGTTACCGTGGCACCCTTAAGGTTGAAAAGTTCAGCAAGTAGTGCACCGCCAATCGCTATGGTTCCTTCCGGACTTGTACCTCCGAATCGGAGCCCTTCCACCCTTTGCAGCTCCTGCATGGACTCGTAGGGTAGCCTTTCAGCTATGGAAAATATAAATGGCTCCTTGCCAAATAACCCTATCCACTCCAACTTCGCGCAATCGTACTCGACGCCAGGACTCTTAAAAAGCCACATGAGCACGAGAGATGTATAACTGGTTGTCCCTATAGTAAGCCCATCGGGTTTGGCGACGCCATACACATAATTCCGAGCCTCTATACCAGCACCGCCTGGTTTATTTTTGACTACCATAATACCACCGGTAGCTTCCGACCAATAACTTGCAAATAGGCGAGCGGCAAAGTCAGTGCCACCCCCGGCTCCATAGGAAACTATGAAAGTTACCTTGTTATCCTTATAAAAATCTGCCGCACTGACCGGTGCCGGTGTTGGTTTTGGTGCCGGTGCCGGTGTTGGTGCTGGTGTTGGTGCCGGTGTTGGTGCTGGTGCACAGGCAGCAAAAATTAGAGTCAAGCTTAGTGCCAGTGCCATGAAAATTACCATCCATCTTCGCATGGGAATACCTCCTTTGATTAAATCTTTGCTTCACTGGATAATATCTTAATCTCACTGCATTTCTCACCCCCCTCAAAATAAATTCTCAAGCTAGCAAGGCTATATATAATCATAACTTGACCCTCTGTCTGGCTAGCTTCTCCCCCGTCTGGAAATGCTCTCCCTTAAGGGCAAGTTCAGCCTCGTCTTCATTCTCTTCTGTCCAGTAGCCAAGGGAGTATCCATGCCACGGTTCCCTAGGGCTGAGCTTGGGTAGCCCTAGTTCCTCCCAGATTTGCCTCGCCCTTTCCATAAACTCCCTCTTGGGTAGCGACACCGGAGGATAGTCCCATTTCCTGGTGGCGTCTATCAGCAGTGCTGAAGCACCATGGACGCCGGGGTATCGTCGCTCAGCTACTGTCTCCGGGCCTCCCATGGGGGCTGCTGAGTCATCTAAAGTCGCAAGCATTCCTTGAACGACGCGAATGTCTCGGTGAGGCTGCATTCTGAAAGCTAAAGCCCAATTAACTGCATCGGGGTCTCGTGGATTAATATCTTCGTCCACGGCTATTACAATCTTACGATGCGTGGATAGGGCAACAGCGCCATTTAAAGCCTGCCAGACTTGGGCTGGATGAGACTTTTTCATCTTAATTACACAATATGCAAGACTGGCACAACTTTCATGAAGGGCTACATCCAGTACTGGAAGACCACAATCATACCGCAGGAACTTATATGATGCAGCTTCATCTCCCATGTGCCTTAATTTACTACTCTCGCTGGGAGTGAATTGACTGATAAAGGCATTATAGATGGGATTCTTACGATGAGTAATGCAGGTAACATTAAAGTAGGGATTCAACACTGGTATCCCCATATAGCCAGCAGCTTCCCCGAAGGGAGCCTCCCGTTCCATAAAGTCGGTAGGTAACTCGCCTTCAATTACTATCTCAGCCGTCGCCGGAACCTCTATATCCACTGTCTTGCATTTAACCAATTCTATTGGCTCACCGGCAATCCCTCCAGCTACGGCAAGCTCATCAAACCCATAAGGAAGCTTGGTTGTCGCCATAAAGCCTATCGCCGGGCTTGCGCCTGTAACTATAGCCGCTTGCAATGACTTCCCCTCCTGCTTACACTTCTCCCAGTGAGCACGAAGGTCTTGACCAGCCCGGACGCAAATTCCCGTTCTGGTCTTACTCTTAATCATGCCTCGATAATTGCCCATGTTTCTTATCCCTGTTTCTGGGTCCTTGGTTACCCAGTTGGCACAGGTTAAATAGGGGGCATTATCAAATCCCGGGGTGGATATGGGGACCGGAATTTCTTCCAGACCCCCGTGTTCCAATAGATTATCACCTATATGTACCTCTTCGTGGACAGGACCATCCTTGACTATCTTGGGCTCAATAGGATGAAGCTGAGCCTGAGCTCGTTTTTCCATAATCTCATCGGGCTTACACATCATACCTATGGCATAGACCTCCCTGGAGGCGGCGTGGGAAGCAACCAGAACAGGCATGCTATACCTTTTCCCCTTAACATCGACCACATTTTCAAAGAGAAAAGCTTTCCTTTCCTCCTCAGGAAGACCACGGAACTGCCACCTTACCAATGGCATTAGCTCTGTATCTTTGTTTATTTCCCTTTTTACTCTTACCAGCTTGTTATTTGCCTCTAAGGCTTTGATGTGTTCCCTCAAGTCTTTATAGTATGCCATTTTTTAAACCTCCACTAAGTTTAAATAAGGTATATAGCACTTCCCAAGTTTTGTCAAGCCCCTGTGGGCTGTATAAAGTAATGTTATGATACATGGTACACAGTGAGGGTGGAGAGAAGGGGTTGGGTGGGGCCTGAACAAACCCTGATGGGTGACAACTCTGGTAGGATAAGGGAAGGACATAGCTCTCAAATCTTAAGACAGAGGAGGTCACCCATATGGACAAGTATATCACAGGGCGTATTGCACATCCGACCCCGGGGGGATTCGAACCCCCGATCTCCACCGTGACAGGGTGGCATGTTTGTCCGCTACACCACGGGGCCATTTTGGTTCAGTGAACCTTTTACCTAGCAAAGTCTATCAGGAGCAATATATTGTGTCAAGGAAGTTAGTATTAAAAGCCCAGAAAGGTTGCCAATTTGGAAGCTTGACTTGCTACCTGAAAGTGATTAGACTAACCACGAGAGAAGGAAGATGCCGATATATGAATATGTTTGTTCCAATTGTAACTTAAAGTTTGAGCTATTGCGCCCGCTAAGCCAGGCTAATGAGGGGGCCTCTTGTCCTCATTGCCATAGTGGTGCTGAACGACTATTCTCCACCTTTGCCTCCTTTTCCAAGAGCGAGAGTGGGTTGACCACCCCCATAACTGGCACCGGTAGTCCCTGCGCCAGTTGCAGTGCTACTAGCTGCGATAGCTGTAGCCTTTAATGTTTACCCTCAAGGATAATTTCGTAGGATAAAACTGCCTCCCCTGTTTTATCTCCTTCCTGTATCAGAACTATTCCCGCTTTAAACATATCCCTCCATTGGTTATAATCATACCAGTAAACCCGTTTTTGCCAAATATAGAGGGGGTTGAGGTCATGGATTCGCCGCAGAAAAGGATAGTCTTCACAGACCTGGATGGGACATTGCTTGATTCCAACACTTATTCCTACGAGAAAGCTCTTGACGCACTAAGACTACTACAAGAAAAGGAAACTCCAATCACCTTCTGTTCTGCCAAGACAAGAGCTGAGCAGGAAATCTACCGTAAGGAACTTCATATAAATGACCCCTTCATAGTTGAAAATGGAGGGGCTATCTTCATCCCCAAGGGTTACTTTCTCTTCCTCTTTAACTACACTAAAATCACTCAAGATTACTTTGTGATCGAATTGGGCATTCCCTATAACAAGGTCAGAGAAAAGTTGAAGAAGGTTGAAAAGGAGCTTGGTTTGGAGATTAAGGGCTTCGGGGACCTTAGCATTGAGGAGGTGGCTGAGGATAGCGGGCTGAGTTTAGAGTTCGCTGCCTTGGCAAAACAGCGGGAATATGATGAAACCTTTATTATTATAGGCAGTGAGGAAGATAAAAAGACAGCCCTTCGGAAAATTGAGGAGGAAGGACTTAACTGGACTCACGGGGGTAGATACTACGGTGCTATGGGAGGGAATGACAAGGGGAAGGCGGTCAATATACTGACCGAGCTCTTCAGGAAAAAGTTCGACAGAATAGAGACCATCGGCATTGGTGATAGCCAAAACGACTTTCCTATGCTGGCTGCGGTTGATGTTCCTGTGCTGGTTCAAAAGCCGGGCAACCTGTGGGAGGAGATAAATTTAGCTAACATTTACAAGGCGGACGGGGTTGGTCCGGAAGGCTGGGCAAGGGCAATTAAGAAATTCATTGGAGGTTAAGATGCAGACAATCTATCTTGTTCCCCACACCCATTACGATGTAGCCTGGGCATTTTCTAAGGAAGAGTATCTCCAAATAAATGAAACCATTCTTCAGCAGGTGTTGGAGATGATGAAAGTCCCGGAATTTAAGTTCTGCCTGGAGCAGACCTACTTGCTGGAAGCGATTGAGGAGAGAAATCCAGAACTCTGGCTGGGGTTAAAAGAGATGATAAAGAAGGGTAAGCTTGAAATAATTGATGGACAATACCTTATGCCGGATACTATGCTGCCTACCGGTGAGGTTCTGGTAAGAGAGATTCTCCTGGGCAAGAAGTATTGCCGGGAGAAATTTGGAATTGAAGTCCCTGTAGCTTGGGCGGCAGATAGCTTCGGCATGAATGCCCAGCTCCCTCAAATTTATAAGAAAGCCGGCTACAAATGGCTCGGCTTCAGAAGGGGGGCAAAGGCAGAGATAATGCAAAGCGAATTTCTCTGGCGGGGACTGGATGGGACAACCATTTTAAGCCATTGGATGCGTCTCGGCTACAGGGCAGGTCTCGACCTTGACAACTTAGAGGCATCTTATATTACGCTTGATAAATATGCCTCAACCCATCATATCCTGATGCCCTGTGGCAGTGGCTCAATGCCCCCTCAGCGGGAAATCCCTCAAGCAGTGAATGACTGGAATAAGAATCACTCAGAGGTTGAAATGAAGATAGCAACCCCAAGTGAATTCTTCCAGGCTCTGGAAAAAACTGAAAAGAGGTTTGAAGTTGTAGAAGGGGAGCTATATGATAATGAGCTGGTTGATGTCTTCCCTCAGGTAGCCTCTAGCCGAATATGGATAGTGCAGGGCTCCAGAGAGTGTGAAGGACTGATTATGACCGCAGAGGAGTTTGCTACCATCGCCTGGCTGCTTGGCGCCAAGTATCCAACTGAAGAACTTAGCGAGGCTTGGCGGAAAATCCTTTTTGTTGCTTTTCATGACATCATTACCGGCTGTGGTGTGGACGGGATTTATCAAGAGGTAGAGGAAATTTTTGATTCTCTCAAAACCAAACTCAGTGAGCTCTTATCCCAATCTTTAGCCTCTATTGCTAAAAAGGTCGGCACCAATGGTAAGGGGGTCATAGTATTTAATCCCCTCTCCTGGAGGATGAGTAATTGGATTGAAGCCAGCTTACAATTAGCAGAGGGGTGGAAGACAGAGCCTGGCATTAAGGCTAAAGGTGAAGTAGAAAGCCAAACAATAGAGATAGACAGGAACCAAGAAGGCGAGGTCAAAGGGATGAAGGTAGGTTTTGTAGGCGATGTTCCACCTTTGGGTTATAAGGTATACCAGGCGGTTCCACAGAAAAAAGAACCCGAGACCAGGATAAAGGTTGAAGAACAAGCACTGGAAAATCCATTTTTTAGAGTGGAAGTGGATAAAAATACAGGCATAATTCAAGTTTTTGATAAGGCCGGGAAACTCCTGCTAAAAGGGAATGAACTGGTTATTGAGGATGAGAGCGGAGACCTCTATTATCATCGCTCCAGATTCACCGAGCTTATAAAGAGCGAATCTGGGGAGGGATTTCAATATGGAAGTTTTAAACCTAAAAGTTTCAAGGTAGAAAATGGACCTTTGGCGTCAAAGATAATTTTTGAGGACGAATATTATTGTCTCACCTGGCCCTACAGGTTAAAGGAGAGGTTTCCTCCCATGCTCTATAAATATAAAGTACTGGATATTTGCAAAGAGGTTATAGTCTATAGGGATTCCCCCCGAATAGAATTCGTTACCAGGATTGATAATAAATATCCCAATATAAGGCTAAGGGTTAAATTTGACACCGGAATGGACAGGAAGACCTACATCCGGGAAACGCAATTTGGGGTTGTTTCCGAACCAACGGAGCGTTTTGCTGGCCGAGGCGAAGGTTTTAAGCCTTCAGGGATACCTAATTTCATGAGCTGGTTTGATTATAGCGATGGCACAAGAGGGATAACCTTCATGAATAAGGGGCTGCCCGCAGCGGAGATGATAGAGGGAACCATCTATATTACCCTGCTTAGAAGCGTATACGGGCTTTCTGCTGATGGAATATCTGGTCCCTTAGTCCCTACTCAAGATGCCTTAGAACTCAAGCCCTTTACCTTTGAATATAGTCTCCAACCTCACGAAGGTGATTGGCGGCAAGCCGAGATGTATAAACAGGCTCAGGAATACCATCACCTGCTGATACCCCTTGAGGCAGATGCTAAAGGTGATTTGCCTTCGGAATTTTCCTTCCTGGAGCTAAAGCCGAATAACCTTATCCTCTCGGCGCTTAAAAAGGCTGAGGAAAGTGATGAGGTAATACTGAGGTTCTTCGAAACCGTAGGCGAGCCCACAACCGCCGAATTAAAGGTATTTAAGCCGATTAAGCAAGCCTGGATTACCGACCTCCTGGAAAGAGAAGAAAAGGAGCTTGAGGCTGGCACTGAGGCTCTCACCCTGGAGGTAAAACCCTTTGAGATAGTAACCCTAAAGCTCAGGTTTTGATAAACCAGACTGTGATGAGTCACAATCTAAACTTTCTGCTATAATAAGCTTGAAACTTTTGTGGGGGTTGATGTGTTAGTAAAAATAAAAACCTATTTTGATGGGGAATTTTGGTGCGCCCGAGGCATCGGAGAGGACATATTTACTCAGGGCAATACGCTGGATGAGCTCTACCAGAATATCAGTGAGGCAGTATCCGTTCATTATGGTGAGACGGATGAGCCGATTACCATAATTTAGCCCTGCTTCTAGTGAATAGCAGATAACCCCCAGCCACCCCACCCAAAATCACTGCCAGCCCGGCAGTTGCTAGGGCACAGAATAGAGCGGCGTCGTAGAAGAAGGGTTCGGGGAAGAGCAGAAGCATGTAGCCTTCGGCTGACCAAAAGGGGTTAGTGAAGAAGAGCAGGTGAAACCGGTAAAATAGCTCACCAAAGCCAAAGAGTATGCCCAGCCCCAAAGCCAGTATCAGGGCCACGGTGATGCTGCTTCCTCCAACCACCCCCCAGGCCAGTTGCCGCCAGCGCCTTCGCTTACGCCAGAAAAGGCTAACCCCAGCGTAAGCCAGCATGTAAATCAGTGTCCCCAGGAAAAGCCAGTAGTCCAGCCAGATTAGCCCCTTGACGTCCTTAAAGTGAATAACCTCCTCTGTGGTAAACAGCTTAAAAGGTTGGCTATCCTTAACTACCGTAAGGCGAATATACTCCTCATCAGAGTTAAAATAGCGAATCAGCCCAGCGTATACACCCTCTAGCTCCAGCTCAGACAGTTCCAGCCCCGAATCGGCCAGGGTCTGGCTGACATCATATTTATGGAAGCCATATTTATAGAGCGATAGGCTATTGGCTGCCCCGCCAATACAAGCCGATAGCAGCAGGATGGGCAGGCAGAGCATAAATAGCCATTTAGTGGCAATAGCAAGAGCTTTCAATTCTATCCCCTGTCCAGATTTTACACGGTCGAGACGAAAAAGCATACCCCAAACACTAACCCTGTGCTATAATTAGTTCAAAGCCATGTTTTGCCACCTTCACGTTCATACCGAGTATAGTCTGCTTGATGGTATGTCCCGCATTCCCCAACTGGTGGAACGAGCCAAAGAATTGGGAATGGATAGTGTGGCAATAACCGACCACGGGGCTATGTATGGCGCTATTGAGTTCTACCTGGCAGCCAAGGAGGCAGGGATAAAGCCCGTTATCGGCTGCGAGGTTTATCTAGCTCAAAACAGCCGGTTCAGCCGTGATGCCAGCGATAAAAAAAACTACCACCTTATTCTACTAGCCAAAAATCGGACTGGATACCGCAATCTAATCCAGCTCACCACCAAGGCGCACCTTGAAGGTTTCTATTACAAGCCGAGGGTAGATAAAGAGCTTTTACACCAGTATCACCACGGTCTTATTGCCCTCTCCGCCTGTATCCAGGGTGAGGTTCCCCGCCTTATTCTAGAAGGACGCCTCCAAGAGGCAAAACAGGCTGCCCTATGGTATAAGCAAACCTTTGGCGATTTCTACCTGGAAATACAGAGACATCCTCTTCCTGAGCTGGAGCAAATAAACCAAGGACTCATCTCTATGAGCAGTGAACTGGATATCCCTCTGGTGGCTACCAACGATGTTCATTATGTCAACCAAGAAGATGCCTCAACCCACGACCTGCTGCTATGTATTGGAACCAACTCTTCCATCTATGATGACAAGAGAATGAAGATGGCTGGCGACTTCTTCTATTTCAAGACCCCCTCGGAGATGGCAGAGCTATTTAGTGACATTCCTCAGGCTATATCGAATACTGAGGGCATCGCTGAAATGTGTAATCTTGAGCTTGAGTTTGGTCGCCTGCATCTGCCTGAGATAGAGCTACCCGAAGGCAAAACGGCTGACCAGTTCCTGGCTGACCTCTGTTACCAGGGTCTTGAACGATACTATCCCCAGCCTACCCCTGAAATAGAAAAACGACTTGACTACGAGCTAGAAGTAATAAGAAAGACCCAATTTGCTAACTACTTCCTTGTCGTCTGGGACATCATCTCCTTCGCTAAAGAACACAATATCCTATTTGGAGTTAGAGGTAGCGCTGCCGCCAGCATTGTCCTCCACTGCCTGGGCATCACCGAGATTGACCCTATGGAACATAAGCTAGTCTTTGAGCGCTTTCTCAACCTAGAGCGCCAGGAAATGCCAGATATAGATTTAGATTTTCAAGATGACCGCCGTGATGAGGTCATTGCCTATGTATCACAGAGATACGGAAAAGACCATGTCGCCCAGATTATCACCTTCGGCACACTAGGTGCCAGGGCAGCCCTTAGAGATGTGGGACGAGCTCTGGGCATGCCCTATAGTGATGTTGACCGGGTAGCCAGACTAATCCCCTGGGCACCAGGTATGACCCTGGTTCGTGCCCTAGATGAGAATAGGGAACTGAAGAGTATCTACGACGAGGACGCCACAATTCGCAATCTGGTTGACTCAGCCAGAAGGGTAGAGGGTATTGCCCGCCATGCCAGCACTCATGCCGCCGGCGTAGTTATATCTAAAGAGCCCCTCACTGAATATGTTCCGCTACAGCAGGTAAGCCGGGGTAACGGTGAAGCAATGGTTATGACCCAGTTCACCATGGAAGACATTGCTCAGATTGGACTTTTGAAAATGGACATCCTTGGGCTGGCTAACCTCACCATTCTGGGCAAGGCAAAGGAGATTATTTACCAAAACCGCAGCATCAGTATTGACCTTCATCGTATCCCGATGGATGATACCAAGACCTTCGAACTCCTGTCTTCAGGGGAAACGGCTGGGGTGTTTCAGCTAGAGGGAGCTGGCATGCGCCGCTACATCAAGGAGCTCAAACCAACCACCTTTAGCGATATTTCGGCTATAGTAGCCCTGTATCGCCCCGGACCTATGGAGCACATCCCTACCTTCATCAAAGCCAAGCACGGCATTGAGCCTATCCGCTATCCCCACCCGGCTCTGACAAGCATCCTCGAGGAAACCTACGGAGTGATTGTATATCAAGAACAGGTGTTGTTTATTGCCCAGGCTTTCGCTGGCTACAGCCTGGGACAGGCTGACATCTTCCGCAAGGCAATGGGCAAGAAAATTCCTGAGGTTATGAAGAAAGAAAAGCGTAGCTTTATTGCTGGAGCTAAGAAGAAAGGATTCTCTAACGAAGTAGCCAGTGAGGTCTTTGCCCTCATTGAGCCCTTCGCCGGCTACGCCTTCAACAAGGCTCACAGTGTAAGTTATGCCCTTATTGCCTATCAAACTGCCTACCTCAAGGCAAACTATCCGGCAGAGTATATTACTGCCTTGCTGATTACTAATGCTGGACAATCGGAGAAGGTAGCCAGTGCCGTTGCCGAATGCCGCCGCCTGGGCATTAGAGTGCTACCGCCTGATATAAACCGCAGCCAATCTAGCTTCTCTATAGAAAAGGAGGCTAATGGCAATGCATCTATCCGCTTCGGGCTAACCGCTATCAAGAATGTGGGACTGGGGGCTATAGAGCCTATTATTGCCAAGCGAAGTGGGGGGCATGATTTCAAATCTATTGAAGACCTGTGCCGTCAGACTGACCTTCGTGGTATGAACAAGCGGGTAATGGAGAGTCTGATTAAGGCTGGAGCCCTGGACTCCTTGGACGACCGTGGCACTCTACTGCATAATATTGACCGTATCCTCTCCCTAGCTCAACGGGAGCAGCGGCTACGGGAGACGGGGCAAGCTACCATGTTTGACCTGTGGGGAGAGGCAATGCCGGTTCCTGTGCCCGACCTTGAACTACAATCTGTTGATATCTCTACCAAAGAGAAGCTAACCTGGGAGAGGGAGCTGATGGGGGTATACCTCTCCGAGCATCCCTTCAGCTCATTTGCCGGTAACATGGGGGCAGAGACTACTCTATGCGGTCAAATTGATGCCGAGCTAGCCGGGCAAACCATAATAGTAGCTGGAATGGTGGTCTCGGTTCGCCACCTGTTCACCAGAGATAGGAACCCCTTTGTCAGCGCTGTGTTGGAAGACCTCGATGGTAGAATTGAGGTTATGGTTTGGCCCAAGGTCTATGCCAATACCAGAGACCTATGGGAGGAAGGAAATATACTACTGGTTGAAGGTAAGGTAAGACTAAGGGACGACCGGGTGCAGCTAAATTGCGACTACGTGCGCCATTACCAACCACAAGCCGCCCAAGGTGAAGAGGTCGTTACTTCTCAACCCAGTGAGGCACCGCTGGTAGCTGAGGTCAAAAGTCGCCAACTGATAATAAGCATCACTCAGACCAGCGACGAGGCTAGTGACATAGCTTATCTACATAAATTGATTGACACCCTTAAAGACTTCCCCGGAGAGAATGAGGTAAACCTATGTGTAACCAATGAGGAAAGGGTTATTAACCTCAAGCTGTCTAATATATATACCCACTATTGCCCCGAACTCCATCAGCAGCTGGTAGAGCTGGTGGGAGAAGACGGGCTAAGGCTAGAGGAAAAATCCCAAAATGCCAACAAATGATATAGCACAGGGACATAGAAAAAGACTACGGGAAAAGTTTGTGAAGTCGGGTCTTAAGGGCTTCCACGACTATGAAATTATTGAATTACTCCTAAGCTTGGGCACGCCACGTAAGGACTGCAAACCGCAGGCAAAGGAAGCCATTAAAAGATTCAAAACCTTGAGGGGAGTGCTGGAAGCTTCTCCTAAAGAGCTACAACAGATAGATGGCATTGGTCCTCATAGTGCCTTTGGTATTAAACTGGTGCAGGAAGTAGCCAGAGAGTTTCTCAAGGAGAAAATTATTGATAAGCCCATTTATAAATCTGCCCAGGAGATTTTTGATTATCTCTATCACTCAATGCGAGACCTCAAGAAGGAAGTATTCAAGGTTATTTACTTAAATAGCCAAAACCAGATTATTGAAACCACTGACCTTTTTCAAGGAACAATAAGTAGTAGCTCTATCTCCCCCCGCGAGGTTATAGAGGGTGCCATTAAAT
>SDBU01006546.1_pt1 | contig 13673 bp, 11 predicted proteins | sample 2277071 | NCBI WGS metagenome assembly SDBU01 (sample SAMN10397929, study PRJNA504765) | marine sediment metagenome | isolation source: marine sediment core GS08_GC12, 126 cmbsf | place: Arctic Ocean: Gakkel Ridge, Loki's castle | collected 2008
ACATGTATGGCCTCGTTCCTGAAAAAATACTACGCCTTGTATATGAACCTTTTTACTTAGCCATCTATAGTTGAATTCGTGACTTTTTACGAGATCATCCTTATTGAGCGGTGTTAATACCTAACGGTGATGTTACCTGCATTGTATACTACGAGGTGGTATTGATTTCAACAGAAAAATTGATCTGCAGGCAGACTAACCAAGAACCCGAACCCCAAGAACCCGGCTTTGGTTGGCCTTTACAAAAGGCTTTGCCGGAAAAAATTACGGGTGCTGAAAACTGAACCAGCGGTCTTGATTTACGCCCAGGGCCGGTATCTACTTGATAACGGTCAGATATTCGGTGAACCGATAACCTCTGAACGTTGAACCCTGAACCCGTGAACGGTTATATCATCCCTTGACGGCCGCGGTTGAACATTTCGTTGACAGGCATACTACACCGTGATATGCGCCCTTTCAGAAATTTTTTATCGTCCAACAGAAAGGGGCACAGACGATGACGGAAAAACCTTTCGATTTTGTGGCAGACCTCACCAAAAAAGAGCTTATCGAATTGGACGCATGCATTGGATGCAATGAATGTCTCAACTGGTGTCCGGTCCAGGATGTCACCCGCGATCCCGGCCTATCGCCCCCGGTGAGAATACACGCCTACAAGGAGTTTATTGAACAAACCCAAAGCTTAAAGGGAAAAATTTTTGCCGGCAAAACACCGGGGCCGGAAGCGCTGCAGAACTTTCAGGATGCTTTATGGAAATGTGTACTTTGTGGAAGCTGCGGAGAGGTCTGTACGGCCGGAATCGACCTCAAAAAATTGTGGTGGAGCATTCGCCGTAAAATCGCAGAATCAGAGGTCGGATGCCCCGAAATGCTTAAAAAGGGGCCTGTACAAAATTACGATAAATTCCACTCTCCCTTTCCCTTTGCCCTTACTCATCGCTATAAAATCTGGCTGCCGGATGATATAGAAATAGCCAACAAGGCCGATATCGGCTATTATGAAGGCTGCGGGTGTGCCTGGGATGCGCCTCAAATGGCCGAAGGAGCGGTCCGGCTGCTCAGTGCGGTGGGGCCTTTTACGATGCTCGATCCGGATCAATCATGGTGCTGTGGGTTCCCCCAGGTAACGGGCGGCGGTGAATGGAGCATTATGGCCGAACTGTCAAACCACATGGTAAACGGCATCCTAGACAAGGGCATCAAACGTTTGATTGTATCATGTCCCATGTGCCGGGATATTATGAATTACCTCTGGCCGTATTTTTATGGCGACGAACTACCCTTTGAAACCCTGACCATAACCGAACTTTTAGTTGAGTGGGTGGAAGATGGGAAGTTGAAATTCACAAAAAGGATTGAAGAAACCGTAACCTATCATGATCCCTGCGCCATGGCCAGACCGCTGCTGGGAAAACCCATCACCAATGCCCCTCGCAAACTGTTAAAAGCAGTACCCGGGATAAATCTGGTGGATATGGAAAGACATGGTACCCTCAGCAGATGCTGTGGTGGTTCGGCCGGTATGCGAGCGATAAACTCGGATATTTCAGCCAATATAGCCAGGGAATTGTTTATAGAAGCCGAAAGAACCGGGGCCGACACCATCCTCACCAATTGTCCGGTCTGCTTTCTCAACCTGGCGATTAGGAGCCATGCGATGCCCAACCCGGTCGTCGAGGAATGGAAAAAGCATCAAAGTTCTTTGAAGGTAAACGATATTATCCAATATTTGGCAGCCTTGCTATAGGATGAGGAAAAGAAATGAAGCTTTGTCAAGTCCATCTTGAGGGGGTTCCCGCTGAGGAAAGGGAGATCCTGAGTATATTTTTTTTCCATCCTCTAGATGCGCTTGAAGAGGATGATGGCAAATTGATCATGAATTACGGTTCTGGAGAAGTATGCTTGGGGACCAACGAATTTGGGGAAAGTTGTAAAAATTGTAGGCACGTCCCCTTTATTGTCAGGAAAATATTGCAGAGGCAGACAAGGTTTGTCTTCGGTAAAACAACTTAGTGCTCACTTAGCGGCCAGGGGGTGAGATGGCGCCGGAATTTTGGAACATACCGAAAGGGTTGATCACCCTATTTTATGGGCTTGCCGGTGTGACCATTATTGTTTTTGTCGTAGGGGTTTGGGATAAAACAAGAATCTGGAGCCGAGGCCAGGACGTGGATCAGGAGCTCAAAGGCAAGGGTTCCATGGGCCTCATCTGGCTGAGTATCACTACGTTTTTTTCCCCGGACTGCCTGCTTGCTCAGCGAGTTTTTCCCAGGAGCATTCTCAGAGGATTGATGCTCATGGGGATTATATGGGGGTTTACGGCCCTTTTTGCAGGCACCATCGGCAGGACCATTAATTATTGGGTCTTTCCATTTCTTGAAGGGGGTGTATGGCTTTCCTTTTCACTGGTACTCGATATCGCCGGAGCCTCGGTTCTCATTGGTACAGGCTTTGCTCTTTACAGGAAATACATAAACAAACCGGAAAGGATGGTAAAAAGCACTCTGGACGGGATGTTGCTGTTCCTTCTTTTTTTCGTAATCTTTACGGGATTCTGCGTTGAAGGAATACGGATAATCGTTTTAAAGCCCCCTTCAGCAGACTGGTCGCCGGTCGGCTATGCTTTTGGCGTTGCCATAAAAGTGCTGGTCGGGGAAAACGCATTGGGTGCTCTGCACCAAGGCGCCTGGGCAATCCACGTGCTTCTCGCTTTTTTCTTTATCGTCTATATCCCGTTTTCTAAGTATAAACACATATTCGCCAGCCAAATCACCACCCACCTGAGCAAAAATAAATGGGAAGATAAAGAAATCCCGCGTGATTGGGTTTTTGGGGAAGAGATTGAAAGGCGCAAAAAAGAAAGGCTTTCGCAGCTTTCAAAATAACGTTCCGTTTCAGCCACCGGACAATTTCGTTTAAATCGGCAAAAAGGAGCAGTTAAATTCCCATGGCCAAAATTCGAATAACACCTGGAGTCTGCGGCATGACCACCGTTGTTAATGTAAAACAGACAGAAGACAAGGCCTTCTGCATCACCGTGGAATCCCAATGCGAGACGGTCAAGACGCTCAGCGCTGCACTGCCTCCGCTCACTCCAAGGGATGCCTTCAAGAAAATCGCGGAGAACCCGATCTATGGGGCCGCCTCCGCATGCCTGCAGCATGTCGCCTGTCCGGTGCCTTGTGGTATCCTTAAGGCCTTTGAAGTGGAGGCCGGCGTGTCAGTGGCAAAAAACATTCACATGGAGTTTGTCAGCGAGGATGAAGAGGACTCGTGAGAAACCAGTGATAGGTGCACTATCGGCGTTCACAGGTTCAGGGTTCAGAGGTTTAGGGTTGCTTTTTTTGTTAACCTTTACTAACTAGCCCCGAACCTTGAACCCTGAACCTCTGAACCTGTGAACGGTTACGGTATCTCTTCAACGGGGACGGCCAAGCCCTAAAAGCTTTTCCTGATCCAGGTTCTCGCCGATGACAACCAGACGGCTCGATGTGACCGTCTTGGGAAACTCAGCACACTCCAGGCGGCCTCCGGCAAGATCAAAGCGGTGAGGGCCGGCGTCTGTTTGCAGCAGGGCTTTGGCCCTTACGATGCGGCCGTATCCGTCTGAGGCCAGCGTTTGGAAAATCTCCATGGCCCGGCCTAAGGACATGTTATCCGGCATCTCCACGGCCATGGTCTCGAACTGGAGGCTATGGCCACCGCCTTTGATGCTCTTTTTGGGGACAGTGTCTGACTTCGGGGACAACATGGCGATCTCCGTCTCCGCCTGGACCGTAGGAATTACAACTGCCTTGGGGTTCATCTTGGCCACCATGGACAAGGTTGCCTCCACTTTCTCAGGTTCGGCAAGATCTGTTTTGTTTACCAGAATTAGATCAGCGCAGAAAACCTGTTCTTGGAAGAAAGGGCCGAAGATTTCGGCCTCATAAAGTTCGAGAAACTCGGTTGCATCCACAATGCCCACTACCGATACCGGGCGTATTTCCAAGGTCTGCAAAACCTCCAGCACGCCGGTTGGTGCTGCCAGGCCGCTGGGTTCAATCATGAGGTGCTCGGGATGATACTGCCCAACGACCCGCTGGATTGTTGTGAGGAGGTCATGCTTCAGCGTACAGCAGACACAACCGTTGGGCAGCTCCACAGCGTCGATATCGTGGGCGGAGAGGATTTCCTGATCAATCCCCATTGCACCGAAATCATTAACGATCACTACCACCTTTTCGGTAGTGTTCTGGAGGGCGTTTTGGAGATATGTTGTTTTTCCGGCACCGAGCAAGCCGCAGACGATCGTTGTTTTCATGGTTAACATAATACGTTCTAAGCGATGCGTGCGTCCTACATCGCCGCTTTCGTTACCGGTATAATCCTTTTGACAAATACACGCTTTTTTTGCCCGAAACCCGCGTGAAAGGCCTATTTTTCAATGCCTACTCTGGCTTTAACACCTTTTTGGTAATAATGCTTTATCGCTTTAAACTCAGTAACCTGATCTGCTTTTTGAATGATTTTAGGGGTTGCATACCGTCCTGTTATGATAAGCTCTATGTCTTTTGGTTTGGCAGCCATTACATCAAAAAGATCCTGCTCCGTTAAAAGCGATAAGTTGACGGCTACGTTGGCCTCATCCAGTATGATGACATTATGCTCACCTGAAGACATGATGCGTTTTACCTTTTCAAGCCCCCGGCGTGCAGCTTCGATATCGGCCGTTGTTTGTTTTTTTTCAATAAAGCGGCCAAGTCCGTGCTGTTCCACGGTAATTAGGTCTGAAAACCGTTTTAGTGCCTTTATTTCGCTATAGTTGTGGGATTTGATGAATTGGGCAATAAAAACTTTTAGCCCGGAACCTGCCGCCCTTATTGCCAGACCCAAAGCCGCCGTGGTTTTTCCCTTTCCATCCCCGGTAAAAACACGGACCTTTCCTTTCATGATGTCATACCTCGCGTCAATGAATCTCGCTCCAGCCTCTTTTCAGCGTAAGCAGTTATTAAAGCTGAGATACCATTGCAGCGAACATAAAGTCAATAATCACTGAAAATATATAATTTTCACAGTAGTAAATGTCTTTGGCAGAGCCGGACATCTCTGACCCCCGCAAGGCGGGGCAGGCATGACCCATCGAAGATCCCGCCACGCGGGGAAGGACCAGGTTTTTTAGGATTAGCGCATCACTTTTGATGCAAAATTTCTGCGGGTACAAGCCCTTCCAGATGGGGGAATTTATCGGTCATATGCGGCAGATGCATGGCTCGCATGAATTCCTGCTGGAAGTTCTCCTCCACTGTAAGTTCGATATATTCCACATTGCGCGATACCCAGTTGGCCTCCGCGCGTTTTTCTCGATTCAAAAGCGCCGCCCTGCACCCGTCTCCGGCGGCATTGCCGACAGATACGATTTTTTCGATCTCACAGTCCGGAAATAAGCCCATGATCAGGGCCTTTTCACGGTCTACGTGCGTGCCGAAGGCCCCGGCGATTTTCACCTTGTCCACCGCCTTCACCCCCATGCGCTGTATCATCAGTTTGCAGCCGGCATACAGAGCTCCCTTGGCCAGTTGTATCTGCCGCACATCCTTCTGGGTGATCACAATGTCTTTTTTAATACTGGTCTCTGCGGCCCAGGCAAGAACAAATTCATTCAGGCCCGTATCCGGGTTTTTGCGAAAACGTTCGGACTTCTGGCCTTTTTTGTTGAATAGTCCGCTTTTAGTAATAATGCCGGTGCTGTAGAGCTCGGCCAGCAGATCCAGAATTCCGGACCCGCAGATGCCTTTGGCTTGCATTTCCTGGGGCTCGGAGTACTGGCGCCAGGCATCTCTGCCAATAACCTTGTAATCCACTTCGTGGGTTTCCGGGTCGATCTTGATCCGCTCCATGGCCCCGGGTGCAGCACGCATACCATAGCTCAGTTGCGCGCCCTCTAAGGCTGGTCCGGTGGCACAGGAAGAAGATATGAGCTTCTGCTTATTGCCCAGAACCAGTTCGCCGTTGGTGCCGATATCGATAATGAGCTGGATTTCATCTTTTTTGTAAGGCTCCTCGGCAATCAGAACCCCGACGTTATCGGCACCCACAAAGCCGGCTTCGTTGGGCAGTACAAAAATATAAGATGAAGGGTTGATATGAATGCCCAGGTCGCGCGCCTTGATATCCAGGCTGTGGTGGATCACCGGCGGGAAAGGGGCCATACCCACATGCTCGGGATCGAGCTTCAGCAAAATATGGTGCATGGCGGTATTGCCGCAAATGGTAATATCCTCGATATCTTCCCTGGTGAGACGACGGTAAGTCTTACCCTTCTCCGGCACTTCTATCCACTGCTGGGCGTCTTTTTCGCCTTTTTTCTTTTTTACTTTTTGTTTGGGCGGATGCGTGCCTTCTATGGCTTGGTCGATTAACGAATTTAGCGCGGCGACGATGTCATCGCTCATTTTTTCAAGCCCGTCCGCATTCATCATGTGATAGGTGATGCGGCTCATTACATCTTCACCATACTTGCACTGGGGGTTCATCAAGAAAACGGTGTCGATAACTTCCATGGTGCCAAGGTCACAAAAATAGGCGGCCACCGTGGTGGTTCCGACATCTATGGCCATGCCGTAACTGCCTTCGAATTTATCCGGCCGCACCCGAATAACTTCTTGATCCATCCAGACACTGACGGTGACCTTCCAGTCCCCTTTGCGCAGGGCCGCGGGCAATCGCCGCAGGGTCTGTATATCAATTCTGAGGTCTTTAAGGCCGTATTGTTTTTCCAGTTGCGCGCAGATCCGCTCATAATCCCCGGTGGGTTCTTCAAAGGTCGGCTTATCTACCTCTAGGTAGTACAATTTCACCGCAGGATTATGTTCAATGTGAATATCGCGAGCCGCCTTGCTCACCACCTGTTTGCCGGCGCGGGACTCCTCCGGCACGAAGATCAGCAGATCTCCCAGCACCTTGGTGATGCAACCCAGCCGGAACCCCGCCTGCCGGTCTTCGGAATTGATGAACTTATCCTCGTCTTCCTGCCAGGGGCTGACATGCGATGGTTTGGATTCGAGGCCGTATTTCTCAAAAAACCCTTCCTCAATCCGAACCTTGCATTTGCCGCAAACCTTCTTTTCCCCGCAAAGGGCTTCGATGTCCGCACCCAGTAATCGTGAGGCCTCTATAACGCTGATACCCATTGGCACCGCGCCCCTGCGACCTGAGGGTTGAAAAATTATTTTTGCTGTTTTGTCATCCATTCACGCCTCTCCCCTTTCCGATGCACAAACAACTTATTGCCCTAATCGATCCAAAACTCGATTAGGCGTTATCCGTTAATCGTTATTTGTTATTGGTTTGCGGATATCAATGAACGATCGTATACTTCATTGCTGATAGATATATAAAACCGTGACGGATTCCTCTTCGAATAACGGATAACTAATAACCAATAACACTCAATTGAGCCTTTTTCGCTCAATTGAGGTATTATTTTTCCTTCTCCTGCAATTTTCTGAGGCTGCTTATCATTTTGATGGCCTCCTGGACCGCGTTGCCGGCCGATTCCGCGTAACCGTCAGCCCCAAAAAGGTCCGCCGTGTCCTTGGTTACAGGCGCCCCGCCTAACATGATGGCCACGTTTGGATTTTTTTCCTTGATCATCTCGATGACCTTCTTCATGCCCGTCATGGTGGTTGTCATCATGGCCGACATGGCCACAATCTCTGCGTCGGTTTTAAGCTGTTCTTCCACAAATTTTTCCAAAGGGACATCCCGCCCGAGATCATGAACCTCAAAACCGCCCACCTCAAACATCAGCTTAATTATGTTTTTTCCGATATCATGCACATCGCCTTGAACCGTGCCGATGACAACCTGTCCCATATTTTTCACATCTTCTTTATTGATATGGGGCTTGAGAATATCCAATCCTACATACATGGCATCGGCAGCCATGAGCAGTTCGGGCACGAAATACTCTTGTTGATCATAAAGATCTCCGACGGTTTCCATTCCCGCCGCCATGCCGTGCATGATGGCTTCAAAAGCATTAAGGCCCTCGTCTAGGGCAATTTGAGCAAATTCCTTGGCCATATCTTCATCGAATTCCACCACCGCCTCGGCCAGTTTTTTAAGGATTTCTTCTTTTCTTTCGGGCTCCATTTTAAACCTCCTAACCCGGATAAACCGGAAATAACAAATCACAAGCATCAAATTTCAAATAGCTCAATTACTCCATGAATGGATACGAAAAAATTTTGCACAAAATACACAAATTTTACAACTAAGGGACTCACTTGAGTCTTCCAACTGCAGGGGAAGCCTGCCTACCGTATTCCCGAACCGTCTTTACATAGGCCTCTACATTTTCCTTTTTTGCAGCCGGCCAGATATCACAACCCGGCCATACCGCGTCAGCACCGTCATCGATGCATTTTTTCATCACAGGACCCACTTCGGCAACATCACCGGTAACCAGGGTGCCGTACGGGTCAAAATTTCCAAACAGCAGCACGTCATCGCCCAATTTTTTCCGGGACTCAGCCAGGTTGTTTTTCTGATCCACGCTAATGGCGTCGGCCTCGCAGGCGTTCATCATCTCTATTATCAGGTCGGTAGATCCGCAAATATGATTGACCGTGGGGATCTCAATAGCATTGAATATCCTTTTGAGATTTGGCTGAATGAGAGTTTCCCAGACCCGCGGCGATAGAAGATCTGATCCGGTGCCCATTTCCCGAATATTGATGTAATCTACCCCGAGTGCCTGGTAATGTCGGGCCACTTTGATGACCAGCTCGGTCATTTTAACAAGAAACGCTTCGGTTCCTTCTTTGTCTTTTCTCACACCTTTAAGCAGCGGGTTTAATTCAACTATCTGGCCGGCCATAGTAAAAGGTCCCAATACCCAGCCACCCAGGGCAAGGTTGCCGTCGGTCTGGGACGTTAACATATTAAAGGCTTCATCCACCAGGGGCAGTCGCCCTCTGCTTAAGAAATCTTCGGGAATTTCAACATCATCCAGCTTTTCCCACTTAGTGGGCACCGTAGGATAAAGAATGTCATCCGAATCCGCGTACAGACTAGCACCGCGACCCAAGGCTTCAGGCACGGTGCACATGTCGTAGGGGACAACGGCGGCGTCAAAACCGAACATCTCAGCCGTAAGTCTGGCCGATCGGGCGAGATATTCAGCCGATGTGTGAACTTCTGCAAATCGTATGCCCATCTCATTGATGACTTGAATGTTGACCATACCCATGCCGCTGAAACAGGGCATCGTATCGACGGGTTCCCGCTTGAAAAGGCGGGTTACTCGCTCTTTGGGAGTGAGCTCTGCCATATAAAACTCCTTTCTATTTGTTCAGTTTCGAATGTAAACATGTACAACCTCCGTTGGCCAAGTGCCCAAAATTTATTTCCGGATGGGCCCTAGTTCGCTTCGTTCTCTGATGGAATGTTGGGGTAATGGGATGTCCTAAATCCCGATTTCATCGTGGATGAAATAATGTTTTGTACGACAAAAACTACTGAAGATTATTAAACAATGCTTGGTAAGATGGCTATAGTCCCATGGATGATTTTTTAAAGAATATGGGACTATTTTTTCATTAGATCATGGAATATGTTTTATGATTCTTCAGAAATCGATATCTTGAGACTGAACATCTACAATTCCAAGACGAATAGCAAATTGAATCAGCTGGGAAATATTGTCCAGCTGAATCTTTTCCATTATGTTGGCACGGTGGGTTTTAACCGTGCTTGGACTTATGCAAAGAATACCTGAAATTTCCTTGGTCGAGTGACCCTCTGCGATCATCTGAAATACCTCGCGCTCCCGGTTGGAAAGTTTGGTGTACAGATCTTCCCGGGAGGACTTTTTCTTCAAAGTAAGGTAATCTTCAATGACTCTTCGCGATATCGAGGGGCTCAAGTAGACATCCCCTTTCATCGCCGCCGATATGGCCTTGACAATTTCTTCGCCGGTTGAATCCTTGAGCAAATAGCCCGAAGCGCCTATACTGATGAGTTCGCTGATGTAACGATCATGAGCGTGCATGGAAAGGATGATGACTTTGGTTTGGGGAGATAGTTTTTTAATTTGCCGGGTGGCTTCAATGCCGTTTAACAAGGGCATCGCAATATCCATGATTACTAAATCCGGTTTTAGCCCCTGCACTTTCTTAACGGCTTCCCGGCCGTCTTTCGCCTCTCCGATTACCCGTAGGTTGGGCTCTGCCTCTAACAACTTGGCCAGCCCTTGTCGAACGATGGTGTGATCATCGGCCAGAAAAATTGTGATGGTTCGATCAGTCATATGAACTGTTTTTTACGGGAATTTCAACCCGGATTCGGGTACCTTTGCCTTTTGATGTGCGCAGAAAGAATTTGCCCCCCAACATGGCCGCCCTCTCTCTCATGGACAACAAACCCAAAGCCTGTTTATGGCCGTTAAAGTCATTGGAATCAAAGCCGACCCCGTCATCTTCCGCCAAAAAAATGATCCGGGGGTAACCCTTTATGATGGAGAGTTTAAAAAGTTTGGCATCCGCATGCTTCAGGGTATTGGTGAGGGCCTCCTGGGAGATGCGATACAGCATGCTCTCAATGGCGGGATCCACCCGCTCCTCAAATCCCACCATTTTAAAATCGACCTTTAAATCATGGTGCTTGGAAATGTCTGTCAAATATGTGTCCAGCGCCGGCTCCAGTCCAAGGTCGCTCAATATGGCCGGGTGCAGCCGGTAAGATATACGACGCAATTCGTGGTAGGTGCGGCTGATTTGCTTTTTAACGTCAAGGATATGGTCCTTTATGTGACTTAGTTCCGGATGCAGTTCTTTCGCAATGGTTTCCATGGTGAAATTAATCCCGGTAAGGGCTTGGCCGGCTTCATCATGCAGTTCTCGTGCGATGCGCTTGCGTTCTAATTCCTGGGAGTGGAACAGCCGGGCAGTCAATCCCTTGAGTTCTTCTCGATGCTGATGAATCGTCTCAAGCAGGTTTGCATTTTCAATGGCACCGCCCAGAAAATTCCCAAGTGAACCCAATAGGTGAAAATCCTGTCCCCTTGTAATGTCTTTATCCGGTGGAACGTCCAATGCCAGGAATCCGGAAGCCTTTTCCTTTGCTGTGATCAAAAAGCATGTAAGCTCGATCGACTGCTTATTGTTGCGGCTCTTCAGCACGGCCCTGAACGGTGGGAATATGGGCTCGGGAGTCAAAACGAGGTCTTTTCTGAGCAAGGAACTCATCAGGGCTATATCATGAAGCTTGATCCGGCCGGCTTTTCCGGTGATATTCGCCGGAAGTCCGTGCTTGCTCTTAAGAACAAAGGCGGATTTATCGTGATCGATTAAAAAGATGGCGCCGGCGGTGAGATCAAGCACCTCCAGCGCCTTTTTTAATGCGATCTCGAGCACAGCATCCAGATCATGGGTCCTGTTCATGGCAAAGGCCACGGAGCTTAAAACCCACAATTCACGGTGCCGTTGTCGAAAATTCCGAATGGCATCCATACGGGCCGTGATATCCTTGGCAATGCCCTGATAGCCGATGATTTCTCCGTCATTGCCCCAAACGGCATTGCCGCTAAGCAGGCAGTGAAGGAGGCTGCCGTCCTTTTTTTTAAATTTGGCCTCAAAGTCCTTCACAAATCCGTCGCGATCGATCTGCCTTTGGAACACCTTCCAATGCATGGTATTATGGTATACCTTTTCCGCTAAGCCCACTGACAACAAATCTTCTTTGCTGTCGTATCCCAGAAGGTCAACAGCGGCCTGGTTTACATCTTCGAAGGAACCGTCCTTAAGCGTGATAAAAATCATGTCCCTTGAGCCTTCAAAGATACGGCGATACCTGCGCTCGGATTCCTTAAGACTTTCTTGCAGTTTGTTATATTTCAATATGCGCTGTCCATGAGTATTGTTAGTTTGATATGTGTCGCCCATAAAAAACCTTCCGGATTCCTTGCATGGGGCCATATATGGTAGCCGCTTTTACCATCTGAACGGAGGATAACAACTCGGATTGCGGAGGCACCATGCAAGTTGAAAGGGGCTATACAATTAACATAAATTATTATAAATATATAACTTTTCAAAAAATGTCAAGGATGGGAAAGACAGTGGCAGCTTGATACATGACCAATTTATATTATCAGCACAATTAGCAGGAAACTTAAGATCTTATATCGGCATTTATGGAAGCTGTACCGACAACTAAATGCATCCACCGGCTTCAAGCCAGGCCTTAAGATGAGGGCCTGCTCAGGTGTGGTACTCGTTACGTATCCAAGGAATTAAAGGGGTTTATGGCGCCAGGATACAGATATCTCAGATCCAACTGTATGAAGATTTCATTCCATTTTATTACTCTTTGTCGAGAACCGCCCTTATTTTTTGTGATAGATCCACCATATTGAAAGGTTTCTGGATAAAACCGTTACAACCCCGGTTCATAATTTCGGTTGCTTGGCCTTCGATACTATAGCCGCTTGCTAGCAGGACTTTTACTTTTGGATTGTTTTTTTTGAGTTTGTCATAAGTTTCTCCGCCGCCCATATCCGGCATCACCATGTCCAAAAGAACCAGATCAATTTTGCCTTGATTTTCCTTATAAAGATCTAACGCCTTTTGGCCATTATTAGATGATAAGACGTCATAACCCATTTTTATCAGCATCTTTTCCCCGACATTAAGAACCATATCCTCATCATCAACAAACAGGATTCTCCCATGGCCCTTTTTAAGCTCACCAGACTGCTCCTTTTTGCCTTTAACTTTTTCTTCTGTAGCAGGAAGATAAATACTGAAAGTCGTTCCATTGTCTTTTTCAGAACTTACATCGATATAGCCACCATGACCCTTTATAGTACCGTAAGCAGAAGCCAGACCAAGCCCCGTGCCTTCAGCGAACCCCTTGGTTGAAAAAAATGGTTCGAAGATGCGCGCCACAGTCTTTTTGTCCATACCTACACCCGTATCTCGGATAGTTAACAAGACATAGTTTCCAGGCTTTGGCTCATAGAGCTTGTCAGTCATATCCTTATCGGTTACATTCATCGTCTTTAAATAAAGATCTCCGCCTCCGGCCATGGCATCAGCAGCATTAACATATAAGTTTAAAAGGACTTGCTCAATCTGGCCTTGGTCTACCTTAATTGCTAATAAATCCTCAACAAGATCTTGATGAACTCTAATCTCTTTTTTGGTGATACCAAAAGTATCAGATGTATCTTTTACCAGGTGGTTCAGATTAAGGGGCTTAACTACATATCTTCCTTTCCTTGCATACCCGAGAAGCTGGTGGGTTAGTTTGGAACCGCTTTTAACTTGTTCCTCAATGTTTTTTAGGGTTATATAGTTGGGATGATTAGTATCGATCTCATCAAGCACCAAAGAAACATTCCCAATGATACCCATAAGTATATTGTTAAAGTTATGGGCTATGCCGCCTGCTAAGGTGCCTATTGACTCCATCCTCTGTGCTTGCTGGAGTTGGGCCTCAAGTCTCTTTTTTTCTTCCTCTGCTTTCTTAAGATCTGATATGTCTATAAAGCTCTCAAGAAAATATTTCTTATCATCCATATTTAGAGAAGTTACTCTCTTGAGGATTGGTATCCTTTCGCCGTCTATGCTTAATAAAATACTTTCAGAGCTAACAACAGTTTGGCCAAGATCTGTGATGGGGCA
>SDBU01006547.1_pt1 | contig 13673 bp, 7 predicted proteins | sample 2277071 | NCBI WGS metagenome assembly SDBU01 (sample SAMN10397929, study PRJNA504765) | marine sediment metagenome | isolation source: marine sediment core GS08_GC12, 126 cmbsf | place: Arctic Ocean: Gakkel Ridge, Loki's castle | collected 2008
GTAGGCCGTACAGGTCTCGAACCTGTGACACCCTGATTAAAAGTCAGGTCAACATTTCCCCGGTATTCAGGGTATTTTCGTAGCTGGAACCGGCCGGATATTATTCAGTTTTCAAATAATCAGGTCGACACCTCCTGAAAAATCAGGTTGACAACCCTTCTAAAAATACCGAAAGCCCTCTCCAAGGGCTATTTTATATAATACCACACTTATGATTAAATTGTCAATAATTAATACTTAAGTAGCCTACCCCACAAAAAGGATACCACTTCTTAAGTTAGAGTTACCGGAATTTGAGCCTCACCCTAAAACTGTACAGGCTATCAGGAGACTATAGACATAGTCTTTTAACACTCTACTTAAAATGGACTACGGAATAAATTCCCTGTGAGTTTATTTGGCGGCTTGATAGTATTATTTAGAATCGTTATAAATTGATTCTACCCATGATAATATTGATGTTCCAAGTCCCCATATATTTAGTGAAACTTCATAACGGAGAGCTGATTCATTACGAATAGCCACCGATTTATGCTTAGCGGCTTCAACTAACGAACAAGTCTCTCCGATCCTATGCCCTATGTCTGTGACAATTTTCGCCAATGGTTCGACTCTAGCCCCTGTCCACTCAGCATCCAGATCCTCATCCGAAAGGGAATGTAGATCCACTACACAAAGAACGTATCTTGAAGCCTCTTCGCTAGCCGTGATTGCCTGTAAGGGTGTTAGATAAACATTTTCCTGAGTTGTAGATTTCACTTCAAGGAGATACGGTCCAACTTCCAATATTATTGCCGAATCCTCCAGAACATTATCCATTGATGAAGTCACCTCATAGTCAAACCCCCTGTCGACGAGTTCCAAATTTAAATCGTAATTTTCCATTGCTGATTTTATTGCTTCTTGCACGGCTATACCAAGGCGTCTAAATCTAGCGATATCTCTTCTACGTCGGTGGTCTGCTTCAATTGATTCCAAGAGAGATGTGTAGAATTCAGGATCAGGACCACCGGATTCAACTAACTTAGCCAGACTGTTCCGTAATTCACGACGTTTTTCTTCATCTGGTGTTATGCCAAGTAGTTGTAAGTCAAGCTGGTCAAATTCAAACCAATCACTTAATAACTTGATAGCAGCATCATTGTTTTGTAGCCAGGCTGGATTCAATAAGTGTTTAAGTGTAGCAGCGTTAGCTACCATCTTTGTCATTTTTTCATCTTCCCCTGGTACTGGAACCCAAGCTCGAAATTTTAAGTCGGCCAACCATAATGCGCCTCTCATTGGAATATCTATATCTTCTCCTGCCTTGCGCCCTTTAACAATTCGATCTTCCTGCCACTCTGGGTCATGTGGTGCTATATAGCATAAAACTAGGCCTAGCAATGCACGTGCTTCCTCTACTCCCTCCTGACAACGATTCAATACTTCAGGTTGTAGCAAAGCAATTTGACTAAACTTCTGATTGTTTACTGTGATACCGTCTGTATCCACGGAACTAATTGCATCTAATCGCCTCTCTCTTAATTCGGCTGGCTCGACGGTTATTATTGGATCTGGATACGCTATACCCCATTCCACGAGAGCGTGAAGGCAGTTTCTTATTTCATCGTCTTGGGAGTTGTCATAGAAATCCGCCAAAACACGATTCGGAGGATATGCGTCCGCAAAAGGTTTCGCCGATTCATTCCAACTACATATAGGGGCCATCATGATGCGATCAGGACTCCAACGTACTGACCGCTGCTTTGATGTGATGAGGGGTATTCGATATTTAATTAAAGTCGGATTCTGCTTCGTTTCCCATATGTAGGTTAAAAGTTGAGCAGTCCCCTTCTGTATATCCTCGGTTCCCGGTTTACATTCCTCATCCTCAGGAAGTTCACCATTCAAGTGCATAACTGCTTCCTCAATTACTTCTTCCTCTGAAATCTTTTTACTAACAGCGTCTTTAATCATACTGTTAAGATATTTCAAATCTTTATTTTTAACAATATCGTCAAAATCAGAAAGAAGAAGACGACTACGAAAATCTAGCCCAAAATTTTCGCAGATATTTTTCAACGAATCTGAGACCCCAGAATCACGACTCAGCTCAGATGGTGAACGTAAGCGTCGCTTTTGATCGGGGAGTATACTAGTTAAAACCGAAAGTTCAATTCCATGGCGTGTTTCCCAACATTGACCTACGATATCCAGAAAATGCGCTAGCCATATTTTGAAGTCCCAAGTAATGTCTAATTCCTCCAATGTTTCTGCTTCTTCACGAACTTCTTGAGCGAGTTTATCGATGCTAATGCGGTTAATTTCTACTCCCAAACCGTACCAACCTTCTGCGATCTCACTCCAATCTGCAGCAAGATCTTCACGCGGCGGACAAAGAGACTTAGAGGCCTCAACGAGTGGCCACATTCGCTCGACAGTAGTCTCATTCTCCGCTGAACTTAACAACAAGCGAGGAACAACAAAATCTGCATACTCCTCTTCATTACGATTTGATGGTAAAAACCCATCATTGCATTCAACTATTGGTAGTCTGGATAATCGCTCAGCAAACTCAGCGAGATGATTGGTCCACCATCTCTTTTCTGCCTCGTCGTCGGAATCAAATACAGAAGTAGGTTTCCAGGATCGCGCGAGTAGATGTGCATTCTCCCAGCGTTGATCCGAGGCGAATTTCACGGCTACAACGGCAGCCTCAAAGGCTTCCTCCAGCAATTCCTTGTCTTGATCACTCATTAGTACCCTGCGGCGCTCTTGATCTGGACCGAACTTCCCATTAAGGATAAGATTAAGTGGTAGAAAACCTGAACCGCTTAGTGGGTATTCGCGATATATTCGAGGCGTGTCACGCTCCGGTATTTTTACCTTCCAGCCCTTATCTGATTGTTCTGCGAGTACGAGTGCTGAAGCAGTACCATCCTTATTGGTTAAGAACCGATAAACACGAAGGTCTGAAAAAGTGTCATCATCGCTGCGTATGCGTAGAGATCGTTGCTCAACAAAACCACCTTCAATTTCGTAGAAGAGTGAATCTTGGATTGTCCATAATTCCTTACCGTTTTCAATAGTCTTTATTTCAACGCTACCGAGCATTGGCCATGTTGCAAACAAGTAAGGTAAAGCCTTTTTTAAAACGTCTATTCCATTAACGACTGAGTTATCTTCTTGAATATGATATTCAAACTTTGCCGACGGGTATTTCTCTAAACTATCTATTTGTTTTGCGCTTCTTATGGATTCACTACATAACTGAATATTTTCAAGAATTGCGTCTTCGTCACCACTTCTATCAAGTATCAAATCAAATTGCTCAATACCTGTACCTACTTCAAGAAGTCCTTGAAGTTTCGTCCTCTCATCCAACACATGTGTTACCAAAAACCCAGTGCCAAAGCGCCCGGTAGTTACATCTGAGTCGAATTCTTTGCTGGATCCACCTGAAAGTAATGCTGCCAAATCATCAGAACTGAAGGGAGCTGCATCATGTTCAAACACCACTTTCGACTCTTCATGCCACAGTCGAATTGAAATTAACGGCTTATTGCGACGCGGCCCTGAATCCAAAGCATTTTGAAGTAATTCGAATGGCCACCTCATCCCAGCAGCAAAAGGGTTCATCCGAGCTTCATTTACCTTTGTCCTAATACGGCGCGCTTCGTTTCGATTATGCTGTTCTTTTAGCGCTTCCTCGTAAACTTTGTAAGCTTCGTCGCTCATATCTCCCACACGTTTTTATAATTATCCGATGAAACGGCCTGCGTTTTTTCATTTCACTCCATTTTTCAATTTGATATAATCGTCGATATAGCTCCAGTGGTCTGCCCCATTAAGGTTCCCACTCGTTAAATTATAGTCACACTCAATAACTCCAATCTTGGTGACTTAGAGGTCGTTTGTTTAATTCTTCTTTGTAAGATCTCCACATTGGTAGGAATTTGTCCATGTATGACGTGAATCTTTCACCATGCTTACTTTCCAGCAAGTGTACCATTTCGTGGATAACTACATATTCAATGCATTGCAGTGGTTTCTTGCCTAATTCCAGATTTAACCAGATCCTTCCCGCTTTCTGATTACAGCTACCCCATTTGGTTTTCATTTTTTTTATGCCAAACGCATTGACACTTACATTTAGGTTCTTTTCCCATCGTTGAACAATTGGAGGGATGATTTCCTTTACCCTTTCCCTGTACCACTCATCGAGTATTTTCTGCCTTTTCTCCATGTTCGTAGCCGGGCGCAACTGCATCTCGATTGTACTGTGATTTAATGTGATTTTTGGGGGAAGGTCGATTTCATAGACTTTTAACAGATACCTTTCCCCTAGGTAATAATGGCTCTCACGGTTGATGTATTCTCGTGAGGATTCCCTGTCTTGTTCGCGTAGTTTCGTCTGCTGTTTCCTTATCCACCCTTTCCTGGTTATGGCAAATATCCGGATTGTGTCCAAGTCCATGCGCAAAGGGGCGGAAATACGAACCTGACCGGATGGCGGATAGACGCTGAGGTAAACATTCTTGATGTCTTTGTACGTTACATCGACGCTAATATTGCCTAATGATATCTGCGGCATATCAATACTCACTTTGTTGTTTGATGATTGAGAATAGCCTCTCAACCTCGTCTTTCTCCTTGAGAATCTTCAATAACTCAGCTTTAATCTCATTCTCTTTAGGTAGATTACCTCGCCAATCGGCTTTCTTTACCCTTTTTACCGCTTCATCTACTTCTAGAGCTAGTGATTTATTATTGACCAGGTTATGATATAAAGCTCTTTGCGCATTAGTTCTGATTTCATCTGGCAAATCATCCGTGACTGCGTTACTTACCTTTTTAGATAAGTCCGCGATTGTCTTCAAATATTCTTCGTAGTTGATAGCCTTAGCTTTGCGTTCTTTTATCACCTCGTTCAAGAGCTTGGACATCTTCTCAAAATAAGCAGGGTCTATCAAGTGCTCTTTTATAATTTTCCTACGCACGTTGTTTTCAATCGCTTCCGCCACCGCTTCTTTATTCGCTTTGATCCCTTCAGGCATACTGCTGATGGCAGCTGCGATACCGGAACTGACGATTATATCCAGTAAAGACATGTCGGCGAACGGGGATATGGTTCGGGGCTCTTCTGCTTGTATGTATGTGTCAATCAAATGCCGCATGTCAGCTTCATAGGTTTTCATATCAAGAGTTTCACCACTGGCGTTCTTAATTTCCTCCCAGAGTTTTAGGTAAAAATCGACTTTCGCCTTAATATCATCGCTATCTGTTTGGGAGTAGCCGGCCTCTTCTAATTCGGCCGTAATGTTGGTATAAGCGCGTATCAGAGCTACTGTCTGCTTGTACAAGGCCGTCCTTCTGGTTTCGGTGGCTTCGAGGTCGTCCTTATTTTCAGGATTACCGCAGAAGTAGTGAATATAAACCAGGGAGTCTTTGGGAGGTTGTACCGGTTCGCATAACAATGATATTTCTTCAAGAGCCTTATCGAGCAGTTCTCTACCTTTTTCCAAGCGGTCTTTTAGTAACACATCGACTTCCTGTTTGCCGAAGGTATCATAATCCAATTCTGAGGTGTATACGGCAACTGCGTTCTCTACTTTCTTAAACAGATCTTTGTAATCAACAATATAGCCGAACTGCTTATCCTCGCTGTCCAGTCGGTTCACTCGGCATATAGCCTGGAATAAGCCGTGGTCCTGCATGCTTTTATCGATATACAAATAAGTGCAAGGAGGCGCATCGAACCCTACCAATAGTTTATCCACAACAACAAGTAATTTCATGTTCACAGGCTCTTTTATGAACTTGGCTTTAGCTTCGTCTTCATATCTTTCGGTGGATTTTGTTCCGAGCAATGCTTTGTACATTTGAAAGATGTATTCCTTTTCTGTTTCCGTATTCGCTCCGGTATCTTCAGTCGTAATGTCTTTCGTTGCCGGATTGTACGAGGTAACGATGGCGCACTTACCGTTCAACTCGGTTCTCTGAAAGAGGTCGAAATATCGGCAAGCTTCATAAATGCTTGAAGCCACCAGGATAGTATTGCCCATCCCTGAATTCAATCGGGGTTTCACGTTAAAATCGAAAACGATGTCGCTCACAATCTTTTCTAGCCGTGAGCGTGAGCTGAGCACTTTCTGCAGCGTGCCCCATCTCTTTTTAAGTTCTGATTTCTGGAAGTCATTAAGCCCTTTGGTCTTAACCTCGAACCATTCGTCTATTTTTTGCTGTGATGATAATTTCTGATCTATATCACGCGCTTCATACATCAAGTCCAGCACTACCCCATCCTCTACGCCTTCGTTGAACTTGTAGGTATGGATATATTTGCCGAACACTTCCAGGCTGGTTTGCTCGTCCTGCTTCAAGAGAGGAGTTCCTGTAAAACCGATGAATACCGCGTTCTTTAAAATGGCTTTCATAGTCCTGTGGAGTTTGCCTGATTGAGTACGGTGGCATTCATCCACGAAAATAAATATTTCGCCGACAGTCTGGGACGGACTGTTTTCTAGTTCCTTAATGAATTCGTTGAAGTTATCGACGTCTTTCTTGCCAAACTTGTGTACAAGCGAACACAGCAAACGTGGTTTCGCCTTACTAAGCTGCGCCATTAAGTCTTTACCGCTGCGAGTCCGCGCCATGCTTTCACCCACGTCGTTAAATACACGCTCTATCTGCTTGTCCAACTCGTCGCGGTCGGTGACAATAACAACGCGAGCGTGCGGATTGTTTTCCAGTATCCATTTGGCGAGCCATACCATCACTAGGCTTTTGCCGCTACCCTGTGTTTGCCAGATGATGCCGCCTTCACGCCTTTTTACATGTTCCTGGGCAGCTTTCACGCCGAAGTATTGATGCGTGCGGCACACTTTTTTGATGCCGCTGTCGAACAACATGAAATCAAAGATAATTTCCAGGAATCGTTTCTTATCGCCTAATTTCAACAGGTATTTATCGAGTGGGTTTTGAACGTCGCTAGCTTCCTTCCATTTTGGATAGTATTTTTCCGGAGTGCCGATCATCCCATAGCGCAAACCCTCGGTATCATTCCCGGCAAAAATCCATTGCACAGTACTAAAAAAGGATTGGATAAATTCTTTCTGCTGGTTGACAATATTTTGCCGGATGCCTTCACCGATGGAGACGGTGCTCCGTTTCAGTTCCAGCACGCCTAGGGCGATACCGTTTATATACAGGACAATATCCGGGCGTTTATCATTATGCCCGCTGATGGTGACCTCTTCGGCGAGCGCAAAATCGTTTTTTGAGGGGTGTTTCCAGTCTATGAGCTCGACATTTTCAAAATTATCGCCTGCTTCGGCTTTAACTTTAACACCGTATCGAAGCAAGTCGTATACTTTTTTGTTGGCGCTGTATAATCCGTCGCTCAAGTCGTTAGCCGTTTTTGTCAGTTCATACAAGGCTTTGCCGATAAGGGCGTCATCATAGCCCCTTTTCTCTTTCAGGTACTTGCGGAGAATAGACTCCTCGATATTGCTATTCCCGAGACGGTCTTCCCAGTTGCCGAGATATGTATAGCCTAGTTGTTGTTTGAACAATTGGACCACGCGGTCTTGGGTGGCTTTTTCGATATCTCCGACTTCGCTCATATCAACCTCATATTCCCTTGGGCTAAAGTGGCTAGTGTTTCACAGGTTATATAGCTCACTATACCAGATGGTCCATTTAGCAAGCTCGGAATCGTGCAAACTAGTGGCTGCGTTTATAACACCGGCTGAAGTAAAAACGGAGAATTTAGCAATATCAGCCGTTAGATCCTTATACTCGGAAATCGTCTTGTCTAAGGAGGAATTCCCAGGATGTTTGACCACGGAAAAATAGGCATGTTTATATGGCTGTTCTTTATCACTTTCTAAACTTAGAGCCAGAAGCTGGTTACGCCATAACTGGTTCATCCCCCTCTGGAAAGGGCATTGTGCGTGTTTAGTATGATTTGTAAAAAATCTCCGATTCTTTTCAGTGATATCCCAGTACCGAAATTTGCGTACATCGTGATAGTAACAGAGGGGTTTATTATCTAAAATCTCCGAAAATGATTTACTGCAGTCGTGGCTTGCTGTTCTACCATTGCTTTTATAGCCGCCACACTCGGTAAATTCTTTCTCGGTGAGCTTGTGCTCAATCAGCCACAGGCATAGCTCACGCTTTTTATTATAGTAGGAAATAGCGATATCGGAATCCGTGCCGTAAAGCTTTGTGTGGTCACCTAATAATCCCTTACCGGTAATTGCCCCCCAAAACTCAATTTGAAAACCTCTATCCAGTTCTCCGGTAGCCAATTCATCAAAGTCAGACTTCAAGTGCCTTAAAACTTCATTTGCTTGCGGGTGTAATAGTACTGGTAAAAAGAGATTGGCATTTGCCGCCTGAGAGCTTGCCATATGATTAAAATGCTGGTGCAATTTGAAATAAAATCTTTCTTTGTGCTGTTTTAAAGTATTCACCACTAATGGATAAATAACAGGGAAGTTTTCCCTCACAGATTCGGGGAGGATGGCATCATAGGGTATTCTTCGCCCCCTGTGAATATAATAACCCTCTTCTTCAGTAATATTTTCCCATTTCCAGTTAATGAGGTGGATATACATTTCCTGCTGGAATGGATTCAGGGCATTCGGCAGTCTATACTTCTTACCGTTTGCGGTGATTTCTTTCATATCATCCTCTTCTTGCCGGTAAGTAATTCCTGCATCATACCTTGCTTGATAAGGCGGTATTTTGACAGCTTTTGCTCTAATGTCTCTATTTCCGCCTCCATATCAGAGAGAATGGTGGCGATGGCGTCTTGTTCTTCTATAATTGAGGGAAGCTTGAGTTCAAGATTAATCAAATTACTTCCATACATATGAATTATGGTTATACCCTGTGCCAGTTCTGCGATAGCATGCCTTTTTATCTGGGTAAGGTAGTGAGCCAGAAACTCTGAATTATAGCTATTATCTTTCTTCCTTAAGATAATGATGTCGCCGCCTAACAGGACATTGTCTTCCAATAATGCTGAAGCGATAGCCAAATCAATACCAACAGTTGTTGTCGAACCAGGCATAAGAACATCTCCATACTTTGATAATCTCCCCTCAATTGAATTAGTTCGACTCACCACGTGCTCTATTACTTGTTTGTATGTGGTAAATAGTTCACCATATAGAATGCATTGGTTGCTTCCCGAAGGATCTAGTTTGCCTTTGGAAAGCCCTCTGCCTTTTATAATATCTGCAACCTCCCCCAACCTCTTCGTTTCCCATTCCCTAGTAAACCCCGGCAGACGTTTTTTGCCGGTAAGCAATTCCTGCATAACGCCTTGCTTAATGTTCCGCTTTTTAGCGGTGAATTTTTCCAGACTGCTGATGAGGGCATCAACGTCAGAAAGGACTTGGGCGATGGCGGTTTGTTCGGTTCTGGTCGGAGGGAGAGGAATATTGTATTTGCTGACAGCTTCTTGAGTAATTCCGAAAAAAGTTGAGCCAGATTTCTCTTGTTCTATATGATTTTTGAAGGTTTGAGAATTTAATTGATAATAAAGATATTTTGGAACATACTTACCTAATAATGGACGAAAGACCAACAGATGACTATTTAGTGATGCCTTATTCGGGGCTGGAATTTTATTAATATATAAGACCTTGCCAATGGTGCCGTCTTTAGTCATTAAGACATCATCATTTTTTAATTGTATGTCTTTCGCTACTTCGTATCTTTTAAGGGGAATATGGTACACCTCATCCCACCGTATCTCCCCTTCTTTAAAATTCACACCTGTAATTAAAAATGGATCGTCGGGATCCATCGTGAATTCCGATTGTTTGAGACCTTGCCACCCTATCCTTCCATACATGGATGAAATACTCTTCAATTGTGGAGTATCCCAATACTTGGGAATAACCCCAACCTCGGTCTGCTTGTACCCCACTTTTACTTCCATGAGAACCCCATTTTATCCAGGTGTGAATCAACCTCTTTCTCTAATTCAGCCACTTCGGCAGTCAACTGTGGCAAAGTGCGTTCATACCGTTCCGCCAGTTCTTTAATGCGTCCGGTCAACCGCTGGCTCACCCTTTGAATTTCTGCTTGAACATCGTTCTCCAGATTTGTCAGCCACTTGTCTTCAACCACCAGCGTCTTAATCTCGTCTTCGCTAAGGACTTTATACTTTTCCAGCAGTTTCTTCCCCAGAGCAAGCTGGGCTTCTTTTATCTTTTTATTAGATTCCGCTTCCTGCTCCAGTAGCCCTAGGTATTGCTTCAATATTTCCAGTTCATCGGCGGATTCATCATCATCCTTAATTTCTTTGAGCCGCTGCTGCACCGCGGCTTTAATTATCTTGCCTTTGTCGTTGGTAACATCATTCAGCAGACCCTCATCGCCGCCGTGCTCTTCTGCCATCTCTTCCATCTGCCGGGTAACGTCATCGCGGTCGGTTTCAAGCTTATCAATCACTATTTGTTCTGTATTGAAGTAGCGATTAATCACCAGTTGTTTTGGTATCAGGCGGCCTTCCCACTCGTTTTTCTTCTTCGTATCTTTGTCGATTTCCCTGCCGGCTTCCCAGCCGTCATCCACCAAAGCGTAGACATCATCCTGCATTGTTTCTGTCCAGTAGGTTAAAAGGCACTGGTAGATGTCGTAGTTATCAATCAGGCTCACTCCGACAAATATCTGGAGCAGATCTTCCGAAAGAACAGAGATCAGTTTTTTGGGTTTATCACCAACAGCGAGTCCCTTGAGCTTCGACATGTTTTTGATTTTCCATTTGTCAAAAAGCTCCTGGGCTACCTGGTTATAGGCTATGGATTCGGGATTGGAAACAATTGTAGGTCTAATCTGATTGGCTTTAATGACAAGCCTGCTATAGTCCTTCCGGCTACTATCGGTAAAAAGGGCTTTTCTGAGAGACGGGCACACATCCCAGTACGCTTTTAAGGCATCAATATCAGCGTTTGGAATGCCCCCTAAGAGATGCGCTTCGATGTTCTGTATGTCTTCCGGTTCCTGGCTATCGATGTAACGGGGAATGTTCAGATTGAAATCGTTGGTTTCGATCTCGGCAACCGATACCATGCGGCTGTATTTTTCTATTTCAATCTGGTTGTTGAACACGTCCACGATTTTATGAATGTCCTGCTCGCGAAGACGGTTCTTGCTACCATCCTTCATAAACTCTTTTGAGGCATCAATTATAAATATTCCCTTGCGATTCTCGTCATTTTCCTTATTAAGCACGATGATACAGGCGGGAATGCCTGTCCCATAGAACAGATTCGCAGGGAGACCGATGATACCTTTTATATAGCCTCTACGGATAATGTTTTTTCTTATTTCCGCCTCGGCGTTACCACGGAATAACACACCATGCGGAAGAATCACGGCACCCTTGCCCTTCCTTTTCATTGAACGAATGATGTGCAAAAGAAAAGCATAGTCTCCATTCTTCTTAGGCGGTACGCCGTAACCGTTAAAACGTTCATGTGGGTCGGATACAGTGCCACCTTGGACAGCGAATCCATTAGTCCAAGCCTTGTAGGAGAAGGGTGGATTAGCCACCACGAAATCAAAGGTTTTCAATCGTCCATTTTCGTCAAGAGTCTGGGGACTCGACAAGGTGCTTGTACCCTTATAGATGTCGGCAGTGGCATTTCTATGAATCATCATATTCATCTTTGCCAGCCCCGCTGTTGCAACATCCATCTCCTGTCCATAAATAGACATTCCATTCTCGGATTCGTCAGCTACTTTGAGAAGTAACGACCCTGAGCCGCAGGTAGGGTCATAGACCGTTGTAGATGGAGTCACCTTTGAAGTAATACCTACGACCTTCGCCATAACGCGGCTGACTTCGGCAGGTGTATAGAAGTTACCTTTGCTTTTACCGCTTTCGGTGGCAAAGTTTCGCATCAAGTATTCGTAAGCATCTCCGAGAATATCATCCCCTTCGGCTCGGTTTTTGCTGAAGTCAAGTTCGGGATTTTCAAAAATAGTGATAAGGTTTGAGAGGCGGTCAACCATGTCTTTACCGCTACCGAGTTTATCCGGACTATTAAAATCCGGCATTTCCGAGAGTTTATTAGCTTGGGCAATGGGACCGATGATTTTCTTATTGATATCATCGCCGATGGTTGGCTTGCCTTTGAGAGCAACCATGTCTTTAAAACTGGCACCCTGGGGTACTGTTATTTGAGCATACGGCACATCGGCATATTTGTCGGAGATATATTTAACAAACAGTAATACGAGAACATAGTCTTTGTATTGAGAGGCGTCCATACCACCACGAAGTTCATCACAACTTTTCCAGATCGAACTATATAATTCAGACTTTTTGATAGCCATTATTGAGACTCCATTCAGTAATCATTATGTTCTACCGACTCGTGATGGATGGCGACTGCCATCGTAGGTCTTGGCAATGATCTTACTGATGCAATATCTGTCAATCGCTGTGTCAGTTTATCCCTCTCATACTACTCCTAACGACTTAAAAAGTGCACCTGAGTAAATCGGAGCAAGCATTCCATTAAAAAGAAGCCTTCCCGGTAGCAGCAATTGTACACCTTTTACCAAAGGCTTACAAAACATAACCCTTTTGGAGCATAAGAGAATCAGGTGCGCAAGAGAGGGGCATAATACTTTAGGGCACACACTAGGGCATCCATAGACGAAGTACGGGCAATATTCGATATTAGAAGTAGTCGTCGGATCCGCTCTCTCATACCAGAGAAAGAACATTAGCCTTTTGACCAACCAATGGATTTTGGTGCCCTTTACTTCATCCACTTACCTCTTCCACCGCTGCATAAGTATTCTGTTTTAGAAGCTATTTCATATCTTGGAACTTGAGTTTAGTCCTCTCCTGAGGGTTTGTCAATAATAGATAAAAAGGAACGTTTTTACTTTCTGATTCTGCGGAGATTAATAATTTGTGCTATATTTTGACGTAATTATACAATGGAGGTAAAAATGCCTGATTATTGGTTAGATCACATTCACTTAATGAGCCCGGACCCAGTGAAAACTGCTGATTTCTACGAGAAAATGTTTGCTGCAAAGCGGGTGAGTATGCGCGATGAAGGCGATGGGCGAGCAATGGCGAAACTTGATTTGAACGGTATAACCATACTGATTAACCAGCGAACAGGAGATAACGCCCAAGTTGGATTAGGCCACTTCGGGATTAGAACCGACAACCTTGATGAAGCAGTAGCAACAATGAAGGCCGAGGGTGTTCAGTTCACCCAGGACATAAAAGAAATACGATCCGATTTTAAATTATCATTTCTTAAAGCTCCAGAGGATGTGTCAATTGAGCTACAGGAAGGCAGTTTCTGAATTCTGAACCGGCAGCAGACACTGGCTGATAAATAATATATCTTATCTTTCGGTATATCCACAGAGAACAAACAGTTACCAGATTCTCTACTCTCCCCATGCCTTTTTCAATATGTCAGTGTCATATACATATTCTTGAATCCGAGTCGCCTTACCTTTCTTTACGTCAATTATGGTTACACCACTAAATTTGAAATCTTTCCCCTCCCGATTCGTTGCAATTTCATCCCATTCAACTGCAAAAATGTTTGTGTTACCAAGAGCCAGCACATTAGTAACAAAGACATTCTTCAGAGTGATACTAATCTTAGAATAGTGTTCCATTAATTTGTGAA
>SDBU01006548.1_pt1 | contig 13672 bp, 13 predicted proteins | sample 2277071 | NCBI WGS metagenome assembly SDBU01 (sample SAMN10397929, study PRJNA504765) | marine sediment metagenome | isolation source: marine sediment core GS08_GC12, 126 cmbsf | place: Arctic Ocean: Gakkel Ridge, Loki's castle | collected 2008
ATTGTTGAAGAGGAAGAAGAAAAGGGAAAGAAGCGGCGGTGGGCAGTGCGTGATGAGACCCTGTGCCTGGGGTGTGGCGTCTGCTACTCAGCCTGCAAGTTGGGCGGGATCATCATGAAACCCCGCGCACAGAGGGTCTTCACTCCGGAGACTATTTTTGACCGTCAGGTATTGATGGCCATTGAGCGGGGCAAGCTGGCCAACCTTATCTTCCCCGAGCGGGAAAGACTAAGCCACCGGGCACTGGGACGAGTCATTGGTGTGCTGGAAAAATCTCCTCCTTTCAAGGCAGCGATGGCAATCAAGCCGCTGCGGTCAGCATTCCTGAACACACTGGTCAAGGAAGCCAAAAGACAGTTAGGCGAAATAAGTGAAGTCGTTGGCTGACACTACCCTATACCTCGATATGCAAGTATGTCCTGGCCAATAGTCCAATAACAAAGGCGAATGCCGCCACCCCCAGACTAATTAACACCATCTCCAGAAATCTCTTTCTGAAAGAAATTTCTTTGGCTACCGAGATGTAAAAAGAGAAGAAAAAGATAACGATAACAGCGTTAAAAACCATAAAGCCTAGAGAGAAGTATATATTGTCGAAAATGAAGTAAGGGAATATCAAGAACAAAACAGCAAAAAGATTGGCCAAGCCAGCATAAAGAACTGCCTTGAAAGGACTGCGGATACTCCCGCCAGCTTTTGTAGCGAGGTACTCGGTGCTTGCCACCGATAGAACCATAACAATCCCGGCAATCAGGCCCGCGATTATAATCAGACTTTTCTCGGGGAGGGCAAGAGTCAGACCAGCTAGTGTTCCGGTAAGTTCCACCAGTGCCACATTCAAACCCCGCACCATATCGGCCGTATATTTAAGACGTTCTTCGTCAATTAAACCGATGAGTTGCCTTTCGTGTCTGTTTTCATCCTGGGCAACATTCGCTGCCTCTGGGATAAATTTGGCAATATCGGTGTATGTTTTCTGAGCCTGTCCCTCCCCCTCTTCCATCAGCTTAATACCAAAGGTTATGCCAAATAACCTCGAAATCAAATAGTACAGCCATATCTTGAATTTATTGGGTCTGGCACTCTCACCTGAATATTTTTTCCAGAAGTCATGATGCGCCAGCTCATCATTGGCAATACGCCTGAGAATATCTTTGTTATGAGTGCCCTTTATTGATTGTGCCAGTTTCCCGTAGATGAAATATTCGGTGATTTCAGCCTTCTGCACGGCTAAGATTTTTCCTTTTATCTTTTCGTCTAGCATTTGGGTTTCCATATTTAAGCGAAGTTACTTAATGCTGATATTACCTCTTGTTTTATGTAAAGCATGCGGCGTCTTGCATCGAGATGCTCGAGCAGAAGTAGTCAGCAACATAGATTTACCTTTGAAAGAACCTGCCCAATTAGTGCCAGATAAGGACTAATCTGCCACCAAAACCCGATACTTAAGCTACCAGGGAGTTTCCTTCTCTTTCAGAGTTTCAATGAGAGCGTCAATGGTGATTGCCGCCAGAGTCATCGTCTGAAAATTCCCCCGGACACTCAATCTCGTGGCCAGCTTGGCCATGACTTCGTTACTGGGTGCTTCCAGTATATTCACAAAATCATACTGACCTAAAAGGGCATACTGGTCAAGGATTTTAACCCCCATAAACTCCACTTGCTTATTGATTTCCCTGAGCGTCTCCGGGTCATCCTGAACGGCTTTCCTCCCGGTATCAGTGAGCGTGTTGAGCATTAAATAGACCGGCATGGCTACCTCCTTTTTGGGCGGAATCTTTAACCGTATTATGTAGGTATGACTTACCAGTTTGTCAATGCTTCGCCGTATTTCTCCGATAGGCAAATTATGGTATAATGTGCCAAATATGCTGAAACTACTATCTGGGAACGAAGCTCTCGCCTTGGGAGCCTACCACGCTGGTATCAAAGTAGCCACTGCCTATCCCGGAACCCCAAGCACGGAAGTACTCGAATCCATCGCTCACTTTGACGATGTTTATGCGGAATGGTCAACGAATGAAAAGGTGGCGATGGAGGTAGCGTTAGGAGCAGTCTATGCCGGGGTACGTGCCATGGTTTCCATGAAACAAGTGGGATTAAATGTTGCCAGCGACCCCTTTATGGCCGCATCAACCACCGGAATTAATGGCGGACTGGCGGTGATTAGCGCCGATGACCCAGGAGCCCACAGCTCTCAGGGAGAACAGGATAACCGCCATTACGCCAAACTTGCCAAGGTGCCCATGCTGGAGCCCAGCGACAGCCAGGAAGCCTACGACTTCATGGCACATGCTTTTGAACTCAGTGAACGTTTTGATACCCCGGTGCTGGTGCGCACCACCACCCGCATCTCTCACTCCAAGTCGGTGGTAAAAATCGACCGGAGTCGAAAGATGCCAGCCGGACTGCCAGCTTTCCGTCACGAAACGGCAAAATACGTGATGCTGCCGGTTCATGCCCGTCTCAGGCATCCATTGATGGAAGAGCGCCTGGTCAGGCTGGCCACTTATGCCGAGACCTCTCCACTGAATCAGGTGGTCTGGGGCGAGCGACAACTTGGCATTGTCACCAGTGGCATTGCTTATCAGTATGCCCTCGAGGTCTTTCCCAAAGCCTCCTTCCTTAAGCTAGGTATGACCTACCCCCTACCCAGGAACTTACTCCACCACTTTGCGTCTCAGGTATCCCACCTGATCGTTATTGAGGAACTAGACCCGTTTCTTCAGGAGAACATCCAGGCGATGGGGATAAAGGTTACCGGCAAGGAATTCATCCCCAGGTTGGGAGAATTAAACCCGGATATTATCGAAGAAGCCGGTAGACAGGCTGGTTGGTTGACCGGCGCTTCATCCCGGAAGATTGAGATTGCTCCAGAATTGCCAAAGCGTCCTCCCCTCCTCTGCCCGGGCTGCCCGCATACCGGACTATTTTTTGTCCTGAGCAGCATCGGGCAACAGGCAAAATTCGCCAAAGCCACAGATAAAACGCCTAACGAGGCAAAGTTAATCATCACCAGTGTTATTGGCTAATATACCCCAAGCGATTATAAGAAACACCTTGCCATGGATACCTGCACCTGCATGGGTGCCAGCATCGGTCAGGCGATGGGTATGGAAAAGGCTGGCGTCAGCGATAAAGTGGTCGCCGTCATCGGCGATTCCACCTTCCTGCATTCCGGCATCACCGGCCTGGTCGATGGTATTTACAATAAATCTCAAATAACCCTCATCATCCTGGATAATGGTACCACAGCCATGACCGGGCACCAGGAGCATCCGGGTACCGGTATTTCAGCACAGGGTAAAGAAACCCAGAAAGTGGTGCTGGAAAAACTGGTCCGGGGAATCGGGGTCAAGGATGTTAAGGTAGTTGACGCCTTTAATCTGAAAGAACTAAGGGAAAGTGTCCGGAATTCCCTCGCCAATCCTGAACTTTCGGTGGTTATTGTCCGTGGTGCTTGTTCGGTGCGTGCGCCGAAACGTGGTGAGCCGAGAGCCATTGATGCCGAGAGGTGTAACCTCTGTGATGCCTGTCTTCTGCTGGGCTGCTCGGCGATTCAGAAAGAAGGTGAGCGGATTCATATTGACCCGGTGTTATGCGTGGGTGAAGACTGTACCATTTGTCAGCAACTCTGTCCTCAACAAGCAATAGCTCCTCAGTCAAAAATTGCGAGTACGGTAACCGAATGAAGAAACTAGATTTGCTTCTCACTGGAGCGGGAGGCCAGGGAATCATTCTGGCGAGCGATATCATCGGTGAGACTGCCATCGCCGCCGGCTACGATGTCAAAAAAACCGATACTATCGGCATGGCCCAACGCGGGGGCAGTGTTACCAGCAATGTGCGCATCGCCCGTCAGGTTTGGTCGCCTTTGATCAAGCAGGGTGAGGTGGACTTATTGCTTGCTCTGGAGAAACTGGAAGCTGCCCGGTGGGCTAATTATCTTAGAAGCGGAGGCATAGCTATCGTTAACAATCAGGCACTGCCACCGCTGTCGGTCAGTTTGGGCAATGCGCATTACCCTAGTGATGAGGAGATAATCGGTATCCTGAAACAGCGGACAGACCGTTTTTACTTTACCGAGGGCACCCGTCGGGCAAAAGAATTAGGTAATATTAGGACACTCAATATGTTTATGCTCGGCTACGCCTCTCTCTTCCTGCCATTTAAAGCCCAGCTCTGGAAAGACAGCATCTCCCGGCGCTTACCCGCCAACCTGCGGCAAATCAATCTCACTGCCTTTGACCAAGGGAGAAAGGAAGTTAAAGGTGTCCGTGTCTGAAAGAATTCGGAAAAGTATGGCAGAGGGTTCCTGGATTCGGCGTATGTTTGAAGAGGGAGCCGAACTAAAAAAACGTTACGGCGAGGAAAATGTCTTCGACCTTTCTTTAGGCAATCCGATAATAGAACCTCCGGCTGAGTTTTTCCGGGAACTAAAGAAGCTGGCGGAGCACCCTCAATCTGGAATGCATCGCTACATGAGCAATGCCGGCTATGCCGAAACCAGAGCCGCGGTTGCCGAACAGCTCTCACTTGAAACCGGCATCAAGTTCACCTTGAATGAGATTATTATGACCTGTGGCGCAGCCGGGGCTTTAAACGTGGTGCTGAAGACAATCCTCAACCAAGGGGATGAGGTCATTATCTTTGCTCCCTACTTCGCCGAGTATGTCCATTACATTGACAACCACTATGGGGTGGCTAGAATTCTCCCCACCGATGAGCAATTCGCCCCCAGACTGGACGCTTTGGAAGAAACCATCAATAAAAAGACGAGAGCAGTTATGGTAAACTCACCAAACAATCCTTCCGGTGCCGTTTACAGTGAAGAGAAGCTGTGTGAGCTGGGGGAATTGCTCCGCAAAAAGGAAGCCCAATATGGGACACAGATTTTGCTCATCAGCGATGAGGCTTACCGCAAGCTTATCTATGACAATTTACAATATCCTTTTCCCCTGCACCACCACACTCAGAGCCTCATCACCACTTCACATTCCAAAGACCTGGCCTTGCCCGGTGAACGCATCGGCTACATCGCCATCCACCCCGAATGCCGCGAGCGGGAGGAATTAGTAAACGGCTTCATCCACGTCAATCGAACATTGGGATTTGTCAATGCCTCGGCATTGATGCAACACCTGGTGCGCAATCTTCAGTCGGTAAACGTTTCCGTAGCTGAATATCAGCAGAAAAGAGACTCCCTCTATGAAAATTTAACCGGGATGGGCTATTCCGTAACCAAGCCACAGGGGGCTTTCTACATGTTTCCCAAATCCCCGCTGGAAGACGATGTTAAGTTTGTGAGGGAACTACAGCAGTTGAAGGTGCTGACGGTGCCCGGACAAGGCTTCGGGACGCCGGGATATTTTCGCATCGCTTACTGTGTTGAAGACAGGGCACTTGAGGATTCACTACCTGGCTTTCGTCAGATGGCTGAAAAAATTGGCTTGGTCTAGTACCTTACCATAAGTGTTAGAGATGAGGAGATTCAAATGTCGGAAAAGACAAACGAAGCATCTGAGGCATTAATAGAATTGAGAGCTGAAGCCAGGAAAGAACCCATTGCCTCCTTCCTCAACATGCGGCTGTTAGAGTTGTCTCCAGGCCACGCCAAGGTATCAATCAAGATAATCCCTGAACATTTAAACTTTAATAATTTTATCTTCGGTGGCATTACTATGGCAGTGGCTGACCAGGCCTTCGGCTATGCCGTTAACTCGGTTAACCGTCCCAACGTCGCTTCACAGTTCAACATTCACTTTATTGCTCCCGCCAAAGTAGGTGATGAGCTCATCGCTGAAGGCCAGGTGGTAAAGAGCGGCAAACGGGTCAGCATCGCCGAGATGACGGTGACCAACCAGGAAGGAAAGCTTATCGCCAAAGCCACCGGGACGACAATTCCGGTGAATAAGCTATAAGAGAGACAAGAAAAGCTTAAGGCATACCCCTCCACCCAAACTTCCCCACTCCTTTCATAAACGGACAGGGTTGGCCACGATAGTGTTGCGTTTTATGGCCCAACTTTTCACAGGTGCTGCAGGTTCCATGGTGGGGGCGGGAACTGCTATTCCTCCAGACTTCGTCCTTCAGTTCTTTTGGAAGTGGGCATCCTCTTTGAAAACCCTTAGCCATTTTAACCTCTTAGTTGAACTCTAGCATCAACGCTTCCACAGTAGCCAACTATTCATCCTCTCCATCCAACGCAATATGTACTCACCACTCAACCTTTTACCATGGAAGGTCACTTCGATCTTAGTATCACTCCAGAACTTCGTCTCATACGTTCCACGATCCCAAATCCTGACCCTCCCGGCACCGTACTGGCCTTTAGATATCTTGCCTTCAAATTTTCTATAACTCAGGGCGTGGTCTTCAACCAGCATCGCCACTCTACGAACTCCCGTCTCTTCTGGCACACCCCTCGGCACTGCCCAGCTTTTCAACACACCATTTCGTTCCAGCCTCAAATCATGATGCCAGCCAGCTTTCAGCGCCTCATGCTCATGGATTACAAACTTGCTCATGAATCACAAACGCGGTCACGAATTAACCCTCTTCATAGTATTACATCGGCAAATGTGCCTTTGTCAACCATAGCCAAAAAAGTTTTTCAGAATCTCTGGTACACTCACGAATATTGACAGGGCAACTTTCATTATGGTAAACTTCCTCCTCGTTAGTAAGTTTTAGGCAAATCCAGAGCCATGAACATTACTCGTTACCGATTGGAGAGAACAAAATTCGTCTTTACCAGGCGCACTACAGTGCGCTTGGGAGGATTTTAGCACGCATTTAACTAATTAGACATATCTAGCCTAAATAAATTTGAACAGAATACCTCCCAAGCGAGAGGTATTCTTATGTAGTAGACATTACCTGCCGGGTACACATACGAACAAGGATATGAAACAAAGATTAATGTTATGCTAAACAACAATCAGGATACCATTCCAAAGCTCATTACGCACAACTATGAGAAGTGGAACCAGCAGGTTGCTATGTGCATGAAAAGCTTCGGCGTCTGGCAGAGATATAGCTGGCAGGAATATTATGAGAAAGTAAAATACTTTTCCATCGGACTGGTCAGGCTCGGATTGCAGCCAGGTGACGTGGTCTGCATCATCGGGGATAATGAACCGGAATGGTTCTGGGGTGAGTTTGCCACTCAAGCCGCCGGCGGTATCGTCACCGGGATATTCGTTGATTCGATTCCATCTGAAGTGAAATACATTGCCGAGCATTCGGGGGCCAAGTTCGCCATCGTCAATGACCAAGAGCAAACGGATAAATTCCTCGAGATTAAGGATGAACTACCTTTGCTCAAGAAGGTTATTTACTGGGACCCTAAGGGGCTGCGGAATTATGATGACCCGATACTTGCTTCCTTCACCGAGGTAACCAAGCTAGGCAGAGCATATGAACAAATGCATCCTGGTCTGTTTGAGCAGAATGTGTCCCAAGGCAAAGCAGATGACATGGCCTTCATCTACTATACTTCAGGAACTACCGGCTTACCTAAGGGAGCGATGCTCACCCACCAAGCCCTGATCAATACCGCACAGGCATTTGTTGACCGCTATCCAATAAATGCGAACGATGATTTGATTTCTAACTTCCCGGCAGCCTGGGTTGGAGACAGCTTTTTCGCTACCATTCCACACCTGCTTAGTGGAGCAAGACTCAACTTCCCTGAGGAACCAGAAACCGTGGCTGCGGATACCCGGGAAGTTGGACCCAACTTCGTCATCTATGGACCTCGGCAATGGGAAAGCCTAGTCAGTGAAATTCAGGTAAAGATGTTCGATGCCCACCCACTGAAGCGCTTCTTCTATAACCTCCTCCTCCCCGTAGGTTACAAAATGGCTGATTTTCGCTTCGAGAGGAAGAAACCTAACCTGTTCTGGCGAGCCATTCACGGAATTGCTTATCTCCTTTTATTCCGTCCCTTAAAAGACCAACTCGGGTTAAGTAGAGTCAGGTTTGGCGTCACCGGAAGTTCTGTCCTGAGTCTGGATACCTTTCGGTTAATTCATGCCATCGGTGTTGAATTGAGACAGAACTACGGTAGTACTGAAGCCGGCCTTATCTCCTCTCACGGAGAAGGAGAAATCAAATTTGAGAGCGTGGGACGTCCGGCAATCGGCACCGAGGTCAGAATAACTGATGAGGGAGAACTCCTGGTAAGAAACAACTCCCTATTCAATGGCTACCACAAGGATCCCTCCAAAACCACGGAAACTCTAATCGACGGATGGTGCCGCACCGGCGATGCGGTCAATATCGACGATGATGGACACCTGCTGTTCATCGACCGTCTTGACCACATGGGACAGTTACGCTCTGGTATCAAATACGCTCCTCAATATGTGGAAGGTCGGTTGAGATTCAGCCCCTATATTAAAGATGCCATGGTCATCGGAGGTAAGGATAAAGATTTCGTATCGGCAATACTCAATATCGACTTTGCCATGGTAGGTAAGTGGGCAGAACGTAACCACATCCCCTACACTACCTTTGTTGACCTGTCACAGAAAGAAGAGGTGGCCAATTTGGTGCAGAAAGACTTAGTTCGCGTCAATGGCTATCTTCCCGAACCAGCCCGGGTCAGGAGATTTGTTCTGCTCCACAAAGAGTTTGACGCTGACGAAGCGGAACTTACTCGAACCAGAAAGCTAAGACGGGAGTTTATGGAGGAACGCTACAAGGAGTTAATCCAAGCAATATATGAGGACGGGAAGGAGATAAATGTCAAAGCCCCGGTGACCTACCGCGATGGAAGAAAGGGAGTAGTCACCACCGGCATCAAAGTCAGGCAAATCGATTAGAGAGGCATATGGTTAAGTGGAACTGTTACCGCAGTTTTTAATTACTGGCATCGCAGTCGGCATGGTCTATTCCCTGATTGCGCTTGGTTTTGCCCTCATCTGGAAATCGAGCAGTGTGGCTAACCTGGCACTGGGTCAGATTGTGCTGGTTTCCTCCTGGTTCACCTACGCTATGCTGGTACAGGCCCAGCTCCCACTCTGGCTGGCTTTTCCCCTGGTTATTCTCTTTGCCTTAGCTCTAGGCTGGACGATCGAGCGATTTGCCCTACGTCCCCTCATTGCTCAGCCTATTCTGGCACTAATTACGGTAACCCTGGGCATCGGCTACTTTATTGAAGGCGTAGTAACTTTCATCTGGCCCTGGAGTGTTGATGCCCTGCCACGGCTGTTCCCCAGAGAGGTAATTCACATCGGCTCAGCGGTGGTTTCCCAGGAATACGTCTGGGTAATGGGTATCTGCTTGATGGTATTCGTTCTCCTGACGCTGTTCTTCCGCTATCACAAGATGGGGATTGCCATGAGAGCCACGGCGGATGACCAGATGGCAGTCCAAGCCTGTGGCATCCCGGTGACCAAAGTTTTCTCCATATCATGGATGTTTGCCTGCGTAGTGGCGGCTATCGGCGGTATTCTAATTTCCAGCATCGGCGGCATTACCCACGGCCTGGTTGAGACCGGGCTTAAAGCCTTCTCCGTAGTAATACTGGGCGGTCTGAACTCCTTCGTTGGTGCCATTGTCGCCGGCCCAATAATCGGACTCTGTGAGAGTCTCGGCGGCGGTTACCTTACGCCCTTTCTCTGGGCCGGAGTTAAGGATATCATACCGTTCATCATTATCATTATTGTGATGATTATCAAACCCTACGGACTATTTGGAGAAGTCCGCATCGAGAGGATATAGCCGAATGAGTCTACCGAGTGGAACCCGAAATTATACTTATGCTCAAGATATGACGATTCTACGCACTAAAACTCACTGGGTATTGTTAATTGGCTTTTTGATTCTCCTCTTCATGGCACCATTGTATCTTGGAAACTACTGGCTAGGCGTAACCAACTTGATTGGCATTACCCTTATCGCTGCCATAGGACTGAACATCCTGACTGGCTACTGCGGTCAATTATCGATTGGCCATGCCGGCTTCATCGCCGTAGGAGCTTATACCGCGGCGGTACTGACCAACCGGCTGGAACTTCCCTTCCTGGTGGGACTAATTTGCGCCGGGCTTAACGCTGGACTAATCGGGCTTATCTTCGGTCTTCCTTCAGTACGAGTCAAAGGTTTTTACCTGGCAATCACCACCATCGCCGCCCAGTTTATCATTATTTGGGTCATCAACCACTTATCAGTGACTGGCGGCTATGTTGGCATCAAAGTGCCCTATGCTTCCATTGGCAGTTTTGTCTTCAAGAGTGAGGCAAGTCAGTTTTATCTCGTCTTTAGTATTGTTGCCCTCTGTACCTTCTTTGCCAAGAATCTGGCGAGGACAAAAGTGGGGCGAGCCTTCATTGCCATCAGAGATAATGACCTGGCAGCTGAGGTAATGGGCATCAACCTTCTTTACTATAAGCTGCTTGCCTTCTTCATCGGTTGCTTTATGGCCGGTATCGCCGGCGCCCTCCTTGCCCACTGGATTGGCTTTCTCAATGCAGAGCAATTCAGCCTGAAGGAGTCAATATTGTACATCGGGATGATAATTATCGGTGGTCTGGGCACGACCGTCGGACCTATCTTCGGTGTGGTTTTTCTCCGCCTTCTTCAGCAAATCCTAACCGTAAAAATTGTTCCCTTCCTAGAGGCAAATATTGCGTTACCCGCCGGATTCGCCACCGGGGTCACCCCGATGTTATTCGGTCTGGTCATCATCCTGTTTCTCATCCTTGAGCCGAGGGGGATGGCTCATCGCTGGGCGTTGTTTAAGTCAGCCTATCGGCTGTGGCCATTCTCATACTAGATTAAAAAGGGAGGTATACGCTATAATGTAACGGTCGAAAAAAGATAAGAAACCTTAAATCTGGAAAGGAGAAGAAATAATATGAAACAGAAAAGATTAATGGTGGTAGCCGGGGTTATCTTGCTGGTACTGGTACTGGCAGTGGTGCCTGTTATCAGCGCCTGCGCCGGTCCCGGCGGAAAAACGATAAAGGTAGGCATGAGCACACCTTCAACCGGCCCGGCTGCCGAAAAGGGATCCCCCATGGGGCATGCCAATCTTGATGCGATTGAATACATCAATAACGAACTCGGAGGCGTTGCCGGATACCCCATTGAGGTAGTGTGGCTGGACAACGCCTATGATGCTTCCAAAGTAGTCACCAATGTCAAGAGGTTCATGGATGAGGATTGTGTCCTGTTCACCACCGCTTCCTCGGCAATGATGTCAGCATCAATGGAAATCGCCAACCGGGCAAGTTTTCCCGGCATTGCTTCCTTTAATTCCCCGATATTGCACCGTCCACCACTGCACATCTACGGACAGATGCCAGATTACGGGGACGACTGGGCCGCTTTTGCCAAATACTACATGGAAAACATCTGGAAGGGGCCGGGGAAACCCAAGATGGCAATGCACCTGCTCAATAACCCCACCGGCTACGGCGCTCTGGATGCGTCTAAAGCCGCCGCTGAAGAGCTGGGCATCGAAATCATTTCCGTCGATGAGCACAAGGCAGCCACTACTTCGGAAATGGATTCCTTAACCCGAATCAGGGCGTCAAATCCTGATGTCCTTTACATTTCCAGCACACCGGCACCGACCGCCCTCATCATCAAGAACGCTGTTGACCTGGGGTTATATCCCGGTGTAACCATCGGTTTGGGACACGCCGGTATTACCTCAGCACTGGTTGACATCGCCGGCGCAGATGTTGTCGAAGGCGTTTACGGAGTATTCCCCACCGTGAACTGGGGTGATGATGTTCCCGGCATGGCCAAGATGACCGAATATGTCCGCAATCTTCACCCTAATGATGAAGGCAATATGGACTACATCACTTCCTGGGCACAAAGCTTGATCGTGGCCGAGGTATTAAGGCTAGCCGTAGAAAATGCCGGCTACGATGTATTGGCCAAGGGAGGCGAAGAAGCCTGGCAAGCAGTTGAGACCCAAGGTATCCAGAAGCTAAATAACTTTGACGTCGGGGGGCTTCATGGTCCAGTAAGTTACACTCCCGGCGATAACCGATTGTCTAAGTCGGTTCGAATCTTCCAGATACAGAACGGGGCAATCACCCCGATAACTGACTGGATAGAAGCACCAGTAGTCAAATATGAAGAGTTCGATTGGTTTGGTCAGTAGTGAGAATAGATAGGGGCTCCGCATACGCGGAGCCCCTGCGGAGAAGCAGTAAATATGCTTAAACTTAATAACATTGAGGTTACCTACCTCAATGTTATCCGGGTTTTGCATGGCGTTTCGTTGGATGTACCGGATGGCTCAATTGTTACCCTTCTCGGGGCTAATGGTGCCGGTAAAAGCACCACACTCAAGGCAATCTCCGGCCTGCTTCATATTGAAGAAGGAGAGGTAACTGATGGCAGCATCCAGTGGAATGGGAATAGAATTGACCGGAAAAGTGCCGAAGAAATCGCCAGGCTCGGTATCATTCAGGCGCTGGAAGGACGCCGGGTCTTTGGACACCTCAACGCTGAAGAAAACCTGACGGTTGGGGCTTATCAACGCAAGAACCGCCATGCTGTAAAACAGGATATGGAGATGGTCTATCACTACTTCCCACAACTCAAGGACCTCCGGCACAACATCGCTGGCTATCTCTCCGGAGGCGAACAGCAAATGCTGGTTATCGGTAGGGCGATGATGGCCGCCCCCAAGCTCATGATGCTGGATGAGCCGTCACTGGGTCTGGCACCACTACTCGTCGAAGAGATTTACGATATTATCAATCGATTTAATACCGAACAGAAAACTTCAGTACTGCTGGTAGAGCAGAACGTCAGGATTGCCCTCAGCATTGCTCACTACGGTTATGTTATGGAAAACGGCCGCATTGTGCTTGATGGTTCGGCTGACTTCCTCAAAAATAACGAGGATGTAAAGGAGTTTTACATGGGGTTATCCGCTATGGGCGCTAAGAAGAGCTACCGTGAAGTAAAACACTATAAGAGGCGCAAGAGATGGCTGTAAAAGGTAACCCAGGAGAATATTTTGACGAGTTGGAGACAATGCCAACAGAGGCTAGAACCAGATACCTCGACCAGAAGCTGTCAGAAACGATAGCTCATGCTTATAGTTACTCTCCCGCCGCCAAGGACCTATTTGACCAAGCGGGAATTAGCCCCAATAAAATCCGCACCGTAAAAGACCTGGAGAAGGTACCCATCACCAGGAAAACTGACTTGATCGAGTGCCAGAAGAAGAACCCACCCTATGGCGGCTTTCTCGCCATTCCCCCTGAAGATGTTGAGCGCATCTTTCTCTCACCCGGCCCGGTCTACGAGCCAATCCAGCATGCCGGTATTAAATGGTTCGCCAAGTCATTCTGGGCGGCCGGATTCAGGAAGGGAGATGTGGTGATTAACACCTTTACTTATCATCTCTCCCCGGCCGGTATCCTCTTCCATGAAGCGCTGAAAGATTGTGGGGCTACGGCAATACCAATGGGCACCGGCAATACCGAGATTCAGATTCAGACCATGCTCGACTTAAAAGTTAACGGATTTGTCGGCACACCCAGCTTCCTGATGACCCTAATCAAACGGTCAGAGGAAATGGACTATAATTTCCCGCGGGACTTTTCGCTGCGGCGCGCCTGGTTCACCGGCGAGATGTTAGCGCCCTCGCTGCGTAAAACCTTCGAGAAGGACTATCAGATTGATACTTATC
>SDBU01006549.1_pt1 | contig 13666 bp, 9 predicted proteins | sample 2277071 | NCBI WGS metagenome assembly SDBU01 (sample SAMN10397929, study PRJNA504765) | marine sediment metagenome | isolation source: marine sediment core GS08_GC12, 126 cmbsf | place: Arctic Ocean: Gakkel Ridge, Loki's castle | collected 2008
AGGACTCCATCACGGTCATTGACTATGGGCCCCTCCTTGGCTACCAGGTTCATCCCATCGACAACCGCGTTTACCAGGAGAACATCATACAGGCGCATTCCGGCGATGGCCTGCACATAGTTATTTTCATAGAAGTAATCGATAGGGTGCCAGTCTTCGGTTCCGTATTTCCCGTTTATTGCCACTATAAGCTGGGTGAGTTCCTCCATATACCGCTGATACTGCCGGACATGAGTCCTCGTCGGGACCAAGAAGGTGATGAATTTCACCTTTCCCCGGAACTCGGGGTAGCGCTCCAGCAGCGTATCAAAGGCCCTGAAGCCGCGTATGATATTCTTGCTCGGCTCAGCACGGTCTACCCGAACTATAGTCTGCTCTCCACACAGACGCCGTAATTTCACCTCATACTCCCGTAGCGCCGGTGAGGAAACAAGCCTCCGAAGACCGGCAACATCAACAGACACCGGGTAAGCCCTAACGCGAACCGTGTGTCCATTCACCCGAACGGTCTGTTGTCGATAATCTACCTCAGCCTCGCCGATGAATGACTCACAGCACTGCAGGAAATTACGCACGTCCCGGGCAGTTTGCAACCCGACAATGTCAACGGAGCATAAACTCCTGTGGATTGGCTGCCGCATGCAAGCAGGTAGTAGTTGCCAGTAACAAGGTGACGGCCATGGAATATGAGTGAAATGCTGGATTATCAGGTCCGGCCGCTGTGCCCGAATGTAACCGCCAACCAGATAGAGGTGATAATCATTCAATAGTATTACCGATGGCGGTTCGTCCCTGCTCGCTTCCTCAAGAACCGCCTGGGCAAAGGCTTGATTCACCGAAATATAACCATTCTCCCAGGCATCATAAACACCACGGTCAATATTTGGAGTGCGAGGTAAGTTCCACATGTAGTGTTGCAGGAACCACAAAAGGGGATTACAGAAGACATTATAATATTTGTGATAGGTATTCCTCGGGGTGACTACAAAGCGGAGGTATAGGTTGCCAGCTGGAGAGACCTTAATGCGCCGGTTCTGCGCTCGTTGTACTGCCCGCCTATCCCCCTCCCCCATAGCACTGGCAATCCAGTCAACTTCAACGTATTCGCCGAGAGAATTAAGAGCGGTGACCACACCGCCGCTACCGCGGTGGGCTTGAAGCTGTCCATCGTCGGTGAGATGATACTCAATCGGACCTCGGTTGCTGGCAAGAATTAGCCGCCTTCCTGCTAGTCTCTGGCTACATAACTCTCTCAGCCGGGTACTACCACTATCTTGATCTGTTGTCACTTTGTTCCTCTGCCTGTCGGTTGTAGGGAGGAACGACCTGCTGGCAAGCCTACTTCACTATGAAATCGTGCGGGCTACAAAACTGTAACATCAGGGCAACAGGCCTGTCAAGTCTGGGTATGACAGATAGCTCCTGGCAGGCAAAAAAGGTGGAGGGAAACTAGCTATATCCTGTGTCGTTCGCATAGTTCAGCAACCAGGATGGTAAGGGCAAGCTCACCCTCGCGTTTGCCCGTCTTTATGGACAGGTCTGTCTCTAAAAGCTTATGATATGCGTCCTTCAACCGCTCCAGAGAATACCGGGCTGCCTGTGCTAATGTTCTTTGCAAGGCAAATTCTGAGGTCAAACCCAGCTTCTTCTGTATCTCCGCCTCAGATTTATCCTGGCCTTTTAGCTCCCTGGCGCGAACTATTCTCTGAATCTGCCGTGACAGCACAACCATAAGATAGGCTGGGGCAGCCCCCCTCTGCAGTAACTGCTGGAGTAACTGCTCAGCAACCCTGGCTTTGAACTCTAAGATAGCATCGACCATAGCAAAAACATTTGCTTCTTGACCATGGCTTACCACCAGGCTGACATCCTCCTCCTCAATTCGGCGACCCAAGGTAAAAAGGGCCAGTTTACTGATTTCGCTGGCCATCACCCATAAATTACCACCGACGATTCTAGCCAGCAAGGCCACCGCCTGGGGAGATATGCGGCCACCTTCCTCGGCCACGTGTTGCTCAATCCACCGCTGTAGTCTACCTTCCCTTAGTAAGGGAAATGGCCTTACCACTGCGCCGGTCGATATCTCCTTTAGCAGAGGATTAGCACTGCTTACCCTGCTGTCTATCAGTACTAATACCACGCTATCAGGTATCTGGCGAATGTAGGCCGCCAGCACATGATAACCGTCGTGCTGGCCAGCCGCCGTTGCAATTTTTCTCCGGCTGGGCTTGCCTTTGGGTGCAAAACGTTCCAGCAGTCCCCTAACAATGACAAGCCGCTTTTCCGCCAAAAAGGGCACCGTCTCACAGACAGTTCGTAGCCGGTCCAGGGTTAGTTGTTGGCCATCAAGTACCGCGGTATTGGCCGATAATAGCGTCTGGTCACCGAGACCCTTTTTTATCTCCTCAAGTGACTGGCGAATAGAAAAATCATCCTCACCAAGTAGTATATACAGCAAGCCTCACCCCGCCGGTTCGATAGTCCCCCAATTTTACCACCTATTGACCTGGGCTGACTAGAAACAACAGATAAGATGAGGCTGTGTTTTTTAGAAGCGCTAACTAACAGTGAGGGATTTGGGGGGCTGTGCCCCCCAAATCCCACTCTAGGGTGGGTTTTGAAAAAGAGGTTACTAATCAACCTCACAGGATTTTTTTGAACAATGACCGCGTAAAGAGTAGAATGAACATAAGCGCTAATACCTTGCCCGACAGCATTACCTTAGCTTAGAGGTGAGATAAAATGCCAGAGCAACCAGCCGAGTTAAAGAAGCTAGCTACCATTGCCACTGATTTGGAACTTTCTGCCGAGTTGAGGATTAAAGCCGTAGAACTTTTAGGCAATATTGGCACTCGTGATGCACTTCTCGCCCTGCTCGAGTTGGCAGCCAATGAAGGGCTAAACCGTGAAGAAAGAGACCTTGCTCTGAGGCAGGCCAGAGAAATAATAAAGTCAGGCCGTTAATTACCCGGCTCAAAGAAAGGCGTGAGTCTTCCTGAATAAGTGGCATTGGCCCCTCGTTCACTTCGCACTGATAAGTTAGGGCGGGATTATGAGCGTTGATATTGGCATCATCGGGCTAGCTAAAAGCGGCAAGACAACTATTTTCAATGCCCTAACCGGAGTTAAGGCCGATGCAGCAGACCCAGCCACGCACATTGGAACAACTAAGGTTCCTGACCCCCGTCTCAAGGTGTTAGGCGATATGCTCCACCCAAAGAAGGTAGTCCCCACCGAAGTCAAATTCTTTGATATTGGGGCTTCAGCCAAGGGCCTGGTTGAGAGCAAGGGTATAGGTGGCGAGTTCCTAGCCCGGCTCAGTAATGTAGATACTGTTATCGCTGTTGTCCGAGCCTTTGGTGATGAAAGTGTACCCCATATCGAAGGCAGCCTGGACATAAGACGGGATATTGCCACTATCGGTCTGGAGCTCGCTGTTTCCGATTTGGCCATTATCGAGAAGAGGCTGGCCAGAATAGATGAATCCCTAAAGGGGGCTAAACAGCCTGAACGCCAGCCTCTTCTCCACGAGCAGGAGATACTCTTAAAGATCAAGACTGATTTGGAGAAAGATATACCCATCCGGGCACTAAGTCTGTCCCGCGATGACAGCAGAGTTATCGCTAACTACCAGTTTCTTACTGCCAAGCCGTTACTGATTATGGTCAATATTGGAGAAGAGCAGCTACCAGAGGCAGCATCCCTGGAGGCACAGTTGAATTCAGAATGCTCCCAGCCAAAGTGTCGTGTTATCGCTCTTTGTGGCAAGCTAGAAATGGAGCTGGCTCAGCTAGACGAGGGGACTGCCCAAGAATTCCGCACCGAATTCGACATGGAGCAGCCAGGGCGAGACCGCGCCATAGGACTGTCTTACGAGCTACTCGGGCTAGTCACCTTTTTCACTATCGCCTCAGACGAACTCAAGGCATGGCCGATTCAAGATGGCACCGATGCCCTCAAAGCCGCCGGCAAAATCCATTCCGATATGGAACGGGGCTTCATTCGCGCCGAGGTAATCAGCTACGATGACCTGGTACGGTGTGGCAGCCCAGCCGAGGCACGCAAGAAGGGGCTTCTCCGGCTGGAGGGCAAAAACTACCCGGTCCGCGATGGCGATGTCATTACCTTCCTGTTTAATGTATAGCCTGTAAAAAGAATCCTAACAAGGAGCTATTGACAAACTGACCTGGCTCTACTATAATCAAAATTAGCCATCGACCCGTAGGGCGGTGAGCTCCAGAAGGTAGTTTATATTAACAATGTCAGTCGCTTGGATCGGATACGACCGAGACGGCAGAAACCAAAGAGAGTTTTGAGTGCCTTCTCTGGCTGTGTCCGAGAGGGCACTTTTTATGTCAAGCAGGCTGAGAAAGTAAAATGCTCAAGCTGGGATTTGTTGGCGCTGGAACAGTAGGCACTGCCCTGGCAGTAAGGTTGAGCCAGAAGGGTTATCCGGTAGTAGCCGTGTCCAGTCGCAGCCAGACATCAGCCAGAAAGTTGGCTCAGGCGGTCGGGGGCTGCCCGGTAGTTGATAACGCCCAAGGCGTAGCTGACACTGCCGACCTCATTTTCATTACTACCCCAGACGATGCCATCCCTTTCGTGGCCTTACAAATTCGCTGGCATGCCAGACACAGTGTAATTCACTGTAGTGGTGCCGACTCGACCGATGTTCTGGAACCAGCCAGCAAACTGGGTGCACAGGTCGGCGTCTTCCACCCCCTCCAGACCTTCGCCAGCGTCGAACAGGCCATTGAAAACATACCCGGCTCGACCTTCGCCATGGAGGCTGAAGAACCGCTACTAAATGTCCTCAAAGATATGACTACCGCCCTTGATGGTCACTGGGTGGAACTCAAGGCAGGCGATAAGGTACTCTACCATGCTGCGGCAGTGATTGCCTGCAACTACCTCGTCACCCTGGTCAAATTGGCTGGCGACCTGTGGCAGACCTTCTCCGTCCCGCCCGACCAGGCTACCCAGGCGCTGCTACCACTCATCCGCGGGACAGTTCACAATATCGATGCTGTTGGCATACCACAGTGTCTCACCGGACCAGTTGCCCGGGGTGATACCGGCACCATCAGGAAGCACCTCGAGGCTCTAGAGCAGAGAGTCCCGGCTATTCTCCCTGCCTACTGCGAACTTGGTCTCCAGACCATCCCAATCGCTCTGGCCAAAGGGAGAATAGATAAACACAAAGCTGAGGAGCTACAAGCGATACTAAGACAATCTAAACATCGGGGGGAGTCCAATGAGAATAATGCTAAAAAGTAAGATACACCGAGCTCGTATCACCGGGGTCAACCTTAACTATGAAGGGAGCATTACCATTGACAGCAAGCTCATGGAAGAGGCTGACATCCTCCCCTATGAGCAGGTGCAGGTGCTGAACCTGAACAATGGTGCCCGGTTTCAAACCTATGCCATCAGCGGCGAACCAAACAGCGGCGAAATCGGCATAAATGGGGCGGCGGCCAGACTAGCCGCCAAGGGAGACATTATTATCATCCTCACCTACTGCCCTGTCGAGGATGAGGAGGCCCATCACTTTAGCCCCAAAATCGTGCACGTTGATGCCCAGAACAACATCACTGAGACCAAGAGAGAGATTGAGGCCCTACCCTTCTAAGAGAGGACTGATGCGGATTACCATAAACAAGATAAAAGAAACGAAGCAAAAAGGTGAGAAAATAGTTATGCTCACCGCCTACGACTACGCCACCGCCAGGATAGTTGACGAAGTGGGAATACCGCTAATCCTGGTCGGGGATAGCCTGGGCATGGTAGTCCTCGGCTACGAATCCACAATACCAGTAACTATGGACGAGATGATACACCACACCAAAGCTGTGGCTCGGGGCACCAGGCAGGCGATGGTAATTGGCGATATGCCCTTTATGACTTACCACGTCTCAATTGAGGACGCCCTGTGCAATGCTGCCCGTTTTATCCAGGAAGGTGGCGCCCAGGCTGTTAAGCTGGAAGGCGGCATCACGGTGGCGGAAAAGGTAAAAAGAATTGTTGAGTGTGGCATCCCGGTCATGGGGCACATTGGGCTCACCCCCCAGTCAATCCATCAGTTAGGCGGCTTCAAGGTGCAGGGTAAATCCCCAGAGACAGCCGCTAAACTGGTCGAGGATGCCCGGGCTCTGGAACAGGCTGGGGCTTTCGCTATTGTTCTGGAGACGGTTCCTGCCCAGCTGGCTGCTTTCATTACCCAAAGCACAGGCATTCCTACCATCGGCATCGGGGCTGGCATCGGCTGCAATGGCCAGGTTCAGGTCATTAATGACATTCTCGGTTCATTTGCTGACTTCGTTCCCAAGCACGCCAAGCAATATGCCAAGCTCACAGATACCATCCGAAATGCAGTTACGGAATATCTTAATGAGGTAAAAGCCGGCAGCTTTCCTACCGATAAACAGAGCTCTTTTTTGGATAAATCCGTAGCCAACGATATACTTTCTGAACTGGATAGGCGCTTTCCCATGGAATAGTCACTTGTATGAGATTGCCTTTCAAGCCTATCCGCTTCACCCCTTTACCACTACTCCAAAGTGGGAGAGGTTAAGAGGGGCGAAGCCCCTCTTTTATAATCAATTCCCCCTCTCCTTTGAAGGAGAGGGGGAACAAGGGGGTGAGGTTGATAACATCCTCTATGAAGATTATTGAAAAAATAGCCGATATGAGACAGCTAAGGCTCAAGCTCGCTGAGCCGGTTGGTTTCGTCCCTACCATGGGCTACCTCCACGAGGGACACCTGTTTCTGGTCAAGCAAGCCAGAATAGAAAACCCCTCGGTAGTCGTTAGCATCTTTGTTAATCCAACCCAATTCGGTCCTCGTGATGATTTCGAGCGGTATCCCCGCGAGCCTGAGCGTGACCTCGCTTTGTTGGAAAAAGAGGAGACTGACATCGTCTTCACGCCTTCAATAGCTGAAATGTATCCTGACCAGTTCGACTCCTGGATAGAGGTGGGTAGGTTTACGCAACGGCTGGAAGGAGCTTCCCGCCCTGGTCATTTTAGGGGAGTCACCACCGTTGTTGCCAAGCTATTTAACATTGTGCGGCCAAGTAAGGCCTACTTCGGGCAAAAGGATGCCCAGCAGGCCATAGTTATCAAGAAGATGGTTGCCGATCTCAATATGAACGTGGAGGTAGTTACTCTGCCCACAGTGCGTGAGCTCAATGGTCTGGCGATGAGCAGCCGCAATACATACTTAGGTCCTAAAGAGCGCCAGGCAGCCGCAGTCCTATATCAGGCGCTTTCTTTAGCTCAAGAGCTTTGGTCGCAAGGTGAAACCGATGCTGAGCGCCTGCGCCAGGAGATGATAGCCCTCATTCAAAGAGAGCCGCTGGCGGAGATTGACTATGTGTCCGTAGCCAATGCCGAGACCCTGGAGGAACTGGATAGAGTGAGGCCGCCGGCTTTAGTATCGCTGGCAGTAAGAATCGGCAGCACTAGATTAATAGATAATGTAGTGCTGTAGTGGCGCCCCAAAGATTTGGCTTGCCCAAATTTGAACCCTGTGCAGTCGCGGGTATTTCTCCACGAGTTTCACCTCCCGGGCAAGAACTTGCCCTAATCTGGCGGGCCTTGTCCCAAAAGGACTATTCACCAATTAAGCGTCTCTTACCCCTATTGACAAAAGGTAGTAAAATAAGCTAGGGTTTATGTAAATTTGCCAAATGGCAAATAAACCAAGGGGGTGGCTATAGATGGGGTATGTCCTATCTATGGTCGTGGGTGATTTTGCGCCTATTGACAGGATAGGGGATAGTGTATTATGGTTATTGGGAATTACTAACGGAGGATAAACATGATTAAGATATGGAAATCTATTTGCTTAATGGTGGTGCTGGCGCTGGTCTTGTCGCTGGGGGTGGTGCTGCTGCCGGCGGGTGAAGTGAGAGCGGCTGATACCGGCCTACAATCACCGACAGCTACGGCATCTGTTGGATTCGGTTGGGACGGTGGTTCTCTTCCCGGCTTCACAATACGGGCTTACGCTGATGATTCATTTTACGCGATGGCTCAGCTTAATGAAATACAACTATACTATAACTACGGGTTCTCCATTCCTGCCGGGTCCACCATCGATGGTATAGAAGTCAGGCTTGATGCCTGGTACTCCGGCCTTGCCACATCAGGGACATTTCGTGTTTTCCTGTCCTGGGATGGTGGCTCAGGTTTGACCGCCTACAAAGACGCGGTCTTAACCGGCACTGAGACTACCTACCTTCTGGGTGGTGCCACTGATACCTGGGGCAGGACCTGGACTGACGCCGAGCTCTCCGATGCCAACTTCAGAGTCAGGATAGCCGAAGTAAACACTGATGCGCTGTCCTATTTGGACTGGCTTCCGGTAACGGTCTATTACACCCCACCCATAGTCTTAATTGACGCTGATTTCAGTGGCACGCCGACCTCTGGCCCAGCACCGCTGGATGTTGATTTTACTGACGAGACAACTGGTGGTACGCCTACTTCATGGTCTTGGGACTTTGGCGATACTGGTACCAGCACTGCCCAGAATCCCTCCCACACCTACCAAGTGCCAGGCACCTATACCGTCAGTCTGACTGTCAACGGAGGTGAAGATACCGAGACTAAGACTGACTATATCACTGCATCTGCATCCGCCACCACAGTGTGGGTTGATGATGACTGGGCCGGCAGTGACCCGGGTGAGTCCGTTGGTGGGCATACCTTTGGTCTGGACGCCTTCGCGATTATTCAGGATGGTATTGATGCTGTTGTCGCCAGTACCGTTAACGTCTTGCCTGGAACCTATGCCGAGAATGTGGTTGTCGACAAAGCTCTAACCCTTCAGTCCACCAGTGGGGCCGCGGTGACCATCATTGCGCCTAGCCCGCCAAGTAGTCCTGTGGTTGAGGTGAGCATGAGCGACGGCGATACATTCACGCTTAATGGTTTTACCATAACCGGTGGTGCTGATCCGGACGGGTACGGCGTATACATAGTCTCCGGCGACTCGGACCTTACGGACGTTACCATTACCATCACTAACAACGTCATTGAAGTCAACGAAAATGAAGGCTTGAAAATTAATGACCTGAATGGGCAGAGCGTCGTAACCATTGAAAACAATGAAGTGACTGACAATGACGATGACGGCATTCATATCTCGGACGTGTCAGACACCGCGCAGGTCAATATCACGGATAATACCGTTACCTTGAACGACGATGACGGGATCGACTTCGATGATGTCTCCAACGGCAGTGTCGTAACCCTTGAGGGCAATACCCTTACCGATAATAGTGAGTCCGGTGTTATCTTCAACGCCGTCGGAGACAGCGCCGCCGTAACCGTACAGGACAACGACATTTCAGGCAACGGTGACCACGGCATGGACCTGGATGATGGGGCCACCGATGATGCCACCATCGACATACTCGATAACACCTTCACGGATAATAGCAACGATCAGATACACATTGACTACGCTTTAACTGAGGACGCGGAGGTGACCATCGATGGCAACATAATCTCGGACGGGGGCGATGACGGAATAGATATCGAGGACGTGGGCGGTGCTGAGTCCGCCAGCGTGGTCATCAGTAACAACACCATCTCAGGAAACGGCGACGATGGCGTAGACATAAATTATCAGGTTGATGATTACCAGGTTACAGTCAGTTCCTGTAATGACATCTTTGATAATCTAGGCTATGGTATCAATAATACGGACGGTAATGGCAAGTTGGTTGATGCCACCGGTAACTGGTGGGGAGATGCCTCCGGCCCGGGTGGTGAGGGTCCCGGTAGCGGCGATGCGGTTACTAGCAATGTTGAGTATGACCCATGGTTAGAGGCTCCCTGTGGAGAAGAGGTGGAAGTGGAGGTACAAGCTGATTTCGATGCTTCACCAACAAGGGGTGAGGCACCACTGACAGTGCACTTCCAAGACCGGTCAACCGGTAACCCCACCGCTTGGGACTGGAGTTTCGGTGATGGTGGCTCAAGCACTCAGCAGAACCCGACTCATGTTTACGAGACTGGAGGTACTTATAGCGTCAGCCTCACCGTGACCGGCTCAACAAGCACTGTGACGAAGCGTACTTACATCATCGTTGAAGAAGGTGGAGCAGCAGCAGCGTTAGTGATCCGCAACCTTTACATCACCCCAATTCAAGCCAAGCCCAGGCAGGCAATAGGGATTAGTGCTAAGGTCGCCAATGAAGGTGGGACGTGGGGCTCGGCTGAGGTAAGGCTGTTGATAAACGGCCACCTTGAGCAATCGGTGGGCGTGGGCGTCTCCCCGGGCACTGCCCAGCCGGTGAACTTCACTGTCTACAAGGTAGAGGCGGGGGAATACCAGGTACGGATTCTGGATGCTACGGGGACGTTCTACGTGATGGAGGAGCCGGAACAACCAGCCGCGCCTACGGGTGGACTCCTGGCGGGTGGCGGTCTGGAAAATGGTGGTATCATTGCCATCATAGTTATTGGGATTATCATCGTTGGCGGGACAGTGCTTGCGCTTCTGTTCACCCGTCGTGCCTAGCCGGTTGAGGCAATAGCAAGCAGTCAGTCTAAGAATAAAAGGGGGGAGCCTTCAAGGCTCCCCCCTTAAGTTTTGTCAGTGCCATCATCGGCATCATGTCTCTTGCCAACAGGGATTATTCCTTACAGGGCTAAATAGTGCCCGATATCCCTATTGACAAGGCATAGTATAATAGATTGTAGCTATCTAGCTTGGCTAAGTGTCAATTGGCCAAGGGGGTGACTATAGATGGTGTGTGCCTCTATGCACAGGATGGGGTAAAACAGATTATAGTTGATATAGACTAGAGACGGAGGCGAAACATGACTAAGATATTGAAACCTGTTTGCCTGGCAGTAACTATGGCGCTGGTTTTATCGGTGGCGGTGGTAATGCTGCCGGTAGGTGCAAGGTCTTTTGATGGCGTCGACTTTAGCGCCGCGCCGACTTCCGGCAATGCACCGTTGACGGTACAGTTTGAAAATTTGACGGAAGTATTCGTTAGTAATGGTTTGGCAGTCGCTAGTAGTGGTACCACTTGGTTGTGGGACTTTGGCGACGGCGGTACCAGCACTGAGGAACATCCCACGCATACGTATGATTGTGCTGGGGAGTATGATGTCAGCCTTACTTTTACGGGGTACGTAAACGGTTCAAGTGCTCAAAATGATAATGGGGGAATTACCGAGACTAAATATGGTTATATTACCGTATATCCTATAGCCGACTTTACTGCCTCACCAACGATGGGAATAGCACCGCTGACCGTCCAATTCAGAGACCAGTCAAAGGGGCTCTGCTCGGGCTCATGGGATTGGAGCTTTGGCGATGGCGGGTCCAGCACTTCAAAGAATCCCAGCCATACATACACCCAGGGGGGCAACTACACCATCACCCTCACCGTATCCGGTTCTCCGTCAGACACCGTGACCAAGCTTAATCTTATCATAGTCGAAGAGGGAGAAACCCCACCCAATCTGGTAGTTCGCAACCTGTATATCTCAGCGGTGCACGCCCAGCCCAGGCAGGAAGTACAGATTACTGCCAAGGTGGTCAATGAGGGAGGCGCCTGGGGTTCCAAGACAATAAACCTGATGATTAACGGCCAGTTTGAGCAGTCGCTGAACGTAGGGGTTGCCCCCGGCACCGCCCAGTCGATAAGCTTTACTGTCTACAAGGTGCAGCCGGCAGAATACCAGGCAGACATCGAAGGTGCTGGAGGCACGTTCTACGTAGTGGAAGGGCCGACACAACCAGCGGAGCGACCCATGGGTAGTGCTCCTCTGGATACCGGAGGCATGATTGCCATCATAGTCATCGGGGTTATCCTCGTCGGCGGCGTGGTGGTTGTGTTTCTGCTCAGCCGTGGTACGGCCTAACCGTTGGTGTGATGGTAAGCAGTCCATATCCAGCTAAATGAGAACGGGGGGAGCCTTCAAGGCTCCCCCCTTAAGTTTTGTCAGTGCCATCATCGGCATCATGTCTCTTGCCAACAGGGATTATTCCTTACGGGGCTAAATAGTGCCCGATATCCCTATTGACAAGGTATAGTATAATAGATTGTAGCTATCTAGCTTGGCTAAGTGTCAATTGGCCAAGGGGGTGACTATAGATGGCGTGTATCCCTATTGACAAGCAGGGTATAATACATTATAGTTGATTTTAACTAGAGGCGGGAGGAAAAACATGACTAAGATATTCAAGCCTGTAAGCTTAACAGTAATACTGGCGCTGGTCTTGTCGCTGGCATCCATTATAGTGCCCGCGGCCCCGGCTAAAGCATCCCCCAAATCGCTCTATGTGATATCCGCTATGTATAAATCTGGGGCCCCGCCTACGACGCCTATTGAAGCCTGGGAGATTGAGGGAACCAGCGTATCGTATCAGGCAACGTATGACGTGCCTCAAACTCCCGGGGGTACTGATGCCGTCGGCATAGCTGTTGACTCGGATTCGCTAACCCTCTTTGTCACTTACGAAGGCTCAGGTATTATACAGCTGTTAGATCCGATAACATTTGCTGATTTAGGCCTGGTGACCGCCCCAGGGGCATCCAACCTGGCCGGCATTGTTTACGACCATGATAAGAGTCTTCTCTACGCGGTAGACCGCGGTACGAACCACCTCTACGTTTACAATTGGGATGCATCTACCAGTACGCTTACGTTGGTAGGAACTACTTACGTATCTCTATCCGGCATACCTAGCATACCTGCTGCCTTGGGCATTGCGCTGGATGAAACAAACGACCGCCTTTTTGTTACTGACTATAGTGGAGCGAAGGTCAACTACTATGATACTTCTGGTTGGTCGCTAGATGGAAGCTTTTCACCAAGCTATACTCCTATCGGCATTGCTGTCGATTATGTAAATGGGCTTGTTTACACTGGCAGTGGTGGAGGAAGTGGTTCGGGTGCTAATTATCTCTGCCAGTACAATCTGGGAACCAGTACAGAGGCAACACCAAAGGATGTGGGTGTAGCCATTATTGGACTGGCCGTGGACCAGGCAACCGGCTTGGTATATGCCACCACCGGTAATACAGGAGGGGATGACCTACGGGTCTTTGATTCAAGTCTTACCCAACTGTTTGAAACAGACCTCAATTATAGTGGTAATCCCACGGGGCTGTGCGTCCCAATTGCAGAGATAGGTTACGGGGCGCCTCCTGAGGAGGAGGAGGAGATACCGCCGCCGGAAGCCAATTTCACTGCCAAGCCAACCATGGGTAGTGCGTCACTCACCGTCAAGTTCCGCGACACGTCAACAGGTGACATTACAGACTGGATGTGGAGCTTCGGCGATGGTGGGACGAGCACTTCACAAAATCCTTCCCACACCTATCATCAGGGGGGAACTTATGACGTTTCTCTTGAGGTCACCGGTCCCGGTGGAAGTGACACCCACAGCGTGACTGCTCAGGTCATAGTCGAAGACGAGGCCGCCACCGCCGAGCTAGTGGTCCGTAACCTGTATATCTCAGTGGTGCACGCCCAGCCCAGGCAGGAGATAGCAGTTACTGCCAAGGTGGTCAATGAGGGCGGCACATGGGGTTCCCAGACAGTAACCCTGATGATTAACGGGCAGTTTGAGCAATCGCGGAGCGTGGGCGTCTCCCCAGGCACTGCACAGCCGATAAGCTTCACTGTCTAC
>SDBU01006550.1_pt1 | contig 13666 bp, 13 predicted proteins | sample 2277071 | NCBI WGS metagenome assembly SDBU01 (sample SAMN10397929, study PRJNA504765) | marine sediment metagenome | isolation source: marine sediment core GS08_GC12, 126 cmbsf | place: Arctic Ocean: Gakkel Ridge, Loki's castle | collected 2008
TAAGATCATCTAAAAAGTCACAACCGACTAAAGCAATGCTTAGTACAACCATTAGTATCAATAATATTCTTTTTGCCATCTATTTAGTTTCTCCTTTTGGCATTCTTGTGGAGTCGATTTTAACTGTATATTTCGCATGACCTGTCCCATTAATTGTAGCACCCTTTAAGTTAGAGTTACCAGCTGGGGCTATTCTGTCCGTTGGTACTTGAGCTTAACCCTCTTATGAGGATTTGTCAACGATAAAAAGGAACCTTTTTATCACTACCTTACAAGATAATATTTGTTATTTTACCATATACTAGCTTATCGGAGATGTTTCAAAACCCCTAATTACTCCTGGAGTTGTCTATTCAGAACCTCTTCTATTGACTCCGAATGAACCTGTACGATAAAAGGATCTAAATACGTTAGGTATTGCATTTGCCGGGACTTACTCATGTAGCGAAAGCCAATTCTGTGATGTCCTTGACAGTTCAGCGACCCACATTTGCAGTCCCAGACCTTCCCACCAAAGCTGCCAAGACCATACTCAAGAGTCAATTCCTCGTCTTCTTGAATGTCACGCATTGCTAAGAGGTAGCTGACTTTGTTTACTGTGTAGTAAAATGTATTGGGCTCGCATGAATGATTTAGATAGCAATGCGGTTCACCCACCAAGATTGTGGTTCCATCTGGATACCAGTGACAATGGTGTTCTAACTCACCCTTGTCCAGGTTTAATGGGTGCTCATTTGTGACTTCCCTTACTACTTTTAGTCTGCAGATTACGGAGTGCTTTGGGATGTGCGTCGTTGTGAAAACGCCTTTGCCGTGAATAACAGAATCTCTGGCATCAAGAGACATAAGTTACCTCCAATTTCCTTATTAACTTAACCCTCCTAAAAAGATGTGCCCGTCCACAAGTTCCCAGAGTTCTCCTCCGAATTGCTGGATAAACCGCCGGTCATGAGATACAGCCAGCACCGGACCTATAAAATCAGTGATAGCTGCCTCAAAGGACTCCAGAACATCCAGGCTGACGTGGTTGGTAGGCTCGTCGAGAACTAACACATTGGGCTCGGTAGCAATCATTCGGGCGATTTCTAGTTTACGTATTTGCCCGAGACTTAGTTGATCTAACGTCTTGTTTATTTCGCCATAGCCAAACAGGCCGCAGGTAACCAGCCCGAAGATGAAGTCCTCCTCATACCCCGTAAGCCCCAAACGATAATAGTCAAGTACGGTTAATTCACGCTCTACAGAATCTGGCTCTTGGGGTAAGTAGCCAAGTCGGATATTTGGCGCCCACATTACTTCTCCGCTGTCGGGCTTTTCTTTGCCGGAAAGCATACGCAACAATGTCGTCTTACCAGAGCCGTTGGCACCGATAATAACAACTCTTGAATTGGTACCCAGTGTGAACGACATATCTTGCAGGATTGTGTTATTGTTATAGCTTTTACTTAGTCCCGTCGCCCGCATGATTTCCGCAGATTTGATTTCGCTGGGCACGAAGCTGGCTTTGAATCGCAGAGGTTTCGGTGGTTTAGGTGTTGGGTCTTCCATAATACGGGAGAGCCGTTCCCGAGCGGAGCGTATGGCCCGCGCTGCGGCGCTTTGAAGGCGCTTGCCTTTGAAGTGTGGGACAAATTTATCGTTGTCGCGTGGTTTCTGACGATGCCTAGTCTCGGAAGCAGTCGTTCGCATGACCCGCTTCAGTTCCTTGATCTCATCCTGTTGCCGTTCGTAGTTCTCCTCCCACTTCAGCCTTTCTCTGTTTCTAACGGTCTTGAAATCGTCGTAGTTTCCAGGGTACTTGGCCAGAGTGTGTGTATGTTCGTCTATCTCGTAAATCCAGTTGGCGGCTGTGTTCAGGAGTTGTCGATCATGGGAGACCATTATGACAGCCCCCCGGCAACTATTCAGGTAACCTTCTAGCCACCCGAAGTATTCTATATCGAGATTGTTAGTAGGTTCATCCAGCAGGAGGATATCCGGTGACCCGAGCAGCAGTATCGCTAGTCCAAGTCGGGTTTTCTCACCGCCTGAGAGTGTCTCTACCAACCGCGACTTTTCTATGTGGCCAATCCCAAGGCCTTCCAGGACAATATCCGCTTGGTACTCCAAGTCATACCCACCACGCTCCTCGAAACGCCGAGAAACTTCACCATATTCATCCATGAGGGATTTAAGTACAATGTCACCGGCTGTGCTCATGGTTTTCTCGATATCGTGCATGCGGGCTTCAAGTTGACACAGTTCGTCTGTTGATTCGGAAATAAGCTCGTCTATTGTCTTTTCTGATAGCACTGGGAGCGTTTGAGGCAAGTACCCAATGGTTTCTCCAGAACCGATAGATATCTCACCAGCATCTGCTACTTCTTGGCCGACAAGGATTTTCAAAAGCGTCGACTTACCAACTCCGTTTGCCCCCACTAGACCGACATGCATGCCCTTATTAAGGCTAAATGAGATATTATCTAGAATCAGGAATGGTCCGTATGATTTGCAGAGGCCTTCAACACTAAGCATGGCATCCTCCCTAAATAATTATCAGAACAAGGATATATGCGAAGGTCGGGCAGAGATGCCTGGATAAGGAAACGGGTAGAATACAGTTTGCAGCGTTGAATAAGAAGGGACTGCGCATAAAAAATACTAGACGTGCTGGTTTCTACCTGCCCTCAGCGAAAGGCAGTAATCTGTAAATTTACCCGACCAGCAAAATCTAGTAATTTCTCATTGGATATGCTCTCAACTTGAGATTCTATCACCGGCAGAAAGTAAAGTCAATAATTGAATGAACGGAATGGCTGGAGTAATGTTCGTAAATCAAATTTAGGGGACGATAGTAACAATTTAGTGTCCTACCACCCGATGTGACATCCTACTGATTTTGTCCGATTTCGCCAAGTAGTTGTACAAATAACAAATATTATTTATTGAGAAAGCCTGATATAATTGCATGATAGTTGAAAGACATTCTCTTGTTATAGTCGGCAGAAAATGAGTAAGCCCAAAAAAGAACTAGCGAGCAAAATTACCGAGTCTGTTTATAATATTATTGGCAAAGATTACGCTAAATATAGGCAGGCTGATATTAGAATTGTTGACTTACTCTATTCGTTGTTGAACCTACCAAGCGGTTCAGTTGTTGCCGATATTGGTGCTGGAGCAGGTAGTTATAGTCTAGCTCTGGCTCATAAAGGTTATAAAGTGAAAGCTGTTGAACCATCTGCAGTTATGCGGATGCAATCACGTAGGACTGAGAAAGTTGAATGGATCAGTGGGACGGCTGAGAATGTTCCTCTCGAAAATGACTCCGTAAATGGGGTGGTTGTTGTTCTCGCTCTTCATCATTTTGCCTCGCTTAAAGTAGCGGCGGACGAGATGTACAGAATATGTCCAAAAGGACCTATTGTAATATTCACATTTGACCCTCGACTATCCAAGAAATTATGGTTTGAAAACTATTTTCCTGGTATTTGGCAACAGGCATATAATATATTTCCTCCTATTGATAGTGTTGCTCAAATTATTGCGTCTAATAGGAACTGGTCTGTAGAAAAGATACAATTTCCACTACCATCTGAGTTGACTGATAATTTTATGGCTGCTGGCTTGCGTACCCCAGAAGTTTACCTTGACCCACAGATTCGCCAAGGTATGTCTGGTTTTGCCCTAGCTAATGCTGATGTTGTGAAACAAGGGATTGATCGCTTGCAGAATGATCTCAATACTGGGGTATGGGATAAGAAATATGGCCGTATAAGACACCAAGATCATTTTGATGCTGGCTATCGGTTTCTGCGGTTCACATCTAATAAAAAATAAGATATATTATTTTACTGATCCATGGGGGTGACGTGCCCCCATAAAGGATACCACACTTTAAGTTAGAGTTACGTTCCGTGCGCTGTCAAATAAGATAACGTATCTTATTTGACAGTAAATATGTTCTTGGGGTCAGATTTTCTGCATACCAGGCGCCGTGTGGGAACCAACAACAATAGGGTCCCCAGCGTCTAATCAATTCCTGTTACCACAGTGACTGACCCTTCTCGTTTAGTTTCACAGTTTTGGTTGCTCTCCAATTCTAAATAGTAGTTCTCAGCTTAGGCCTCGGTATGTGTTCTCAGAACGTTATCTGTTCTTGGAATGTTCTGAGAACTACCGCTGAGAGCTACCTCAGTAGCAACTGCCTGAAAAAGGTAGTAATTTATACTACATTTAACTACCTTTAAGGTAGTATTTAAAGGTAGTCTTTTAAGGTAGTAAAAGGTAGTTATTTAAGGTAGTATGACTACAAGCACCTCAACAATTGAATATGGTGGTTATGTGAAAGATAATATTTGTTATTTGTGGATACTAAACGTTCCTTTTTACAGTATTCGTTGTTTATCTTTGTCATAAGAATGTATCATTGTGTAAGGTATATTTACTAATGCTCAAAAATGTTTTGTTCGACCTTGATGGCACTCTAACTGACCCGACTGAAGGCATCATAAGGTCAATGCGATATGCTCTTGACCGCCTTGGTCGGCCTCAACTTGAAGAGTCAGAGCTATTAGGTTTCATTGGCGTTTCCATTCATCCTACGTTTGTAAAACTACTTAATTCTGATGAAGAGGGATTAATTGAAGAGGGGATACGTTTTTTCCGTGAAAGACAATCAGAAGTTGGTCTCTTTGAGAACAAGACCTACCCGGGTATCATAGAATTATTAGAGTTATTACGTGAGTCTTCGTATGAGCTTTATATAGTGACGAATAAACCGAGGATATATACGAGTAGAATTCTTAAACATTTCTCGCTTGAACAATTTTTCAGCGGTGTTTTTGCTCCAGAATTGGATGATTATAACCCAAGTAAAACAAAACTGATTGAGTCAGCTCTTAATAATTTAAATATGGAGCCAAACGAAACAGTAATGATTGGTGACAGAAAAGAAGATATTATTGCAGGAAAAACAAATGGGACTGTGACAACAGGGGTTACTTACGGATACGGAAGCGAAGAAGAGATAAAAGATGCAGCTCCTGATTATATTTGCAGCAGCCCTCGTGAGGTCCAGCAAGTAATCATGGAGCACTGAAGTCTGGGAGTGGTGCTACAATGGAATCTTCTTCAATTGTTAAGGTACTTCTGGTTATCTGAGAATCCCTGGAATCTTATTCTGTTCATTCGCCTGCTTGGTGGGCAAATCACTTTACAAAAGTGAAAACGGTTGACTTATTGTACTGCAAAGAACATTGCCAAGGTCGGGAAATCTGGTTAGATAGCATTCGTTGGTGTCTTGAAACCACAAAAGATAAGAAAAGATGGCCGGTAGAAGCAGTTATGTTACTAAAAGATAGTAACCGGTTCATAACTTATTTCACTTTATTAGCCAGAAAAACTGCGGGAAACAGAACCCGCGGACCGGGCTACCTGCATGGCTGACTTTAGTAGCTCAAAAAAGAAAATCTAAATGACCATTTCGCAACAAGCTAGATAAGACATCCTACGGATTTTGTCTTATTGAGTAGCAGGTTAATTGTCTAGGGCTATTGACGTCGTGATGATGAATACTCTATGCTCTCTGTAACCTTTTTGTGGTTATTGACCACTATATAGTATAGGGCTTGATAATACATGCGCCTATGGATGAAAGAACTGATATCGAACTAGTTATGCTAGCGCGTAAGGGCGATAAGGATGCCTCATTACGAATTGAAATGGGAAATATCGGGTAAAATGGCTGTCTAAGTTCTTGGCTGGGGGTGTCACTGGTGAATAGACCTTCAAATGCCAACGGAATCGCTGGGCTCCACGAGGCCTTTGTAGAGAACCTAATTAGTACAGGCTGCATTCGGTCCACCAACGTTGAGGAAGCCTTCAGAGCTGTCCCACGCCACTTGTTCTTGCCAGGAGTGGCTCTAGAAAGAGTATATAGCGACAACGCAATTATTACCAAGCGCACGGACGGGAAAATTGTAAGTTCGTCCTCGCAGCCCGCCATCATGGCGATAATGTTGGAGGAGCTCAATCCACAACCGGGACACCGTGTCTTGGAGATAGGTGCGGGAACAGGCTATAACGCGGCGCTCATGGGGCACCTGGTAGGTGACTCAGGACTAGTCGTAACAGTAGACATTGATGAGGACCTCGTTGAAAGCGCGCGTGAGCATCTAGGGGCGGCGGGCCTGGACAGAGTAAGCGTGGTTTGCCGTGACGGGGGTCTTGGGTACGCTGACCGCGCGCCTTACGACAGGATAATCTTGACCGTGGGAGCCTGGGACATCGTCCCTGCGTGGTGGAAACAATTGAAACTTGGCGGCCGGCTGCTGTTACCCCTGGAGGTGAGAGGGGGCGTTCAGAAATCGGTTGCGTTTGATCAGACTGGCGACTATCTAGAGAGCGTCTCGGTCAAAGATTGCGGGTTTATGACCCTCAGGGGCGCCTTCGCAAAGCCACAAGACCCCATCTCCCTCGGCCCAGAACCTGGCCTAAGTATCTCGGTTGACTATGGGATCAAGGTAGATGGGGATGCAGTTTTCGGGCTACTCTCCGAACCAAGCACAGATCGGTCCACCGGGATAGATGCAAGTCCTGGCGAGGTCGTCCTCGGGGGTCTAGCTCTCTGGCTGAGTTTGCGAGAGCCAGGCTTCTGCCATCTATGGGCACAGGGTCAGATAGCAGACCGCAGCATTGTACCCTGTCTCTGGGAATACTCATTGGAAGGGAGGGTATGTTGGACAATTGGCCTACTAGGGGATGAGGGACTTTGTGTATTTGTCCCTCCTCCCAAGCAGAATTCTTCTTCGGAACAGCTGGACGGTTCTCAGACTTTCGAGCTATTTGTACGAAGTTTTGGACCAGGGACCGAGCTTGCCAGGCGCCTTGTCGAGCAGGCCAGAGCTTGGGATGCTGCTGGGCGTCCGTCCAGCAATGGGCTTCGCATGAGGGCTTACCCGAAGGACACCGATTATGTCCCATCAACTGATGAATTTGTCGTACGCAAACGATGGACCCAGCTCGTCTTGGACTGGGAATAGCCAGTACAATTTAACGTCCTATCACCCGATGAGGCATCGTACGGATTTTGTCTCATTCCAGTGTCTATATTGACAGAGTCTCAGAGGAGAATTAGACTTGAGTCCTAGTGAGTCGATATCGGAAATCCCAATGAAAGCCTGTGAATAAGCTCTTCATGGGTTTGTGAACATAGGTTTCGAGGTAGCCGATGGCAGACGATAGCGAAATCCTGATCCAAACTGAGCATCTAATCAAAAGGTTCGGCGAACTGGTGGTAGATGGTCTGAACTTAGATTTTTACCGCGGTGAAGTCTTCGGTTTTCTTGGGCCTAATGCTGCCGGTAAAACCACCATTATTAGGATGGTCCCGTAGAATGCCCTTTGTGATCACCAAACCCGAGGCCGTGACCGCTGAATGGTTAACGAAGGTGCTTTACCAAAGCGGGAGCCTTTCGCGGGGCCAAGTTGTCAGTGTGAGTGTGGCCTCTGAGTCATCGTACACATCTATCATCGGGCGGCTCACGCTAGTTTATTCTGATGATGCTCCCTCAACAATACCTACCCGCCTGTTCTTGAAGATCGGCGACCCCAGCTCGGAACAGCGCGTGGTAGGGAGCCGGCAGAGGCGCCACGAAGTCGAGTTCCACAACAACGTGGCCACGCTCATGCCAAACCCGCCGATCGCACGCTGTCACCAAGCCGTCTACTGCCAAGAGACCGGCGCCTCACATCTGATCTTCGATGACGTGTCTGAAACTCATTTTCAAGTCGAATCTTCTTTGCCACCGCCAGCACGCCAAGCTGGAAAAGCAATCGACGCATTCGCCGAGTTCCACGCCTTCTGGTGGGATCATCAGGCGCTCGGCGATATTGATACGCTCCCGAGTCAGAAGTCGGTTGCGGAGTATGTGAACAACACGCGCGAGCACTTCCCTCGGTTCGTGGACTCTCTCGGTGACCGTCTCACTAGTTCACAACGTCAAGTGTACGAAAAGACGCTCGCTTCGCTGCCTAGCCTAATGGAGCGTGTGACCCAAGGCAAAAACCTAACACTGATTCATGGTGACGCCAACTTCTCAAACGTGCTTCTGCCGCATGATCCCGACACGGATAGAGCTCTGATCATCGATTGGCAACTCTGGGGTGTCAGTTTTGCCGCTGAAGATCTGGCCCACCTGATGGCGTTGTACTGGGAGAAAGAGCATCGCCAACGAATGGAAAAAGACCTGTTGACGCGTTATCATCAGGGGTTGATCCGGCATGGTGTTGAGAACTACAAATGGACTGAGTGTTGGAATGATTACAGACTTGCCGTCATCCTCCGCGTCCTATTCATGCCCATGTGGTTCTGGGTGACCGGGTCCCCGGATTCCTGGTGGCAACGAAGCCTTGTACGAGTCATGCAGGCATTTGAGGACTTGGGATGTCTGGAACTCTTGGAGAGTTAGGAATAGAACTGAGCAAGTGCATGCAGCTGCTTTTGGCAAGCAGCTACTGTCCGTTACATAATTGTTTGCTTAATTAAACAAGTGAAATAATCGTTCCTTTTTCGATTGACAAGCTCTCATCATAAAACTAAACTTAAAGCACGATGTGGTATATCGGTTTGCTATGTTTCTAGATAACCAGCTGTAACCTCATATTCAGTAGTAGGTATTACCTGCTACGCAGAGGAGAAAAACGTACGAATGAGCACAAAGAGCGTCGGTATCCTGAGCCCCGGTGACATGGGTTCTGCCATAGGTAAAATCCTAAGTGATTCTGGACTTGATGTAGTCACCTGTCTCGAAGGACGCAGCGAACTTACTCGGTTGAGGGCACAGGAAGCAGGAATGCGTGACATTCAGTCGGTCGACAAGCTAATTATCGAAGCAGATCTTATACTGTCTGTCCTGGTACCTTCGAAGGCACTAGCACTGGCGGAGCTTATTGCTGGTAGTGTTGGCCGCACCGGATGCCACCCGGCCTATGCCGACCTGAACGCAATCGCCCCACAGACGGTAATGAGAATTAACAACATGATGTCTAATGTCGGCATTACTTTCATCGATGGCGGTATTATCGGTTCACCACCGAAAGCTGGGAGAAGTAACACACGCATCTACTGCTCCGGACCGAACACATCGGCATTGGAGTCGTTGTCTCAATCAGGACTAGACATTCGGCTTGTAGGTTCCAATATTGGTCAAGCATCTGGTTTGAAAATGGTATACGCAGCCTCAACCAAGGGAATTACCGCCTTGTGGACGGAATTGTTGGTTGCCGCCAAAGCACTCGGTCTAAACGAGGCGCTCATGGATGAATTCAAAATAAGCGGGGCCAACATATCGGAAGTATTGAACCGGCGCATTCCTTCTATGCCGAGGCGCTCTCGACGCTGGATTGGCGAAATGGAAGAGATTGCTAAGACTTTTGAAAGCGTGGGGTTGACGCCACAGATGTTGCTTGGAGCGGCGGACATGTACCGGCTCGTAAGCGAGACACCGCTAGCTGACCAGACTTCTCGCGAGCCAGACCCAACAACGGACATGATCCTAAAGGTTATCACCGACCGGCTGGGGTCTGCAGGATAAGCCGTGTATCTTAGCCAGAACAAAGTTGGCCGTTTCTATCTTTCGCTCACCCGTACTCTTATTCCATTGTTAAGGTGCAGATAATGGTTCCTTTGTTTGCTCTGCCTATTTAGCTTCGAACTGCTAGCTTTAATCATGAGCGCACCTTTATTTGTGATAAGATAAAAGGTAAATCAAAGGAGGTTACACATGTCAAACAAGCCAAAGAACCGGGACAAGATAATGGCTGATGTCGCTATAACTATTGGAGCTGCCTTAACCTGCATGGTTTTTTCAGCCCAATTTATAGAGATTCCGAAGAATCCATATATTGCGGCATTACTTTTGGGTTTGGGAATATTTGCGGTATTTTGGGCTAGACACCAATGGAACAAAGTGTAAAAATCATCTCATCTACCTCATTTTTCAACCCTCTGCCCCATTTTGCTACTACTGATTTCATTCTATATTCCATGCCTAATCGGCGTATAATTGATTTAGGAGGTAAAGAAATGGGTACAGCGTATAGCAAATTATGGGCAGAACTAGATGGGCCTAGAGGCTGGAATGTAGCTAAGGGTGATATTAAAGAATTAGTAAACGACCCAGTGTTATGGGCAACCAACTGAATTGAATATATAAATGAATTCACTTACTGTTAATAGATTTTCTTTTATCGTTATCACACTATTACCTCATTATTAAATAATATATCTTATTTTGTCGTTTTCCCTTGATCCTTGTATTCCTGCTCCAGAATGCTCATTATTACGTCTGTCTCCCAGCGGTCTTCAATTAAAGCTCCTTCTCTTTCGACTCCTTCCCTGATAAAACCACACTTATCGAAACATGCGATTGCTCTCTTGTTGTATTCAAGTGTCCGCAAATCAACTCGGTGTAAACCCAATGTCTTAAAAGCGTAATCTAAAACTAGTTTGGTAGCCTCGGTTCCTAAACCTGTACCTAATTTAGAGGTATTAAATATACCAACGGCATATCTTGCCCGCTTATCCTGTTCATTTACGGTTAACCTTGCCTGGCCAATACACTTCCCCTCGAATTCAATCATCCACTCGAAACGGTTTGATAATATCTTTTCGTACCAAGCTACAGCATCCTCTCTCCTAAAGGGTTGCATGTTTCTCGTATCGCCACCATACATACGGATATTATCGCGACTACTACCACAGTGCAATCTATCTTCAATGTCTTGTTTGACTGGTTTTCTCAGTATTATCTTCTTTCCTGTTAGCAGAGGGCTTTGATTCATTTTTGTGCTCCTGCGACGGTAGGTATTCCACACTTCGTATGATTAGAATTATAGCATTTGTTCGGCTATGTAATGAACTAAAAAAAGGAACGACTTTACCCCTATATACCGAAAGATAAGATACGTTACCTTTCAGCTGGAGCTACTAACTCAGACAACTTGTAAGCATGATAACAGACTTGTTACTGTGCTGTTAGGCGTGATAACAGAAGGTCGGTAACAGCTGTTACGCATGATTTCGGATGGTTGGTAACAGACGTTACGCGTAAATAGTAACATGTGGTAACAACTTGTTAGGCGTATCACGTGTAACAAGGATCCGAATTCTCTTTAACACAATGGGGACAGACATTTCCCATTTATCCCTCGTGGCTCACCCTTTTAGCCAGTAATCATATCACATTATTTACAAAGATAATAAGCAACAAACATCACCCCAACTTCTTAACAACTTTAATCACTAGTGCCATTGCTTGGCACTCTTCCAGGTGGCAGACCTACTGTTGTCTTGTTATTTCCAACCCTTCTTTCGCATGGCGTTATTGACTGATTTATTCACTACTTTCACATTTGCAACTATTCTGCCATATTTATCCCGAGCGACTGGTTCTACAGTAACTGATTTCCTGGATATCAGCTTTATGAGATCCTTACGAGCTTGAGGAGCACCCCTCTTGCCTTTTTCAGGAGCATCTACATTTGCTAGGCGTATCGTGTTTCCTCCCTGCGTGGTAAACGTATCCCCATCAATAACTCGCTTTGTTTTATCCTTAGCCATCATATCCCTCCTACCCATTTACTACTTAGATTGTTAAGCTGGGTAACACTTGTCACCTTCGTTCAGTCGAGGCCACCAAAGCCATGACCTTTCAGCTGCACTGCATCCCCCGGGTTCCAATCCCTCCTACCTTTCTGCAATCAGTTTTGCTCTGCCATTCACGCCACACGGGCATGAATCCGCCCGTAGAACCGTAGCCACCCAATCGAACCATCTGCCTTCCGCACAATGTCCGCTGTTGTATCTCCAGCAACTGTATCTAGTGCAATCAGGCGGTCTTTCTCACACCGACAAACGACAACCGGTGGTGGCGTCGGCGGTGGGGGTACGTCTTTGGTCGGAAACCCCCCCTTCTTGAATGTCAACTGGCCGATAAGCCTTCCACCCAACATGCCCAGTTCAATTTCTACATACGGGCGAACATACCGTCCCGCGTATTGAGCCAGTTCCTCCTCGGTTGATTCTATTGGCTTAGGGGATCCAGGGGCTTTCAAACCCAGGTAATTCTTCAAAGCCCAGCGACTTACCTCGTTGGTCACAGAATCCCCCCGATCAGCATTGGTCAGAACGGCAACGGCAAAGTCGTGCTGGGGTATCAGTTGGAGTAAAGAGATTTGTCCGGTCGTGCCTCCTTTGTGCCATATAAGACGTGTCCCTCCTGCCTTACCTATGCCCCAGCTTAAACCCCCTACCTCGTCCCCCCGGGTAGTCACTTGTGGCGACTGCATCTGAGTCATTGACTCCGCCGATAGTAGCTTGGTTTCGTCGTTCACACTACCATCCCCCAGGTGGAAACGGGCGTAACTAAGCAGGTCTTTCACATTACAGATGATCCCACCAGCAGGCCAGAGCGCGCGGGGTAAAGACCAAGGGCGCGCGACCTTAGCTCCTCCTTCAGCCACATTGTGGCCCACTACAAATTGGTAGGTCATGAGATCACTGGGCTCAAGATAGGAACTCTGCATACCCAGCGGTTCCAGAACCAGTTCCTTTAGCACCGCCTGGTAGCTCTTACCGGTTACCTTCTCAATAACAAGGCCAGCCAGACAAAAACCAGAAGTGCAGTAGGAGAAGACTTCCCCTGGGGGCGCCAGTTGCTCCAGGGCAACCATGTTGGCCACATACTTGTCTAAGGCATCGTCCCCGGCACCGGTATCATCGAAGACGTCGCCCTCCCAACCAGCAGTATGAGTAAGCAGATGTCGGATAGTGGCCTGAGAAGCGGCTGCCTCATCCTGTACTTTAAAGTCCGGCACATACGTCCGCACTGTCGCCCCTAGGTCCAACTTACCCATTTCCACCAGCCGCATGATGACCGTGCCGGTGAATGTCTTGGTGATCGAACCAATCTGGAACAGCGTCTCGTCGGTAACCGGCAAAGGGTTCTCCACACTAGTCACCCCGGAGCCAATCGTAATTGTCTCACCCTTGTGCAGCACGCCCACTGCAGCCCCGGGAACACCCTTCTCTTTTATTACCTTGTCAACAAACTCGCCCAGTTCTTCCTTGTCCACTTCACTGCTGGTAGTCATCGGCTTCTTCCGTTGCTGTTCATTCTGACAAGTATTGTAGCATCACACCTCTGAGGGATCAAGAGTCCGCAAAGAACGACGAGGAGTATACGATCGGTAACCGGAAGCATTGACATCTCGCGGTTTGTAGACCTGAATCCACCCAAATAAGAAAATTATAGCACCCGTGAATAGAAAGCAAAAAGGTCCGCCGGTCCTTAAAGCTAAATCATTGAGGCTATTGGATTAACCTAAAAAGGAACCTTTATTAACAATATTGAATATCTATGCAGGTCTGAATATCAACATTTTCAAGGCTGACCGTCTGTTCTTTCGTGTCATTATACTACCCTGTTTTGACACCCTTGTTTTCAATGGTACATAGAGTCATTCAATGGAAAGCTGAGAGATGAACTACTCAACTGTGAGGTATTCTATACTTTGACTGAGGCTCAGATATTGATTGAACAATGGCGGCAGGAGTATAATCAATTCCGACCTCATAGTTCGCTTGGTTACCGACCACCAGCTCCAGAAGTCAGATTGGTTGCGATAA
>SDBU01006551.1_pt1 | contig 13665 bp, 12 predicted proteins | sample 2277071 | NCBI WGS metagenome assembly SDBU01 (sample SAMN10397929, study PRJNA504765) | marine sediment metagenome | isolation source: marine sediment core GS08_GC12, 126 cmbsf | place: Arctic Ocean: Gakkel Ridge, Loki's castle | collected 2008
CTCAAACAAGCTCTTGGCGGAAGCGGTGCTTCCGCCGACGATGGGTGGAGACTCTGTCTCCACCAACATGCGGGGTATCAGACCCAAGCGAGGAATGAAATCGATTAAAAAAGGAATTATCGACATATCGCTTTCTTCTGGGGTTCCTTAATATAGTGACAGCCTATGCCTAGCCTCATGGAATTTGATTCTTTCGACCTTCATCCAAGCATACAGTCTGGGATAAAGAAACTTGGCTATGTAACCGCGACCCCTATCCAGGAACAGGGCATCCCACCAGTGCTTGCTGGCCGGGATATGATGGGCCTTGCCCAGACCGGGACAGGAAAGACCGCGGTGTTCGTGCTGCCTATCCTTCAACGCCTCGTATCCAGGTCCAAAGGGAAAATACGTGCGCTGATAGTGGCTCCGACAAGGGAGCTGGCAGAGCAGACGCACGAGTTCTTCGTCGCCCTTGGGAGCCGTACCGACCTGCGGTTCATCACGATATATGGGGGAGTAAAACCGTTTCCGCAGATAAATAAGATCAAAAAAGGGGTTGACATCATTATCGCATGCCCCGGGCGGTTGCTGGACCTCGTCAACCAGGGGATCATCGACCTGTCCGGGGTTGAGATACTGGTTTTGGATGAAGCGGACAGGATGTTCGACATGGGCTTTCTGCCCGACATGCGAAGGATAATCAAACATATCCCGAAAAAGAGACAGACACTTCTCTTCTCCGCGACAATGCCGGATGACATCCGCAAGCTATCGCAGGAGATACTGCACGATCCAGTCACAGTGCAGATAGATCACACCGTGCCATTGAAAACGGTATCCCACGCCCTTTATCCCGTCCCCCAGCATCTGAAAAGAGGTTTATTGATTTCAATCCTGAAGGCGATGGATACGGACTCAGTCCTGGTATTCACTCGAACAAAACATCGGGCCAAACGCCTGGGCAGGCAGCTGGAAATGGCTGGTTACAAGGCAACTTCGCTGCATGGCGACCTCACGCAGAACAAGCGCCAGGCGGCACTTGATGGCTTCCGGAGGAGATCGTTCCAGATACTGGTCGCTACAGATATCGCTGCCCGTGGCATCGATGTATCCTCGATTTCCCACGTCATTAATTATGATATTCCGGATACAGCAGATGCGTACACCCACAGAATCGGCCGCACAGGCCGCGCGGCAAAGACCGGAGACGCTTTTACATTCGTAACAAATGAAGATGAAGATGTTGTGAGGAGCATCGAGCAGGTCCTTGGCGCAAAGGTGGATCGCCGAATCATCGAGGGTTTCGATTACAATAAACCAGTTCCTACCCAGACCCGCAGCTCTAGACCCCCCCGAAGAGGACGCGGGCAGAGGCCCACACAAAAAAGAAACGGGAAGAGGCCACCACAAAGAACAACCGAAAAGAGGCCCGTGCATAAAGGGAAAAAAGGGCAGAGACACTTCGGTTACAGGCATAAAAAATAGATATTCCATTCTATGCATCGTATTTTCGATAGATATCCTGTTGTGAGTTGGGCATAATTCAATCTATGCTGGCCTAAAGAGCGGCGCGATGGATGATATTATTTTAATTCTGATGCAGGTTTTCCAGAAATACCGCGAATTTAAGAACCCATTAATATCCCAGCTTAAAGAGCGGCATAGTGGAAAAACATTTATTTCAGTGTCTCAGTAGCTGGTTTTCCACAAATGCCCCAGTTCTCCTTTGGAATGTCGTGTATTATGACCTCAATCGCATGCTTGGGAATATCGAGGTCTGTGAAGACTTTAGTAACATTCTCGATTACCTGCTTTTTGACGCTGGCATCGCGGCCTGCCCACCAATAAACATGTACTGCTGGCATTGAATCACCCCTCTTGAATCGGCAGTGTGATATTTGGTTTTATTGCCTACTTTCTGCTGCGCTCTATCATGCCCATGAGGAGTATGGCACCCAGCAGGATGCGCTTGTCGACCTGCGGAGGCACGCGGCTGCAGTCCATCTCCCAGATGTCACCTATTATCTTGAACTTCTGGTTGACTTCGGCAACTGGCTGCCCGTACAGATCCAGTGTCATCTTCTCGGGAATCAGCTTTCCGCCAGGCATGTACTTTCGTGCAAGTCCGCGGCCCGAGCCCTCGTACAGCTTGCCGATCTGCTGTCTGTTGGCATCCAATATCTCGTACTCATCCTTGAAGAGGCCGGACTTCAGTGCCTTTCTCCTCAGATAACCCAGGTGGGCATTCGTCTGCGAGTCTATGACCGCGAAGGTTCCCCAGGCATCCATGATCTGTTGCTGCTTTATTCGGAAGAGCTCGTGCGTCATCTTCATGTCCGAGAATATACGGATGTCCTCCTTCAAAGTAAGGATCTTCTGCTTCGAGAAACCGAGCATCTGTCCACTGGCATTCTCTATCCAGTACTTGTTCCCAATTGCCAAGGACTTCTTTCTTATGCGGTAATAGCTCTCATTCCATATGTTTGGCGCTGCAGGCGGTGGTGGTGGCGGCGTTTTCGGAGTCATGAGCAAGCATTGTCTTGATAGCATAAAATTGTTTTCATGATTTTGACGATCGGTAGTTATCTAACAGAATACAATCGCCGTTTTTCCGAGCAGGCATTTATTAAGCAAAAAACCACAAAGAAAAAAACTCAGCCGAATCGAGGCCTTAAGACCCCATAATCTATCAGCCTAATGCCGAGAGAGGTTGAACTCACGAGTACAATAATGAAACGAATTGAGGGAGTTCAACCGAAGCATATCGGTATCAGGTGCATTGCTTCCTCGACATCCTTTCCCTGGGCCCATTTCCGTTTCTCGACTGCAGATGAGGCCTTCACGACCTCTGTAATCCTTTGCTCGATTAATGTCCGGGTCCTCTTCTTCTTTTTGGCAATGGACTCTGCTTTCTCATCCAATATATTCTTTACCTTCTGCGGGATGATTACCTTCTCGTAAAGCTGCTTTGCTGCATCTATTCTCGCTTCCAGGCGCTTGATCTCGTTCCTGTAGTTGTAGACAAAAGCGTCAGGCGACTTGTTGAACTCCATCATGCGGCGCGTGATCTCCATGCGTGCCTCCACATCATCCTGGACCCTTGTTCTGGTAAGCATGTCAATCTTGTAGAACAGCTCGTGCATGAGTTGACCATCTTCTATGTCTATGGTACACACAATCTTGAACTGGCTGGTGTGGTACGTCTTCGTATCTTTTCCCTTGTCATCCAGAAGGTAATTCTTTCCGGATTTGTGGATATTGAAGATGCTCTTCACCACCTTGGGCTTGAACAGATTGATTCTATCGAGAAATAAAATGCCCCGGTTTGCCTTGCCGATGAGGCCTGGCTTGATGTATGTTTTACCGTCTATTCTTACCTCATACCCTCTTAGGTTCTCAAGAGATATGCTGTGTGGCACTTTCACGAAAGGCGGATCGATGACTGCAGTCTTGCCTTCGCTCTCGGTGCCGCCGCAGTCCGGACACTTGAAATCAGACTCGGACCTTGGCGGGCAGTTGAAACGGCAGCCCCTCTCGACGGTTATGGTTTCCATGAAGTCGCGAATCGTTGATGCGGCAGTGGTCTTGCCAGTGCCCCGGTGGCCTATTATTACCAGTGAGCCGGCATCGCTCACGACGTACATTAGTATCGACTTCTTCAATTGCTTCTGACCCACTATCGCCGGCAATGGAAAAATTTGTGCCATGTGACCTACCTTTATGTTTCCTGTTTTTTTGTTCTGCCTTCCTTGTCCCAACCATCGTATCCTATTCTGCCTCGGACATCTCCTTTTCTAGCTCATGCTGGATAATGCACTCGTCCAGGTATTCTATGAGAGGAACTATGAGTTCTATTGCGTCGTGCGTATCCTTCTCCTCCACCTTCATGTGCCCCTTCAACGAGGCCAGTGTTATTGCAGTCTCCACTATCCTGGACTCTATTATGTTCCCTAGGGTGCCCAGGTTCGAACAGACGCGGACTACGAAATCCAGCTCGCTCGGGGGAATTGTGAGGTTCATCATGCTTGACCGGGCCGAGTGAATCTTGCGGGCATCCACCTCAGACTCTTTATCTTCTGATATGAAGGAGATAAGGCTGCTGCCAGACTTGTAGACGGTTTCCAAGTTTTCCCTCGAGATCAGGAGCGAGAACTGCTCGCACAGCCGGGGGTCTATGACCTCGCCCTCCTTCTTGAGCGCGAGGGTAACGAAATTGACTGGGTGGCTCAGGTACTCCCCCTCTTTCTCGACCAGGTTTATCTTGGAAGCCATTGCATCTGCCAGGCTATTTATTATATTATCTTTCAAATCATGCAAATTTCTTATAATCAATAGGCCGCGGTGGGCCTTTGCAAATATCCCTGGCCTCACGACATGTTTTAGGTACAACTCGCCAATCAGGTCCTTGTGCGTGGGATTCTCTGGCATGTCCACAACCGGAAAGGGCTTGACCTCTGCTCCCAGGTCTCCGTACTCCATGCGCATCCTGCACTCGTAGCAGAGCGAGTCCAGGTCCTGGGGGTCGCAGTTGAACTGGCAGTTGTCCGAGGTGAGTATGGTCAGGTCCATCTGGAGCAATCGGTTTATTGCCTGCTGTACCAACCCCTCCTCAAATCCCTCGATGAGTATGTGGCCAACACGATTGTTGATGATTGATAACAATATGTTGTCCTTTATGTAATTGATTTCCTCATCAGGCATCAGCGTGACCTCGCTTCCCTTTGCCTTCACGATCTCTGGCTCCAGGAATGACTTGGCCCTGGCATACCTCTGCAGTCCTGCAAGAACCTCGTTCTTTGTGATTGCCCGCTTGCCAGTGTACGCTGCCGATGTATTTATCATATCCTCTATGCGTTTCAGCTCGTACTCGGCATTGAAGGCCTCTTCATATCCCTTCTTGAAGGTGCTGGCAAGGTAGTCTTTTATGAATTTCCTTTCCTCGTCGGATATCTTCAGAATGCGCATCATCCCTCTTGCCTGGATGAGGCCGATGCCCACTGCCTTCCTCTTCCTATCGACTTTTCTCAGGTAGTTGACTGGGTCTGTTTCAAACTCCTTCCGGTAGCGCATGCTCTTTATGCGGTTGGATATGGACTCCAGCTCATGTCTTTCGAAGACTGTCGAGAAGTGCTTTCTAAGACGCGGATGTATATTCCCGCTCTCAAGAGCCAGGGTGGCTATGATATTGAAATCACATGGATGCTTCACCTCGACGTCCTTGCCGCGGATAGTGCATTCCTTTGTATCCATGACGTCAGCGATGAGGTTTGCAGTGTGATCATCCAGATGGTCGATGTCCTTGATGTACAGGTATCCACGGTTCGACCTTGTCAGGATACCGGGGCGAGTAATGTATCGTATGTAGATGTTGCCTGTGAGCTGCTTCTCTGTCACCTTCTCCGGAAGCTTGATGACTGGCACCTCTTCCAGCATGATCGGGAGAGTCTCCTTTACATGCCCGAGCCTGAGCTGGCACTCGAAGCAAAGATTATCTGGGTCTGCAGGGTTGCAGTGGAATTGGCACCCTCTAACAGAGTCCAGGTCCAGGTTCATCTCCTTGAGGTCGGATATTAGAGTGTTGACAAGATCGGAATCAAAGCCTTTCAACACCAGGCTTCCGACGTTCCTGTTCAGATGATTGAGCATGAGCATGTCCCGAATCTCTTCCACCACGCTGTAATCCATAAAATCGGTGGCTGTCGTGTCCTTCTGGGGATTGAGATACCTCCAGCCTGTCTCCTTTGAGAGTTTCTTCAACTCCTTTGAGCCATCGCTCATGTCCAGGAGTATCGAGAATATGTTGTCCTCCGTTATCTGGTTGAATATATTCTTCAGTTCCTTTCTTATGTCGGCACCGGCAGACACCGAGGCGTTTGGCTCGCAGTCTGTGAAAACTATCATGATAGGAACTGACTCGACCTCCCTTGCCGATTTTTTCCGGATTAGGTGGTAGCCCTCCAGCAATCCCTTCCCCAAGGGGCTGGTGCCTCCGAACGAAATCGCTTCGATCTTATCCTTAGCCTCGTCAACGTTTGTAGTGAACTGCAGTATAGTTTCTGCACCCTCTCCGTAAAAAGTGATTACTCCGACCCTGTCCCGTTTCTGATATATGTCCAGCAGAACTTCCTGAAGCAAGGATTTGGCTGTGGCGGCCCTTCCCTCCCCAAGCATCGAGCTGCTGGTGTCGATTACCAAGCAGATGAGGCTGGACGTTTTTTTCCTTCTAATCTTCTCCCTAAAATCTTCCTTCCTTATCCTTATCTTCTTTTTGCCGGGGGAGCGCATGATTGCAGCCTTGATCGTGGGGAGAATGGCTATGTCCTTGACAGTGCCCTCTGCCTGCCTGTATTTGACATACCTTCCCTGGCCTGCGGAAGTTAGAATCTCATTTCTCCTGCCAGACACCCCCATTGTGGTGGCAACACGTCTGGCTCTCCTTTTTCCAATGGTCTCGAGAAGACGAATCAACTCTTTTTCCCTGGACTCAACCATTTCCTACCCCGCCGTGAGCAAACCTCTGGTTTGCGATGCGATGGAGACACCTCTCCATCCATAGGAGGAAATTTCATTTCCTCCGCAGTAGGAGGAGTTTTAAATCCTCCGTGTGAGCAAATCTATGATTTGCGATGCGATGGAGATGCCTCTCCATCCATATGATGAGAATCAAATTCTCGTCATTTGAGGACAAATGTGAAACTTTTATAAAGATATATGGTATTCGGGGTTTATTAAATTTTATAATGTTGGAAACTGCAAAAACGCGCGAATGACAAAAGAAATGGGAAAGGTGTGATACAAATGGCGAAAAAGAAGGGGAAGAAGTCTAAGAAATCCGGAAAGTCAAAGTCGACATCAAAGTCCAAGAAATCGAAGCCAGTGAAGGAAAAGAAGGCAGAAGTGATAGAGGATACAGGCATCAGCGAGGTCTGTCCCAACTGCGGTGCGTACATTGACCTGGGGGTTGAGGTATGCCCGATCTGCGATGAGCAAATCAAGTCGAAGTCGGGAGAGGAAGAAGAATACGATGGGGGAGAGGTCACTATAGCTGATGAGGCATCAATGGATAAAGAGGACGACAGCCTGATGATTAATGTATTCGAATGGCAGGCCGAAGGCTATGAAACCGGCGAGCTGGAGCAGATGATAAAAGATGGCGATCCAAACGTCGAAAAGAAGTTCAAGAAGTACGAGAAGAACATCGGAAAGCTGAAGGATATCATTGATGAGCTGGAAGGCATGGAGGCAGACGAGCGCGTAGTCGGTGAGATCAAGGAGATCAAGCTAAAGATTAACGATCCCATGATGGTCGATGAAATAAAGGCCGATGTCGAGTTGCTAAAGTCAAAGATTTATGTAAACAAGATGCGGGACGATCTGTACGGCATGGATACCAGGGGGTTCGAGGAGCAGGTCCAGAAGATCGAGGAGTTGATAAAGGAGCCGGAGGGCATCCCCAAAGCCGAGAGGATCCTCAAAGAGATAAAGAGGCTTGTTAAAGAGAGATTCTTCGAAGGCGAGATTGCCAAGGTGTTCACACCCCCGGAGAAGAGGCGCATAAAGAAGGTCAGGATAATCATCCGACCGACCGAGAAGAAGGGCGGCAAGTTCACGGTAAACGACCTCATGATCCTGCACGTTGATGGAACATTAGTCTCGCACCTGACACGACGCTCGAGAGAGGAGATTACAAAGATAAAACTCAGTCACTTGACGCACCTTATCCAGTCGCGTCTGGCAATGCCTCACGAGGGAGTCCAGAAGGTAGAATACGACAAATACAAGATACTCATTGGAAAGGGCGAGCACCTTTCCATGGCCGTCATAATCGCTGGCGAGGAGCGCAAGGAGGTTGGCGAGCTCATGGGCAAGTCTGTCCAGCTGCTTGAGAAGAGATACCTGCCAATACTCACTCACTGGCACAAGGACCCCACTACATTGAGGGGCATCGAGCGCTACATCAACATACTGATGGAAGCATTCATCAAGATGGAAGGGTGAAGTAATGCCATCATACGATATATGCGAGATCTGCGGCGAGAAGAAAGCCACGCCCATCCACATTGTGAGAACACATGGCATGCCCTATGCAGACTACAAGAAGAAATACCTCAACAAGAAGGGCAAGGGGAAAGCCAAGGGCAAACCAAAGGGCAGGCCAAAAGGCAAAAAAGCGGATAAACCAGAGACTTCCAAGAAGAAACCAGCCAAGATAAAGGAACCTGCCAAGAAGGCGGGTAAGCCAAAGCCTAAAAAAGCAGAGCCGAAAAGGACCGCGAAACCAAAGCCTAAAAAAGCAGAGCCAAAAAAGGTCGCGAAACCAAAGAGGGATACAAAGGCCTCGTTCATCGACAACGAGTACAGGGAGATAGACACCAGGCTCGATGAGATCATGGGCTCCGAAGAAGAGAAAGAGCGCATAAGGAAACTCATGAAGAATCCGGAAAACATAGAGATGGTGCGCATACTCTACGGCAGGCTCACAGCCGAGCTCAAGGAATCCTTCTTCTTGAAAGCAATCGAGGACGGGGTGAAGGCTGCCCAGCCCATACTGGTTGGAACAAATAGCACTCCTGCCGAGATTCATAAATTCACGGTGCAAATAGACAAACCCGAAACAGCGGAAGGCGAAGACCAACAGATAAAGATGAAACTGGAGAGGGGCTCCTGCTACATGATAGAGGAGGAGAAACCGGAGAAGAGCTACAAGATATTCAAGCAGATCGTGGAGAAGGGTGCTGTAGGTCTCTGCATCACCAGGGAATTCCCGGACAAGATCAGAAAGAAGTTCGAGATTCCGGAGGGGATGCCAATGGTCTGGCTATCCAATTCCGAGGCAGAGAATGCATTCAAGCCAGTTGAGCTCGGAAAGCTCCTTTACAAGATCGAGAAGTTCCTAGAGAAGAATTCGAACTCCTTGATTCTGTTCTCAGGAGTGGAGTACCTCATCACCCAGAACAATTACAGCTCCGTGCTAAAGCTCATTCAGCTCCTCAACGAGCAGATAGCCATGCGAAACGCCCTGCTGATCATGCCAGTTAGCCCGTCAGCTCTTGACAAGAAGGAATTCAAACTTATAGAGAGAGAGGTAGAAGTACTGCTCTAGGCTAATAAATCCCGAGAGATAAAATAAAAATATGGGAAAGGTCTACTTCTTTGGCTTGTAGTGCCTGTAGTTCTCCAGCTTTACCGGTGAGCGTGAGCTTCCCTTGCCAGTATATACTCTTGTGCCTATTATCGCAACGGCAACGAATATCCCGAGGAAGTAGTTCCTAAGGAGGAATTCCATTGGCTGCTTTATGATGTATTCAAGCACGATTTTTATGTTCTGGACCTTGCCATCAGATGTCTTTATCTGTAGGATTACCTCGCTGGTCTCGCCCTTCCAGTCGCTGCTTGCCTCTATCTCGATGCCAGTGGATGTGGGGGTGACAAGGACTCCCTTGGGATGGTCTATCACAACTATGTCCGCAATGCCTTGGGAAAACATATCCTGAAACTCTATGTACTCCGAGTCGGAGTCATGCAGCTGGGTTCTCTCGGGATAAGTTATCATTGGTGCGGGCAACACCTCGACGGTGAGCCGCTGGCTTACTGCATACATCCCATCCGATGCCAAGAGATAAACCTCTGTCACACCATCCCAGTTGTAGGGAGCCTGGAGCGTGAGTTGGTTGCCAGACACCGAGGCAGTCATCCTACCTTCATCCGCAACAGATATTGATAGTGAAGAGTCAACATCTGAGAAATATCCATCCAGGGGGAGCGTAATTGTCTCGCCCGAGTAGAGCGACTGTGGCGGTATTGCAGACAATGCCTTTGGTGCGTCGTTCACCTCTCTCACATTGATGCTGATGGTGTTGGAGTAGGTATCCCCCGCCGTATTGCTTGCCTTTATTACGATGGAAATATCATCGTTGTCATTGTCGCCTACCCAGTTCGGTTTCATGTAGGTGCGAATCACTAGCCAGTTTCCATATAGCTCGACTATTACGGGTTGTGTGTTCTCGTAGAAAGAGTAGGTGATATCACCGTCGCCGGACTCGAAAAACCTATTGAGGTTCAGATGGTATATGCTATCCTCGTCAACTGTGAACGAGGGAATTACCTCGATAAGGACTGGCGCGGACAGCTGGGCAGTTGGCTGCGCTGTGGGCGATTCTGACCCGGCACCAACCTTTTCCGTATCTTCGATGTCCTCAGAGCTGGTTCTCAGGAGTTGCTCAAGCAGCATGATGTCGGACAGCTTCTCGCTCTCGCTGCCATCAATAGGCGATGGCGCATCTGCATCCATTGTAACAACACCAGCACTGGCAAGTCCCGAGAACGAGACGAAAACCAAGGCGGTAAAGAGGATGAGCGTAAGTATCGGGGGAAATCTCACTTTCATATCACCTTGAACAATTATTGGATATTACTATTAATATAGTTTATAGGACAAAATTTGAATGATTATAACAATTTGTTATTTTGTAATAGGGGCAAGAAAATCCTAAAGAAAAAATCAGTCGGAACATCTGCGATATTCCTCCCATTCCATCGTGAACACACAATACGGAGCCCCTTTTAACTGGCACTGTGTTTCCTTGACAGTGCCCTTGGTCTTCGTGAGCTCCAGCATGCCTTTCATCCCGCCGAGCCAGGCTGGACATGCAAATTCAGAGACTGCAATGTCCTTCATGATTATCTCTGCAGATTTGCCAGTGATATGTATCTCGACCTCGCCGTAGTCGAAGGCCTGCGAGTAGTGCTGGGGAGCCTTCTTTAGCAGGGTCTCGATGCTGGCAAACCTGAGCAGGTACGACAGTATCCCTAGATCCTTCACAGTGTAATTCCCCGCACGCACTACATACTCCATTCCGTGTTTGTCGTTAATCCACCTGAGCATGCGGGTGTCGATATCAGAATCGTACCATTTCCCCTGGACAACAGTGTGTAGATAGAAATTGATGGCTAGGCTGCACTGATCCAGTCCGGTCTGGCCCCACATCTTCTTGATGTACTTGGCGTACCCTTTCAGGATCGAGCCCCTTATCTTGTTCTCTGGCATATCCACACCTGCAATTACCCATTACCCTGAAAGTAATTGGAGTTATGGCTACTTAATGATTTTGTAAAAATAAAAAAGGAAAAAGCCAGGTCTCTATTTTAAGGCCTTCGCCATCTTCACGACGCTCTCGACAGCCAGCTTTGCCCGGTCCACGCGCTGCTGTGCCTGCAGGCGTGTCATGCCAGGTCCTGTGATTCCCAAACCGATAGGCTTGCTGAACTCGATGCCCAGATCCGTTATTTTCCGGCTGGCCTGCTGGATCACTATGTCGTCGTGCTCTGTCTCCCCTTCTATAACCGCTCCAAGCGTGACAACGCCGTCCACGTTCTTCATCTCGCACAATTTCTTGACTGCCAGCGGCATATCGAACACGCCTGGCACCTTGATTACCTTCACAACCTTTACGCCAAGGAATTTCGCATGTTCTTCTGCCCGCTCCAGCATCATCATGGTAATGTCGAAGTTGAATTCGCTTACAACAATGCCTATGTTCATGTCTTCAGCCCCTCTAATTTTCATAATCGATTGCATATATAAATGTTTTGCTGTACCATCTCGCGTTTTCACTGCAGCGGCCCCGCATCCTCGAACCCCTCTCTCTGGCCGCTTCCAGCCAGCTTGCGCAGCTCCTCGGGAGCGAACACCAGCCTGTATGCATTTGCAGCGTGCTCTCTCGCCCGTTTGTCAGCCAGCCAAGCCAACTTTCCCTCTTCGATCTCGTCCTCGTAAACAAAGACCTCGATTATGTGCTTGTTGGTCATGAGCTGGGCATGCATCAGTCCGAGGGATGCCTGATTTGCGCACTGTTTGTCTATTGCCTTCGAGCCAGGCATGCCAAGTGCAATCACCAGGTCGCACTCGCTCCCCTCGAACAGCTTCTTCGCCGCGACTGGCAGGTCCTTTATGCCTGGCACCGTGTACCGCACGACCTTGAAGCCGGTGCCCAGTTTCTTCAGCTCGTCAACTGCCGAGGTTCCCATGTCAAACCTTGCGAATGTGGTATCCACGATCCCGATCCTTTTCATTGACTTCCCCCCGAAATGTAATTATCTACCAGCCTATCTGCGATTTTCCTTATTATCTTTCTGGTGCCGTTCAGGTAGTATATGGACACCGCTCGCCGGATAATGAGACTTCGCTTCAATCGTCTGGCTCGCTGGCCTCGGGTCGTTTTTTCAAAACGACCTTGCGCTCGCACCCCTTGATTACTCATCCGATTAAAACTATAATCCGTAATCAATTCCGCAAGCGCAACCCAGTGCTCGTAAGCACTGGGCGGGCGTGTCCTAATATCCCGCCCGTTCCGTTTCGTTGCTGGCTTCTGCCACAATCCCCCAGAAGCCTGCTCCGAAACGGTCTGCTTCAATGAACTGCCTAACCCCCTCTGCTGTTTACGATGGCAGCCGTGTGGTCTCCTTACCAATCCAGTATGCACGATTATACGCCTCTACTTACAACAGCAATCAGGATGTGAAAGTATAAGATTTGCGGTTGGAGAAAAATCACCCTTTTATAATCTGAATTGTTTTCTCAATAATCTCATTTGTTTTTTCTTTTTTAGCATGTCCAACTTTATATAAAATGATGTTCCGGTCTGCTGTAAAAATTCTATTTGGCCTTACATTACTATTTCGTTTGAGACTACCTTCTTCAAAATCGACGTCATCTATCAAGATAGCATAGCCATCTCTAATCTTTTGACTTGTTATCTGACAGAGAATTATGTCATCTCCCCTTAATTCAGTAATAACAAACGCAGGGCGCCTTTTAGCTTGGGTTAAATCCGAAAAGGGAAATGGAACAACGACTACATCTCCCTTTACAAATCTTGCCAAGCCTCGTCCTCCTCTGGTCGATCCCAATCCTTCTTAAGGGACGATTCGCTCGCAATAGCGGTTTCTAAGCCTTCCTTTCTAATTTTTAGCTTTAAATAGTGAATAAAATCTAGAATTTCCCCAAGAAGTTGCTCGGGAACGTGTTCTATCTCATTCAGAACATCTCTCTTGACATCTGTTGTTGACATGTTTTCACCATGACACTATCAAATATATACAACTCTTACCTAAAAACACTTTCGCTCAGTTGATGTTAGAATTTTCAAAAACCATAACTCCCCGCCTCGATTAAAAGCCTCGCCAGGGGTTAAGGCTTTTGGCCTATGGCCTTATCTCTCGCTCGATGTGTCCCAAACCACACCTCGAAACTCCGCCAGGACTTTTGCAACCGATAAATATTTTCGTCCAGGTAAACCGATGACGAAAATACACGCAAGCAAAGCGCAACTTTTTAGCCGATGCCATTGCGTTTGGCATCTGCCCAATATCTCAAAAGAAATTCTGTTTGAATCCGTCATGTATCGGGTGCAAACCATGCCTGGAACAGACCCTAAAGGAGGTGTTCAGTTGAGATACAGCTATTCGGATGTAAACATTCTGAAAATGTTCAAACGTGAATCCAGAAAGCACTTCATGGTCAAGGCTGGCTTGTTTCATCTGCTCAGATCGATGGGCCATGATGTCGTGACCGAGTTCCAGCTACCCAACGGGGTTGGCGATATTCTGGACGTGACCACATCCACGCACTACGAGCTTGAATTCAACTATAAAAAGCACCACGAAGTCCGAAAACTGGCTCAG
>SDBU01006552.1_pt1 | contig 13664 bp, 17 predicted proteins | sample 2277071 | NCBI WGS metagenome assembly SDBU01 (sample SAMN10397929, study PRJNA504765) | marine sediment metagenome | isolation source: marine sediment core GS08_GC12, 126 cmbsf | place: Arctic Ocean: Gakkel Ridge, Loki's castle | collected 2008
AGCTGGATAACCTACAGGCGTTAACGCAACAACTCTTATTTCTTCAGGAATACCTAGCAGCTGTTTTACTTTTTTTTCATCAAAAGCACCAATCCAACAGGTCCAATCCCAAATCAGTTGCAGTCAGCACTAACTGCTGCATAGAAATTGCAACATCAACTAGATAATAATCCATTCCATTTCGAGACCCAGACTTCTTAGGATCACCGCATGCAACAATAACCGCCTTTGAATTCTTCATCCAAGAATTCAAAACTCTCCCAGCCAACTTGTTTATCTTGTCTTTATCCTTAACCAAAACATAGCTCCAGCACTGCTTGTTTGCCCAAGAAGGTGCCAATCTAGCAGCCTCAAAGAGTAAATCAAACTTCTCATCCTCAACATCTCTATCCGAATAATTGCGAACACTCCTTCTTGCCCTAACAACGTCCATAAATTCCATGACTATTCACCTAAACTAATATCGCAACATACATCATCAATAAATACTTTCAACAACCAAAAAAAAGTATAACTCCATAATAAAAAATAATATAGAGCAACGGTAGATTTGAAATCATCAATCAAAATCCTAACTGCATCAGCGATCGCATCAATTCCAACATACTTAACTGCAACTCAACTTACTCTACCTAATTGGCTAACTCTGATTCTAGGCGCAACAATTTATCTGATCACTTACATGATCACAGATCCACTCATAGGAGCAATAAATCAACAAGACATACAAAACCTAAAAGAAATGCTAACAAGCCTAGGACCCTTAGCACCCATCCTAACTACGCCACTAAAACTAATGGAATACCTAATCAACAAATTTCAAAAAAACTAAAACCACATTTCCAAGCCAATCATTGATGTCTAGGATTGTGGCAAGACTCTTCGTAAATCAAACTTGGGTTATCCTTTCTTTTCATATATGCCAATCTTTGTATGGTGAAACGCGGAAAAGTTATAAATTACCATATAACTATGTAACTATATCGTGGTAACTGTGAAGAAATACTCAACAATATCCGTTCCAGCAGAAATAAAAAGCCGCCTAGAAACAACTAAAGGCAAACAGGAATGGGGCGAATTCATCCTAAAATTATACAATGACGCACATAGACTAAAAAGCAAAAAAGCCTTTGAAAAACTAACACAAACACTCACAGAAGAAGACCTCAAGACCATGACAAAATCAAGCAAAGAATTCAGGGAGAAATTCGAGTTCAGATGAACCTCCTCGACACAGACACCCTAATAGAAATGATCAAAACAAAAAAACACCAACCCGGAGCCATCTCCCCCATATCCCTCATCGAAATATTAAGAGGGATAGAAACCACAAAAAGACCCAACATAAAAGAACTACTTGAAGAAAGCTTCACCCTACAAAACATAGACAACAAAACCATAGAAACCTACTGCACTCTATACCAAAAACTCAGAGCCGACGGATCACTGATCCCAGACGCCGATCTCCTCATCGCCGCTACAGCAATAGCCCACAACTTGGCGCTACAAACAAAAGATCAACACTTTCAAAGACTAAAACCGCTAGGCCTAAAACTTACAAAAACACCCAAACAATAACAACCAAAAACCCTGCAAGAAACAAATTAGAAAAAGAAATCACTCAACAACCAATAAGTAACCCGCAGAAGTCCAGAGGTGATTAGATTGCACGAAACAAAAAAATCTTTGCTGGAATCTTCCAAAGCTGAAACTAGCAAAATTCCTTCAAGTCTTTATGAATTAATCGTAGATGTGCTCCCAATTTCTTCGGTGGAAGCTGTCATATTAAAAGATGATAAATTATTGTTTCTACGCCGAAAAAACAATCCTGTTAAGGGCCAATGGTGGTTTCCCGGCGGAAGGATACGAAAAGGAGAAACCCTTAGGGAAGCGTTGATTCGTGAAGTTAAAGAAGAAACCGGCCTAGAAGTAATAAAAAGCGAACTCGTAAATGTATATTCAAGAATCTTCGATAAAAGACACGACATATCAATAGTTTATCTATGTTCCTGTAAAGGAACCAAAATAGATCTCAACGCTGAACACTCAGAATACAAATACTTCAAAAAACTCCCAACAAACATACACCCGTACTTAATTGAAGTAATAAACGACTTAGAAAAAAAGAACCTAATCGCAACCTCTTTAAGAGTAGACTCTTCGTAAACTTCAACACTTCTTTGGCTTTTCTCACGAAGAGCCTATCCCCCTAAAGACTCTTCGTTAAAGTAGCAATATTCCACGTCCACGCTGAGTCAACAGGAGCATGTGGCATAGACTCTTCGTGAACAATGAAAACCAGCACCTAATAAAACTGGTAAGACTCTTCGTGACTGGATGATTCATTCAATCTATTTTGGGATTCCACGAAGAGTCTACCCCTAGTTTTTGGAAGCTTCGTAAACCATTAATCCACTGATCAGATTCGCGCATCTCGAGTTCACGAAGAGTCTATACTTAAAGTCTCATGCGCGCGCGGATACAAATTAAAAGTCAAAACTTCCAAGAAATATGTTCTAAAAATAATTTTTTAGTTAATTTCTCTGAGAAAATCTAGGATCGAGGCACTATCTTTCCAAACCTGATCAAAATCTCAACTTCTTGCTCTAATAAAATTTTTATCCTCTTCAAAGCTTCGAGTGCTCCATTAGCATCATTCAAAATCGTCGCTTTGTGATATAGGTCCCACTGAGCATGTTTAAGCGCAAAATGCTGAGCCATCAATTCAGTAAAATTTTCTTCACTGTTTCCAGAATAGATGTCTGAACTAGGTCTAATTTTTTGTTTCTTATTCTTCATAATATGGCGATCGCCATATTCCTTTATGTAAAGGTTGAGCGGCGGATTTCAAAAGTCAATAATCATAAATTTCATCGAATAGTAATTTCTGGTTTTTACTTAAAGGAAATCTAGAATATGTTCTTTATCGTGTTTGTTTGCTTTTGCCCTGAAGTCGGTTCTAATATAGTCCAAAGCTCCCAAATCCCTTAGAAAATCCTCTTTGAGTTTTATTGCTTTGATCCTCAGCCAAACTGTTTGAATCTTCAATTTTGGATCTTCGATTTCTTCAAACAATTTGTAAGAATCAAGTAATGTAACTTCATAATGGTTGAGAGTATCTAAAGCCAAAGCTTCAACATCATTAATCTTTAAAATAACTTTCATCCACTCTTTCCTTTTGCTCCAATCTTTTTTTACAGCCTCTTCATTAGCCCCATGTTTAGAAGCTACTACAGGAACCCATTCTTTGGGTTGAACACCCAGCCGATTCATCATCAACATGTCTCTTCTACGATCCAAAACCTGCCCCAAAGTAGCCCTCTTCACACTCCAAGCCCCCACAACACATCTATTCTATATCGCATTTCCAACCATCCACTCTTCTTTTTCGCTTGCTCTCTTCGAAGGTGCGAAAAATACTTAAGAAGTCGTCACCAATCACATGTGACACTACATGATGCGTATAGATCTAACCGATACCGAAAGAAAAGTGATAACCAACGAAAAAACAAACATCAGCAACAGCTACAAAAGAAACATCCACATGCACACTCGAAGAAAAGCAGCACGAATGATAGAAAACCTCAAATTCCTAGCCGACAATCTACCCGAATCCCAACAAAAACAGATATTCACACCAGAAACAGTGTCAAAACTGTTGGAAAAGATCCTCAAATACAGGAAACCTCCCAAACTGGACCCTGAAAAGATACCAAGAATCAGAGGAAGCAAGTATCAACACCCAACAGAAATAGAAGCAAAATACCTCCACGACATATATGTACCACATCCAAAACCACACGCCCAATGGCCTAAAAGACTACCCAGATGGGTTTACAAATCAATAAAAGATTCAATGCCACCGGAAAGACAAAAAATTAATGGAAAAAAACAGTTGATAGGATTTGGAGGCCCTAGATATCCTCACCCAAGCTTTGGGCGCCAACTAAGGATAACCGCTAACCTAGTAGAGACAACATATGATCAGATAATAGAAAAGGTTGACCCAAAAAGCTATCGCCGAAAAATGATATATGATCTAAATCCAATTATCCATTTTTGCTCAAAAAACCAAAAAATGAAATTACACTCAAAAACAAGCTGGATAGGGGAAACGATCAAAAACTCTCTTTACGATGATTGGTCATTAGAATCAATTAATGAATGGTTAAAAACTGGGGATGCCCAAAAAGAAAAAAACCTAAATTCTAAAGCCCAAGAAGAATTATTACTCTTCGTCAAACATTGGATGAACAACTTCACAAGAAAAGCCAATATTCTATCCAACCAAAAAATCCTAATCATCCAAGGTACAAAAAACAGCACGATGCAACAAAAAGAAAAACATTCTCTAAATAACTCTAAACATATCTCTTAACTCTCCCCCTCCTAGGGAGAACATAAGTTCCCCGAAAATGCGCGCGCTGTGAAATATGCAACTAAATCTTTTTTTGTATCCAATTTGTTTTAGCGGGTCCTTGCACGATAAACTATTAAGCAGTTGAGAATCAAACACATTCCAATATTTACATGAACAAAAAATTTGGTTGGTTCCAATTAGTGCGTGCATTAATCTTGTCTGATTTTCATGGGCACAGTGAAGCATTCTCAAAAGCTGCTGATGAAGCCAAGAGGCTTAAAGTTGAACTCATCGCTGTCTGCGGAGACATTACAAACTTTGGACATGTAAAACAGGCAAGATCTTTATTGACCCCACTTACCAACTTGAACCTGCCAATACTCTATGTGCCAGGTAATTGCGATCTTTCTTCATTTTTTGAAGAAAAAATTGACAATGCCAAAAACCTTCATGCTTCATGCGTGACAATCAAAGATTATGCCTTTATCGGAGTTGGAGGTGCCCCATCTAGTCCATTAAACACGCCTTTGGAGTTTCCAGAAAATTGGATAAGGGCCTCCCTAAATACGGGATATACGATGTGCCCTTCAAAGAAAAAATTGATTATCTTATCTCACACTCCCCCCAATAACACCAAAATCGATTTAGCACAAATGAACAAACATATTGGAAGCCAAAGCGTAAGACATTTCGTAGAAGAAAAAAAACCTCTTGCAGTCTTTTGTGGACATGTCCATGAAGCACCAGGAATCGACTGGATCGGAGAAACACTCGTCACAAATCCTGGACCCGCCAAAAAAGGCAATTATGCCCTAGCAGAAATAAACGAATCGATTAAAGTAAAACTTGGAACATTTTAAAAAAACTAAACGACACTACAAACCAATCTCCAGAAATTCTTAAGGACGCACGCGACAAGACATTTCACGTTTAAGGTACCCATTCAAACAATTAATAATATACAATACTTGTATAACTGAAAGAATCTGGTTAGGAGAACGCGCGTAGGAGAAAGAGTTTCGGTGAGTGAAGCAATAGGGTTGGCTAGAGTTTCAGTTAAGGGCGGATTTAATCTCTTCTACGGTTTAATAATTTCAACAATCATATCCTCATTATACATAATATTCCTAGCAAGACTACTCTCTCCCTCCGACATGGGCATACTTGCAATCGCAGTAGTTGCCCCAAACCTTTTTGCAATCCTCAGAGACTGGGGCGTAAACTCGGCCATTACACGATTTATAGCCAAATACAAGTCAGAAAACAAAATGGCAAACGTGAAAGGCATTTTATCTGCGGGCATCCTATTCGAGCTAATATTAGGCGTGTCTCTTTCTCTTCTCTCATTTTTTCTCTCAGATTTTATGGCAACCAATTTTCTTCAACGACCTGAAATAGCCCCCTTGATCCAAATAGCATCCTTTAACATATTAGCAGAGGCACTTCTGACTGCCACCAACTCCATATTCACAGGCTACGAAAGAATGGAACTCCAAAGCATAACACGAATACTCCAATCCAGCCTGAAAGCAGTTCTATCACTTCTCTTTGTAATCTTCGGCCTAGGCGTATTCGGCGCAGTCATCGGAACCACAATAGCTGCTCTAACCTCCGGATTAGTAAGCACTTTAATGCTCTACCTCCTCATCTACAAAAACACAGAAAAACTAACCAAAGAAAAATTAAAAATCATAGAAAACATAAAAACAATGCTAAAGTATGGTTTGCCACTTTCGATCTCTGCCATCCTAAGTGGACTCTTAGCACAGTTCCAAAACTTTCTAATAGCTATATTCGTCATAAACCAGCTAATCGGAAACTATTCGGTGGCCCTAAACTTTGCCGTATTAATCACCTTCTTCGCCACACCAATAACCACCGTGCTTTTCCCAGCCTTCTCTAAACTCAACGCGCAAAAGGAAAAAGAAACACTGGGAAACGTTTTCCAGTTCTCCGTAAAATACGCATCACTCCTTGTCGTGCCCGCAACAGCACTGGTAATCGTTTTGGCACAACCAGCAGTTTTCACCCTTTTCGGCGAAAACTATGCAGAGGCCCCACTCTACCTATCACTATATGCCATGATCTACCTCTTTTCAGCATTCGGAAGCCTAAGCGTTGTAGCCCTCATTAATGGCCAAGGCCAAACCAAAGTAAACCTGAAACTAACCCTTGTGACCTTAGCCACTGCACTCCCACTAAGTATAGTCCTCATACCAACCTACGGAATAACCGGACTAATCATCACAACTTTAGTCGCTAACTTCCCAAGCACAATCATAGGACTCTGGTGGATAAAAACACACCTCGCAGCCAAAATAGACCTTTCTTCATCAGCAAGAATCCTATTAGCATCAACACTAGCTGCCACAATCACATACATAACCACCTCACAACTCACCCAATCCTCATGGATCGTATTAATCACAGGAACCCTAATTTTCCTAGCAACCTACACTGTAGCTGCACCACTGACGGGCGCCATCAACAAAACAGACATACAAAACCTAAAAGAAACCCTAGAAGGATTTGGTCCCCTCTCCCACATACTAAAGATCCCACTAAACCTCATCGAGAGACTAATAATCATCTTCAAAAAGTCATAATCATATTTGGAACCAAACAGTCAAGAATTGTTGAAACCTAAATGAGGAAGAGAATTCATTTAATAATCAAAAACAGCCCCACAGCATTAACCACATAAAGCAAACCAGAAAGAACACCTCTCTGATTGTGGATGAATCATCAAGAGCATTAAATAAAAAACCGCTAAAAATTGAAGATGCCTTGAACCAACTAAGAAAAGAGTTAATGACGGAATAGAAAAGTAAAAAAAACAAAGGTGCAATTATTGCACGGAACTGAAAAATCTTTGCTGGATGCTTCCAAAGCTGAAACTGGCAAAATTCCCTCAAGTCTTTATGAATTAATCATAGATGTACTTCCAATTGCCTCAGTAGAGGCTATTATATCAAAAGATAACTCGTTATTATTTTTACGAAGAAAAAACAGTCCTGCTAAGGGACAATGGTGGTTTCCAGGCGGTAGAATCAGAAAAGGAGAAACATTAGAAGAAGCATTGTATCGTGAAGTCAAAGAGGAAACCGGTCTAGAAGTAATTAAAAGTGAACTCGTAAATGTGTATTCAAGAATATTTGAAGAACGACATGACATAACAATAGCCTACTACTGTAAATGCAAACCAGACAAAATCACTCTCAACAAAGAACACTCAGCATACAAATACTTCAAAAAACTCCCAGCAAACATACACCCCTACCTAATACAAGTAATAACCGACCTAGAAAAAATAACCCATAAAAATTTCAAAACAGAAAAACTCACTACTAACCAGAAAAACTTGAGTAACTCTCAATAATCCTGCACACGCACGAAGAGTCTATACCCCACTAGGCTCTTCGTAAACTTGTAGAAAAAATATAAAATTCTTGCCTAAAAATAATCAAATGAAAATCATCGCACCTTTGTTATCTTTAGCGAACCAACGGAAAAGTTTTTGACCAATAAACTAGGATTGCGAATACCCTTATCCTTTGGTTGTTTTATGCAACTATTTGTGGTTTATTGACTACTGTGGTTGAATCCTCATTTGGTGCTTTAGTCTCTTTTGCATATTCTTTGAATCCGAGATGAGTTGGCAACGTCTTTTGCTTGATTTCTATCAACTCCCCTTGGAGTGCAATTTGCGTTAATATCCAGCCAGTCATCCAGATAACAATGATGATTGGTAATAGCACTATAGTCATTATTTTCCGCACGAGTGAACTGTGACCTACTTTCAAACTCTCTGGCATGCGAATACTCCCATACAATAGAACACACATCTAAATATTAACTATTAAGTCTTACTAAAACCTAACGTTGAAGAATTGCCACAAAACTCTTCGTAACCCTCAAAATATTAATGAAAATGACACCTTCAGAATTCCACGAAGAGCTTTACTTGTCTGCCATAGGCTTAGTGTTTGGTTGAAACTTGGTTCGTTGTTTGTCCATCTGCCCTTTATTGTAACTTAATGTTACTTTTTTAGTTACTTTAGTTACATTATTTGTCACTCAATTGCTTTGGCTGAAAATAATGTTAGATAACAACATTTTTAGTAATATATAATGTGACCAATGTCAATTTAAGTCATTAATCTTAGGTGATAAGTTCTAGCGTTACCCAAACCATAATAGTAAATAGGAATCTAAGATGTCAAAACCACAATCCCCCAAAAAACCAAAACATATACAACAACCAACTGAACCATACAAAAGAGATTATCTACCAATATGGTGCAAAGGAATCACGGGCGGCTGCGTAAACTGCGGCGGATGCGTCTAACCCCTTAAACCAATAAAGCCATCTTTACGATTTTACGAAGAGTCTACCCCATTCTGAATCTTCGCTAATCTGCACAATTGGCTATTCAAGAAAACTACTCTAGAATTCCACTGAGTCAATACCCGCTAGACTCTTCATATTATTTTAATAACAAAAGCAATCAAAAATTCATAGCAATTGCCCCAAAAACTAAATACACATCAGGAAACCTTTAAGTGATTTGTAAACAGTATTGTTTACAGTGGTTTCGTGACTCAAGTTCAGCTTAGATTATCTCAAAAAACCCTTGAAGAAATAGACAACTGGATTGCAGAAGGCCGATTTAAGAACCGAAGCGACGCCATAAGAACAATAATAAGCTTTTATGAGGAAAGAGAAAAAACCCGCAAATTCTTCAAAATGTTGACGACACGAAGCGAAGAAGCAAAAAAACATCCTGAAGCTCTCATTCCTTTAGAGGATTTGCAGTGACATTCACTATACTTCTACATCAAAAAGCTGCTAAAGCCCTAAAGAAAACAGACGAACAAACAAAGATAACAGAAAAACTGAGAGCACTAAGAAATAGTCCAGAAAGAACTGGAAAACGCCTTAAATACTCTAATTTCTGGAGCATAAGAGTCAGCGATTACCGTGCCATCTACGAAATTAACCGCGACAAAAATCAAGTGACCATATTGTTCATAGGACACAGAAAAAAAGTCTACGATGACTTCTCAAAAATCTTCTAAAACACAATCCCAAATCACATGCACGCAAATCCAATTCTGCACAAGCTAACGTCTTAAATTCAAGAGTCTCACACAATACTTCGATAAACAAAACCGATACCCAAAACCTAGAAGATATGCTAAAAACACTAGGTCCACTAACACACCTCTTAAACATAGTCCTAAACATTCTAGAAAAACTAGCCAAAAATTGATTAAGAATCTAGAAGGAAACCATCATCGTGAACAATATTAACAAAATAACTGAAAAGCTTTCAAACTTGAGCTATAAACAAGCAATTTTGATTGCTTTTGCTGTTGGATTTCTTGTTCGTTTAGTTCCTGAATTACTTAGTTTTCCTAATCCTATTGGCTGGGATACCATCTACTATGCGTCTAGAATGCATTCAGGGGTTGTGTTTACTGTTGGAAGTGATCTTGTTAATTCATGGGTGATCTATGGAATCTTAGCAAGTATAGCTAACTTAACTCGTCTAGAACCTTTTTTGATAATAAAAATATTTGTACCTCTTCTTTATGGCGGAAGCGCAGCTGCGATGTTTTTTGTTGCATGGAAAAAACTGGATTGGAGCATAACAAAGTGTCTACTGGTTTCTATACTCTTCTCTTTTCAACTATCAGCTCTGGCTATCAGTTGGCAGTTCTACCGCAACATGTTTGGTGTAATGGCCCTTCTTTTTGCTCTTCCACTAATCAAAAAAGATATCGGCTGGAAAAGCGGGGCAGCTTTGTCGGTGTTAGCTTTGTTTACAGTTTGGGGCCACGAACTGGCCATGGTTTCATTGTTCTTTATCGTTTTTGGGATGCTGATGGTAAGCAAGTTAAAGAAAGAGAAAATACCGATCAAACTTTTTTTGGCGATACTCCCCGCAGTATTGCTGTTCATGAGCAACTTCTTTTGGATCTCACCCTTCGCGGTCCCGATTAACACCAATCTGGTTCGATTGGACGATAGTGTCTGGGCCCAACCCGGCGGCCTATTCTTCATAACAGATTATCTAAGCGTAAACACTCCAATAGAAGCATACACTTCCTATCTTGACCTGTTAGTTGAAGTAGGCTCCCTTTTTGTAATCCTATACGCCCTACTGATCCCGTTGATAATTGTAGGCTTCTTTAAAGACAGAGCCCTTTCCACATGGACCTTTCTACTGTTGTTCGGTGGCCTTGGATGCTTGATCATACCCTTCTCCGCATTGTTCTTGTGGGCCCGCTGGATGCTGATGCTCGTTTTCCCCTTCACCTTCTTTGCAGCCAACGGCCTATGGAAACTTACCGAGGGCCTCAAAAGAGCAAACGCTTCAAGATTACCTAGTTGGTTTAAACTCACCAAAAAAGTGGGCTACGGTCTAGCTTTAGCATCCATGATACTTGGAGCTCTTTTCATGACATGGCCTCTAATCGACGGAAGGTATGGTCTTCTTAGTTGGAGCGGATCTTTCAAGTATGTTCCCTCCACCATGCAAACCAGCTCAGTCCCACTACAAGACATAAACGGAGTCATCAAAGCCTACGATTGGCTAAACAACAACATGGACCCCAACTCAACGTTACTGGTTCATGACACCTTTGATTTCTGGACCATGCGATATCTAGATCAAAGCCACAAAGCCTTTCTTTTTGATTTTGATCTTGAAGCAGCTTCAGATCATGCCATAAATGAAGGTTATGTTTCAGCCTACTTTGTTTGGTGGAACCAAGACATAGGAAGGTATGACCTGGAATTGTCAAACGACTGGATATCAATCCAAGATTATGGAAGAATCTCAATCTATCATTCTCGGAATATGTGAATCATTCTAACCCCTGCATTCGCAGACGCAAAACAACATATAACAAATTGAAAATAACTCTTCACTGAAAACCAACATGCCACTAGAAACAATCTTAATTATTACCGGTTTATTGCTTGCATGGAACCTTTTTGTATTACACCTCTTAACAAAATGGGTCTACAACTTTGTTTTGCGTTACAACAATGTTCCAGCAGCTTATGTGGGCAGAAAAATCGTTCACATCTTTAGCGGAGGAATAACCGCAATCCTAATTCCAATATTTTATGAAGGCTAATATGAACTGGTAACAATCTCAGCTTTTGGATTAGCCGCATATCTTCTCCTAAAAAGACGAACCAAACCATTATACTGGTTCCAAATAAAAGAAAACAAATATGAAATCCACTTCGCCTTTGCCTACGGAACAATCCTATTAATCGGCGTTCTACTCCAAAACCTAATGATCGGCCTAATCCCCCTATTATTTATGTCATTTGGAGACTCAGCAACAGTCCTAATTCGAGCCATAACCCAAAAAAAACACGTAAAATCATGGGACGGATCAGCAGCAATGCTCATAACCTGCTCAATCATCGACTATGCACTTTTAGGAGTCTATGGAATTGGATTAGGAGCAGTAGCAACTTTGATAGAAAAAATTCCAGACATAGACGACAACATCACAGTACCCCTATAACCGCCACACTCGTTTACTTACAATCCGCATTCATCTAAACAAAGACTATTTTGCCACGAAGAGTCCCCCTTTATATATCTCCTAAAATTTCCCATCTCACCTTGTGCGTACATCTAGCCGTTCGAGCAACACTAAACCAAAAGACAGATAATCAAAACCAATAAACTTGTAGGATTATAAAAAAATCAACCAACCTACAATAAACTGTTGAATAATCCTTCATAAATTTATAAACAATATTACACGTATTCTATTAGGTGATTTGATGTTAGCAAAAGCCGTTTTTCTGGCATTCTTAATACTATTTAGTTTACTCTCTTTTTTCATCGACCTGCCTCCCGGAACCCTGGTAACTGACACAGTGAATCTTTCCATACCATATTCCACATTATTAACCACCAATCTAATGAACGGAATTTTTTTCGGAACAATAATAGGATTACCAATATTTCTAGCTAGAAGAAACACTAAACCAAAAATCCCTAAATACTCTCCACCAACAACATCAAGCTTTGAATATGAAATCGAAAACCTACTTAGCAAAGATCAAAAACCAAAAAATGTGTCAAATTTGACCGAAATAAAAGGAATCGGTAATAAAAGAGCCGAAGAACTACAATTAGCAGGAGTAAAAACAATATCTGACTTAGCAAAACGTTCCCCAAAATACCTAGCAGAAAAAACCAACATACCAATAACACAAATCTCAAAATGGATTATAGACGCAAACAAACTAACAAAATAAACCTCCAAACTTCCACGAAGAGTCTACTCCATGTTTTGGAAGCTTCGTAAATCATTAATCCACTGATCAGATTCACGATGCAAGCGCACAGCGTTAATTATAACAAGCATATATTACAAAATGGTAAGGTTCAAAAGAAACCGATCTTATGGATTTCATGAGCGATTTAGTAATGGACGAAGATTGGAACGACATCTCAGACTTTAAAGAAAGAGACATCAACATCCTACACATAATAGTTGAAGAAAATCTAACCAATTTCACATTTGAGGGACTAAAAAGAAGATTAAAGATGCACCCGGAAACACTCTCCAGGATCCTGTACAGACTAGCAGATCAGAAAATTCTCAAAAAAGGGGACAACGGTTACACTCTAACATCCAAGGCCAAAAAATTACTAAAATCAAACTCTTATGACTCTACAAATCCCAATCTACGATTACTACAAACTTTTCTACCCCCAGAAGTTCCAATCAAAAATGTTATCTCTAATCTAAAGGGCAAATGGTTTGGCATCCTCCGTTGGCTAGGCTACTCCGAAACAAACGAAGGAGTAAATCTAAAGTGGATTACTGAGGATGGCGGAACCATAATCTCAGCAATTTTCTCACGAGGTAAACTATACATAGACGCCAAGATGGTTACAGAAAATAACCTAAATACCGCATTAAACGCTTCCCACCAGCTAATGGGCTACATAACAAAACTCACTTCAAGAACAGACCCCAACTAAGAAGCACTCTTTGACTTTTACGATTCAACCACTTAGTCAGCCCAGATGTGACCCACTTTCATAATTCCCCATCAACAAATATCCCCAATGGCATAGCCATAAATGAGCGCCAAAATTATTATGCACTCAAATACGGTGAAAGAACAATGAACATAAACGATCCAAGACTCGATCAGCCCCTAGACCCACTCAATCCATTAAATCCCTCCAATCCGTATGAACCATCAAACCCAATCAGACGTAATCCACATCCCCAACGACCAATCTGAATTCAC
>SDBU01006553.1_pt1 | contig 13664 bp, 11 predicted proteins | sample 2277071 | NCBI WGS metagenome assembly SDBU01 (sample SAMN10397929, study PRJNA504765) | marine sediment metagenome | isolation source: marine sediment core GS08_GC12, 126 cmbsf | place: Arctic Ocean: Gakkel Ridge, Loki's castle | collected 2008
GGTTGAACATCTTAATAAAATATATAATGAAGTTCAGGACTGGTGGAATGGTGATACTGTTCAACATGCTGTTAATAATCTTATTTCCGAATATCTGGCGCCTTCTTCAAAAACAGTAGATTATCTTCTATCGTGCTTAGAGGAAGACTTAACCTGATTTATTCATGAAAGAAGAATTTTATGTCACTTAGTAAACGATTTTTAGTTGGGTTTCAATGGAACCTAATAGGACAAATTGCTTTTGTTTCAATCGGTTTGATATATTCCGCAGTGATTGTCAGGGGATTAGGACCAAATGATTATGGGCTTTATGTTTCAGTTCTTGCAGTCTTTACAATAATTCCTTTATTAATAAATCTTGGGTTTGAGCAAACTATCAATGTCAGGCTTCCCGGGCTTATGGTCAAAGCTGAGAAGGTGGGAAGAGGAAACGTTGTCTATCTTATACGAACATTATTTTCTTATCGCCTTATCATTTCACTTTGCGCATGCATTATTCTGTATTTCTTCGCACCTCAGATTGCTTTGCTGATTCATCAAGCAGGTATTTCCAGTTATTTGCGCTTGGCTTCTATCTATGTTCTTTTCACGGGACTGATTAGCTTTTTATCAATGGTCTTTATAGCGCAACTAAAAATTAAGTTTACAAGAACTTTACGGATTTTTCAGCAAATAACAGCTTTATTTATTGCTTATATATTGTTAAAGGCAGGACTCGGAATTAATGGAATTCTTTATGCGATAATAATTGCTTCAATCTTAACTTTCTCAATTTACTTTTTTTTTTCAAAAAGGTACTTATTTCGTAAGTCTACTAAATTTAATCTCTCAGGATTTTATACAATCGGGCTTACTGCCTGGTTGATAGGTTTTGTGAGTTATGCCCTAGGGAAACAAACAGATATTTTATTACTGAATTATTTCGAAATTCCAACATCTGAAATTGGGTTTTATAATATTGCCTTTTCTTTAACCCTGATGCTTAGTTTTCTGGGGATTGGGAGTGGACCTATCTTTCAATCGATTTTTTCAGAAACTTATGAGAAGAGAGGAACAGAGGGATTAGCAGATTCCTGGTATATAGTTGCGAAGATTGGACTGTTGTTTTTTCTGCCTCTATTCGTTTTTGCTTTACTTTATGCGCCTTCAATTATAATGATTATATATGGCAGCGAATTCGCTTCAGTCAGTGCAGCTTTTCGTATTCTTGCGCTCTTCAAGATTGTGTATGTCTTAACAAACGCAAGTTTTGCCCTGCCGGTATTTTATCTGATTAACAAGAAAGCAATCGGATTATATCTGCGTATTAGTGCCGGTGTTCTTAATTTGATTTTGGACGTTGTATTGATTCCAAGATATGGAGTTCTCGGAGCGGTGTTCGCAACGGGATTCTCAACCGCACTTATTGGATTATTAGAAATCGGAGTTGTTATTAAGGCGATAAAAGCTAAACTTCCTTTAATCTTTGATCTCAAAATATTTCTTGTTTTCAGTATTGCATTACTACCAACGCTGCTAATCAAGGGTGAGACCGTTATTCCCCTTATTCTAAAAGGATTTATCTATGGCATTACTAGTATTCCATTGATGATGATTCTCAAGCCAATAGAAGAGCAAGACAAACAATTTGTGAAGTTAGCAAGTGAGCCGCTTTATCGACTTCTTAGATACTTTTGATATGATTCACCAGCTCAAATGTTGAGATATAGCTCTTTTATTGAAATGGAATAACACACATTGAGAAGCATTACGAATGTTACAAATTGAAAAATCTTTAGCCAAAGTGGAAGGTATGATAGAACCTTATGCATAGGTTACACAGCTTGTCAGAAAGTTCTACTCTTTGAAAGTCGGATGAACAATTGACGTCAATCAGGAAACTAATAACAGGAGAATCTAGTGAAGGCAATAATTTTAGCAGCAGGAGTGGGAAGTAGGCTGCGTCCTTTAACGGCTAACAAACCTAAATGTTTAGTGAAGGTTGCAGGGAAATCTATATTGGACTATCAAATTGGGGCATTTGTATCAGCGGGTATTAAGGAGATTATAATTATTATCGGATACGAAGCTGAGAAAGTCCAAAGATATTGTAAAAAGATAAAAGATATAAAAATAAAACTAATAAGGACCCCTGACTACGAAAATACTAATAACATGTATTCTCTGTATTTAGCAAGAGATGATCTTGTGGGTGAAAATTTTATCTTAGTAAATGGCGATGTCGTTTTTGAATCCGAGATACTATATAAAATGGTACATAGTCCGTTTAGGGACTTAATTGCTTGTGATAGGAGTGTATATAATAAGGAGTCTATGAAAATAAAGATAGTTGAAGATGGCTATATAAGGAGTATAAGAAAAACAATCACTAAAAAATCGGCACATGCTACTTCAATAGATTTATATAAATTCTCAGAGAAGTCTTCCTTGGTCCTTTTTCAAGAAATTATCAAAATTATTGAAGTTGAAAAGAACTTAAGAGATTGGACGGAAGTGGTTTTAGATAGATTGTTTCAGCGGAAAGCGTTAAAAATAAAGCCTTTGGATATAGATGGTAAATCATGGATTGAAATAGATAACTATAATGACCTTGCATGTGCAGATAAGATATTTTCTAGATTTGATACAACCTTTAAGAGTAAAAAGCTGATATTTTTGGACCTGGATGGAACGGTATATATAGGCAATAAACTCATTAAAGGAACGAAGCAATTTTTAAAATATTTAAAAGACAGAAAGATCAATTATTATTTTCTATCAAATAATTCTTCTCGCTCCAAAATGGATTATGTTAAGAAATTATTAGATTTAGGCATTCAGACCTGCGATGGAAAAATTATCCTTTCAACCGATGGGGTAATAGAGTTTCTATTTAAAAAAAAAGTTAAAAATGTTTATGTGGTCGGAACCAAATCCATGGAAAAAATGTTTAAAGAAGCAGAATTCAATTTGGACTCTCAGGACCCAGAATATATTGTACTGGGCTATGATACAGAACTCACATACAAAAAACTAAAAAAAACAGCTATCCTTTTACAAAACGGAGTTGAGTTAATTGCGACACATTTTGACATTGTTTGTCCAACACCTGAGGGATTAATTCCAGATATTGGCTCCATGATAGCTTTAATAGAAAAAGCCACAAAGAAGAAGCCAATGAAAATATTCGGCAAACCTAATGTGGAAATGATAAGCCATGTTATTACTCGACACACAGTATCTTCGAAAGAGGTTGTTATAATTGGAGATCGAATTTACACAGATATGGAGCTAGCCAATAGAGTAGATTGCGATTTTGTATGTGTTCTGAGCGGGGAAACTCTGCGTGAAGGAATAGAAGAGTTAAACAAGCCACCAGCCTTAGTAGTTAAGGATATAGGACACATTGTAGATGGTATCTGAACTTTGAAACTTTGCTATCAGATAAGAATTATTTTAAAGAGAAAAGGCAAAAAAAGTTAAGTTGTTTCACCAAAGCAAAAGAAATTTTTGTAAGTGTATAGTGGAAAGATGAAGATTTAGAAATGGTCAGGAAACACACTAAGGAGATAGGGAAATTGAAATAATGGAAAAACTAAGAGGTACTTTGAAATATTTAGTTGTTCTTTTTAAGTGTATTATTTATACTTTATTCTTGCCGATATATTACGTTTCTTATATTATTCCAAGGGATAGGAACCTGTGGATATTTGATTCTTGGACCGGATACAGGTTTTCCGATAACTCTAAATATCTTTTTCTTTATACAAAAAAGAATCACCCAGAGATTAGAGCTATTTGGCTAACCTACAGCGATAAAGTTCTCAAAAGCCTGAGGAGAGAGGGATATGAAGTATATAAATTATATAGTGTGAGAGGATTTCTATATTCTATGACAGCGGCTTGCATCATTGTATCCTCACATTATCCTGACATTACTAGATTTATGATAGGAGGCGCTCAAAAAATACAACTATGGCATGGGACTCCCTTGAAAAGATTGGGTTACGATGTTTCAACGTACAAGACAAAGAGTAAATTCAAGGGGACTCTGGTTAGTATAAAAAATAAAGTGTTTCCATTTCTTCTCCATAACTATAGTGATATATTTATTGCTGCCTCAAAAGAATCGAAAGAAAAATTAGCTTCTGCTTTTAGAATACGTAAAGATAAAATACTAATTACTGGCTATCCAAGAAATGACGCTTTGTTTAACACTCAATGGTCAACTTTTAAGTGTGATTATCTTGATAATATCAGAAATAAAGTCAGTTTCAAGTATATTTTTACATATTTACCCACATTTCGAAAAAAAAGTGAAAAACTAGATATGTTAAGAGAATATGGTTTTAACATACATATGTTTGAACAAAAACTTGAAGAACTAAATGCAATTTTTATAATTAAGACTCACTTTTCTGACAAAAAAGTGGATTTGCCCACCAACGAAGAAAACTTAAAGAGAATATATAATCTATCAGATTGTATATTATCGGATATTTATCCTCTTTTAAAAGAAACAGATGTACTTATCACAGATTACTCTAGCGTTTATTTTGATTATTTGTTACTGAATAGGCCTATTATTTTTGCCCCTTTTGATATTGATATCTATGTAAAAAAGTATAACGGCTTTTACTATACCTATGGTAAAGTAACCCCTGGACCAAAGGCAAAAGATTGGCCACAAGTAATAAGGTTAATGGAAGAGGTAATCAAAAAAGATCGTTGGAAAAAGGAGAGAAAGACAATTTCCAACTATTTTAATACATTTAGAGATAATAGAAATTCGGAAAGAGTATTTGAAATAATAAAAAAACTTTCTTCCCAATAAAAGCAAAGGTATCAAAATTGGATATGTCAATTATTATTGTGAAAAAGAATTACAAAGTTTGCCAGAAGGCCCACCCCTTGCGGGTAGGGAGGATGTCACTTAGAAATTGTCTAACGTCAAATTTATGATACAATCTCGGGGATATCATTTAATATCTTTGTTGTAGATAATTATGTGGTTTTTTACCATCGTATACGGAAGTTGGGTTATATATCGAAAGTCAAAAAATGGCAAAAAGAATAGATAATTTTTTTTTACATTGGGATAGATTATTTCCCGGGTACCTTCTGTTAATTGTTATCTTGGTAGGGGGTATTCTTTTTCTACCCTCGAAGATTGCGTGGTTCATATTAATCGGCATCCTCTTTTTATTTTTTGTCTTACTCAACTTTAGGGTTGGTTTACTATTTGCTGTTTTATTGTTTCTCATAATTCCGAGATACTTAGGATTTGATCTCGGAAGAGGGATGCCTATTATAAATGTACAAAGAATTCTATTAGGGGTTCTATACATAGTATGGTTTTTGAATAAATCCATTAAAGGAGAAAAGTTCATAACAAGAACCCCTTTAAATTTCCCTATTTTAATTTTGTTTTGTATCCAAGGTCTAGCTACTATATTTGCTTATGATATTCATTCCTCAGTGAAAAATTTGGGTTTTTATCTTTTTGAGCACTACCTGCTTTACTTTATGATTCTTGATACCTTTAGAACAAAAGAACAGGTCAAAAAGCTTATCAATACTGTACTTGCATCTGGTGTAATAATCTGTCTTCTCGGAGTAGTGGAGTTTATCACTCAATATAATGTTTTCTCACCAATCGTACCAGTTCGTGAGATAATGAGCAGTGCAAGGATAATCCAAATGCGGTTTGGTCTTCCAAGGGTGGAAGTTTCCTTTGGACATGCGATAGCTTTGGGAACATATTTGGTTCTTTTAATTCCTTTGTGCCTCTGGAAATTAAGAATAAGCCGAGTAGACTGGAAAAGGTTCTTTTGGTACTTTTCTTTCATTCTTTTTATTTTTGTGTTGTTTGCCACTCTATCTCGAGGGACATGGTTAGGGTTTTTTATCGCAGGGCTACTTTTACTTGGTTTATGGAAAACAAGATTTTTTTGCTATTTAATTCCTATCATTCTAATTGGGATAATTGTTTTACTCCAACCTTGGTTCTTCAGTAAGCAAATAGACCAAGTGAAACTCGGCTTTATAGAAAGTATAGATCCCACAAAGTTAGGTTCATCAGCGGAACAAAATGCGGAGTACATAAGCTCTTCTGAATTCCGTCTTTATCTGGTAAAAAAGGGTTTGCCTTTTACTTTCCAACGACCATTGGTAGGATATGGACTAAAAAATATCAGCTTCGCTGTAGAAAAATGGAGTCCAGGATTGGGAGGGATCGATAACTATTACTTAAATGTAGTATTTCAAGCAGGATATTTTGCTCTTCTTATGGTAAGTTTAATTCTGGTTATTATAATAAAGACTTTATGGAATTACTCTAGAAAGACGACCGATAGGGAAAATAAATTATTAGCGGAGGTGCTGTTTTCAACAATTATTGGATTTTGCTTTGTACTTTTGACGAGTTCTTTGTCAGATCCGTTTTTCCTTTTGTGGATCTTAGCTGCTATAAGCATGCGATTGAAAATAAACCAGGACATGGAATATAGGTAGTTCATAAAGGAGGATTTTGTTTTGGATTTATCAATTATTATTGTCAACTGGAATACAGCTCTATTTTTAATCCGTTGTTTACACTCTATCTATAAAACAACTAAGAAAGTCGATTTCGAAATATTTGTCGTTGATAATGCCTCCAAAGATAATAGTGTAGAAATGGTAAGAAATAAATTCCCAAAGATAAAATTAATAGCCAACAAGGGAAATAGGGGATTTCCTAAAGCTAATAACCAGGCTATTAAAATATCCCAAGGGGAATACATTCTACTATTGAATCCCGATACAATAGTTGGAGAGGATACAATAGATGGGTGCGTGGAATATCTTAAAAAACATCCTAATGTAGGGGCGTTGGGTGTGAAGATTTATAATCCGGATGGGTCTATTGATTTTCATTGTGCTCGGAATCTTCCCACCCCTATTGGGTTATTCCTGAACTCTTCCCGGTTGAATAAACTCTTCCCGAAGAGTAAATATTTTAGTCCGATATTGTTGAATTATTGGGACCACAATGATTCTCAAAAAATCGAAAGCATTTCAGGAGCATTTATGGTGGTTCCCAGAAAAGTTTTCAATGCGATAGGATTATTAGATGAAGGGCATTTTATGTATCATGAGGATACGGATTTATGCTTTAGAATTCGAAAAATAGGTTGGGACGTTTATTACCTTAGTAGTTATTCAATAGTTCATTTTGGAGGACAGAGTACTGTCCAAATACCTGTTCAATCAATACTATATTTATATAATGCCTACAGATACTTTTTTGAAAAGCATTTTGGTAAATGGAAAGTTATTGAGTTTAGAATAATTGTATTTTTGAGCTCTCTTTTTAAGATAGTCCTAATCTCGTTTGGGATAATGATCATAAAATCTTTGAAAAGGAAACATGCTCTTTTTTCTCTAAAAAATCTCAGGAGACACTTTTATCTTTGGAAGTGGTCTTTACAGTGAAAGGGTAAGGATAAATATGAAGGACAAAGAATTGAGAAAAATAATGCACAGTAAAGAAGATAACTGGAAGGAGTTTTATAGAACGAAATACCCAGGAATTTGGAAAAAGAGAGTAAAGCATTATGGATTTACGGAATACCATAGAGAAATTTTAAGGCTATTAAATGCCCAAGAAGGAGAAAAAATTCTTGAATGCGGCATAGGAATAGGTTGGCCGTTGGCAATTTCCTTGGGAAGGAAAGGTATAAACATAACGGGTGTTGATATTTCTTCAGAACTTCTTGAGCAATGTCAAACAAATTTTCATAAAGAAAACCTAACTATTGACTGTTACAAAATCGATATGGATAGAACGAATTTACCCTTCAAGGATGGTTCATTTGATAAAGTATACTTTATTTCAACAAGCTGGTATTTACTTAATATTAAAAACGCTTTGTCAGAGATGGTGCGGGTTACCAAACAGAAAGGCTTAGTCATATTTGATATCCTAAATTTTTTTCACATAAGTTCTCTATCAATTTTTACTTATAATATTATCCGAAATAGTAAAATTGTTCAGAAGATAAAGCCTTCTCACAGTCTTCACAAATATAGGTCTCCTTTTTTAGTCAATAAAATATTGAAAAGATTGAATGTAGATTATACTATCAAGGGCTACTATATTCTATTACCAGTTTGTTTTCCTTTGGTAGGGGATAGGGCAGATATATGTAAATATTCACACCTTTTTTCATACGGTTTAGCAGATTCTCTAATTAAATATCTTGGTTCAAAGTTAGTTTATATTTGTCGAAAAAGGTAAAAATGAAGAATAAAGAATTGAGGGAAAAGATAAAAAAAGAAATTCCGGAGGAGATAGGGCTGATAGCATGGTTTTTTGGTTACCGAAAAGTTTCATTTCAGGCAGTAAAAGTCTTGTTAAAAACAAAAATTAAACCTAATCAAGTGACAATTTTTGAAATTTTAGTTTTTCTTACTTCCATAGTTCTAATTGGATCTGGCCAATATAAGAATATGATTATTGGAGCAATTATGGGAATCTTTTGTGTCTATCTGGACTATATTGATGGAGGGCTTGCTAGGGCAAAAGGAATGACCTCACAATTTGGGAAAGCCCTCGATAGTACCAGTTGCTATCTGGAGTTCATACTTATACCTCTAGCCATTACTTCAGCCTTATACCTTCAGACTAAAAAAGATTTTATTCTTCTTTTAGGGGCAATTGTGGTCGTAAACACATTTATGCATTTTGTAGGAAGAAAGAATATTTTGTATAATGATAAAATCGATCAAATAAAGGCCCCAAAGTCACGACCAAATATTGGTTGGCACACACTTTTTGAAGTTGACACACGACTTTTAATTTTCTGGTTGGGCTGTATATTTAACCAATTGATGTATATCTTGTTTTATTTCTTAATTTGGTCTTTTTATGAAATTATCAGAATGTATCTAATTTATTCAAAAAGGGGATCCTAATATACAAATTAATTAAGTGATTGATGGGAAATCTTATGGGCAAAGTTTGTTCCTGTCTAAAATTCAATAGTAGACTTATCAAACATAAAATGAGCGATAGTCTTTTAGTAATTGCTGAAAAGGAGGCAACTTAATGAAAGTACCACCAGCAAAGATTTGTTTTTCAGAGGAAGACAAAAAGGAGATCCTTCAAAAAATTGAAGATTCTCTTTCCACAGGACAGTTAACTTTGGGAAAAAATGGGAAGGAGTTCGAAAAGGAATTCGCTGAATATGTTGGGACGAGATATGCTGTCTCGGTTAACAGCGGAACAAGTGCGATTGAGATTTCTTTGCGAATTCTCGGAGTAGAGGGAAAAGATGTTTTGGTTCCCACCGACACTTTCTTTGCCACATCGGCAGCAGTAATACATGCCGGAGGTAATGTGAGGTTTGTTGATGCTGACCCCCAGACGTTTGGGGTGAATGTTGAAGGATTAAAAAAAGCACTTACATCAGAGACTGTAGGGGTAATAGCTGTCCATATTGCTGGGATCGTTACTCCTAAAATGAAAGAGATTAAGAAATTTTGTAGTAATAATGATCTTTTTCTTTTCGAAGACGCTGCCCATGCCCACGGTTCTACTCTTAATGGGGAAAAGGCTGGTACTTTCGGAATAGCTGCTTCTTTCTCTTTTTATCCGACCAAGGTAATCACCAGCGGGGAAGGAGGAATGATTGTTACTGATTCAGAAAAAGTCAGGGATGAGGCGATGATGTATCGAGATCAAGGCAAAGCTGGTTTTACTATGAATATCTCTGATAAACTTGGCTATAATTGGCGGATGAGTGAGGCACATGCCGCTATTGGCTTAACTCATTTCCGGCATTTAGAAGAATTTATTGAAGAAAGAAATGAAATTGCCGAAATTTATGACGAAGGGTTAGCAGAAATCCCTCGAATTCAAGTCCTGAAAGTTCCAGAAGGATGTCGAAGCAATTACTATAAGTATATTGCTCTATTGGATCGAGGAGTTGATCGGAAGGCATTAAAGAAAGAACTTAGAGAAAAATACGAAGTAGGATTAAGTGGAGAAGTCTATGAACTCCCCTGCCATCTTCAGCCTATATTTAAAGAAGGGCACAAGGAAGGGGATTTCCCAATTGCTGAGGATATTTGTAAGAGACATATATGCTTGCCAGTATTTACCGGAATGACAGAAGAGCAAGCGAATTGGGTTCTTTCTTCATTGAAAGAAGTGTTGAAAAGGGCTTAAAGAGAAAAGGAGACAAAAGATGCATTGTGCGGTAACTGGAGGTTCAGGTTTTATTGGTTCTCATGTAGTTGATGTCTTAAAAAAAGCAGGGCACGAAGTGCTGGTTATTGATCATCGGATGAGGCCTCATCGGCAGGATGTGGAATTTGCCGATGTTGACGTAACTAATTATTCAGCTGTTCTGGAGGCGACCAAAGGATATGATTATATTTTTCATTTGGCAGCAGTTTCCAATGTTAATATTGCTTTTGAACAGCCCATTTATACGGTGGAATTGAATATTCTCGGGACAGCTAATGTTTTAGAAGCAGCTAGACAGAACAGAGTAAAGAGAGTTATTTTCGCCAGTACAGTCTGGGTATATAGTGGGAGTAAAGGGAGGGTTGTTGATGAAGATAGCTCCTTTTATATGCCTGGGGCAGGACATATCTATACCTCTTCTAAAATTGCTTCAGAATTCCTCTGTCAGGACTATTTTGAGCTTTATAAACAGCCCTTTACCACCTTGCGTTATGGAATTCCTTATGGTCCAAGAATGAGAGAGGAGTTGCTTATTCCTATATTTCTAAAGAAAGCCTTTGCTGGTGAGCCTTTGACGATTGCTGGTGATGGGAGTCAGTTCCGGAATTTCATTTATGTAGAGGATTTAGCCCAGGCACATATTCTGGCAATGCGGGAAAAAGCAGAAAATGAAATATACAATTTGGAGGGGATAAGGAAAATTACTGTCAAAGAGGTAGCCGAGACGATTCAAAAACTGGTAGGGAATAACGTGAAAATCATACATACCCCTGCCCGGCCGGGTGATTATGCTGGCAAGGAAGTCTCGGGTAAAAAGATAAAGCGGGAATTGGGTTGGGAACCCACCACAGATTTTGAAGAAGGAATGAAGAAAACGATTAAATGGTACAAGAAAAAAAACGGGATTAAATGAATGAGGATTTGTTATCTCTCCCATTTTTTAGTCGAACATGATTATCGTTTTCTTAGTAAACTAGTGGAAAGGGGATATGAAACTTATTTAGTCGCTTACACTGGAAAAGATATTCCCCGAGAAATTGCATCCATCCAAAATTTGAATATAATCCATCAGCGACCGAAATATCTTAAAAAGATACAAAAGTTTCTTTTTGCATCTAAAGTTTTTGATTTTCAAAAGATAATCAAACAAATAAAACCTGATATTCTCCATAGTGGGTTCATCTGGAAGGACGGGCTTTTAGCTGCGCTTTCTGGATTCCACCCGCACCTTTCGATGCCCTGGGGTACAGATATTCTTGAACAGCCCAGAGATTATGTTATCTGTCGTTGGATAACAAAATATGTTATAAACCATGCAGATATGATTACCTGTGATGCTGAAACAGTCAAAAAGGAAATAGTGAGGATGACTGGCTTTTCTTCCGAAAATATAGTTGTCTTTCCGTGGGGACTAGAATTAAATCAGTTCAATCCTAATATAGATGGGTCAATGATAAGGAAAAAATTGGAATGGGAAAGTAATGTAATTCTCATAATGAATAGAACCTTTAAACCAGTTTATGGAATACCATATTTTATTCGAGCATTGTCAAGAATTGTTAAGGCTTGCCCAGAAACACGGGTATTGTTGATTGGAAAAGGGCCTTTGGAAAATGAACTCTGCCATATGGTTGCAGAATGTCAACTTGACAGTTATATTCATTTCATGGGGTGGGTTCCTCTTGAAGAAATGCCCAAGTATCTTGTTGCCTCAGACATCTATGTGTCGAGCTCTTTGAGCGATGGGGCTTCAATGTGTTTACTTGAGGCAATGGCCTGCGGTTTGCCAGTTGTAGTTACTGATATTCCTGCAATTTTAGAATGGGTAAATAATGGAGATAATGGTTATGTAGTTCCCCGAAAAAATGTAGAACAATTGGCCGAGAAGATAATCAGGTTGACTAAAAGTAAATCCGAAAGAGAAAAAATGTCTAAAAGAAATTTGATAATTGCACGAGAGAGATTAAATTGGGATGAGAATTTTAATAAGTTGGAAGAGATGTATAAGAAATTATATTCTCGGAGTTATTGATGGAAATTGCAATAATGGGTATTCGCGGAATTCCGGCAAACTATGGTGGATTTGAGACTTTTGCTGAAGAATTGGCTCCGAGATTGATTGAAAAAGGACATCACATCACTGTTTACGGGAGATCAAATGCTATAAAGAAGCATAAAACTGGGGATTATTATCGAAAAGTGAGATTGGTAATTTTACCTACGGTTTCTCACAAATATTTAGATACGTTTGTTCATAGCTTCCTTTGTGTTATTAACTCACTATTCTATCGATATGATGTAATTTTGCTCTGTAATGCAGCAAACAGTATCTTTTCTTTTGTCCCTAGATTAGTGGGACAGAAGGTTATTGTTAATGTTGATGGCATAGAAAGAAAAAGAAAAAAATGGAATTGGCTGGGGAAATTATGGTATTCATTGGGGGAATTCTTCTCTATCCTTTTCCCTAACGAGCTTGTATCTGATGCAAGGGTTATTCAGGACTACTATTGGAATAGATATCATAAAAGATCCACATTTATTCCTTACGGTGCAAATACTGAGAAGGTAAAGACTATTAAAGCTCTAGATAAATTTAGTATAACGCCCAATGAGTATATCTTATATGTGAGCAGATTGGAGCCTGAAAATAATGCACATATTGTAATCAGGGCTTTTGAGAAAGTAAAGACTAGCTTTAAACTGGTAATTGTAGGGGGTGCTCCTTACAGCTTGGAATATATAAAGAAATTGAGGGATACGGCAGATTCGAGGGTTATTTTCACTGGTTTTGTCTTTGGTGAAGGTTATAAAGAATTTCAGTGTAATGCGTATTGTTATATTCACGCTACGGAAGTTGGTGGAACTCATCCAGCTTTAATCGAAGCAATGGGATTTGGTAATTGTGTTATTGCCAATGGAACCCCTGAGAATATTGAAGTAGTGGGGAAAACCGGGATAATTTATAAGAAGAATGATGTTGAGGATTTAAAGGAAAACATTGAATATATTATAAAAAATCCTGAAGTTATTAGAATATATGGAGAAAAAGCTAAAGAAAGGATCAAGGCTAATTATTCCTGGGATGCAGTTACCGATAAATATGAGGATTTATTCTTGAAAATGATAAGCTGAAGAGTTTTTCGACTTACTAGGAGCTACGGAGGCATTGGAGGTACAACTTATCGGAAACACAATTCTTTTCTGTTGGTGGCAAAAGAATCAACGAAAAAATAGTTCATTTAGTCCGGTCTGCTTGATTGGTTCAATCGGTTTAAGTGGCAAGGAGAGCTCAAGCAGTGTTTAGAAAGACACTATGTTTATTCTCTTTAATTGCTTTTGATGTTGCTGCTTTACTTTCATCTATCTTTTCAGCCTATCTGATGAGAAAATACGTTCTTTTCTATATTCATCCTGTTTTCAGAATGTGGACCTTTCCCTTTAGCACCTACCTGGT
>SDBU01006554.1_pt1 | contig 13662 bp, 13 predicted proteins | sample 2277071 | NCBI WGS metagenome assembly SDBU01 (sample SAMN10397929, study PRJNA504765) | marine sediment metagenome | isolation source: marine sediment core GS08_GC12, 126 cmbsf | place: Arctic Ocean: Gakkel Ridge, Loki's castle | collected 2008
TTGAGGGCGGGCGGGTGGGCAGAAGAACCTTGGGTTGATGTGAATGAGGGAGGCGCCGCTATGCCCCTACACCGCGTTACCAAAGCGATAGAGTTCTGCTACGGCCATCGCCTCATCAATCACCACGGCAAGTGCCGCCACCTACACGGTCACAATGGGCTGATTGAGGTGGACCTGGAGTCGGACTCCCTGGATGACACGGGCATGGTAATGGACTTCGGCGAGATCCGCGACCTGCTGAAGGGATGGGTTGACGCGAACCTCGATCACCGAATGATCCTGTGTCGAAGAGACCGGGCGGTACCGGTGCTGAGGGAGCTTGGCGAGCCCATGTACCTGATTGACGAGAATCCCACGGCGGAGAACATCGCAAAGCACATCTACGAGCAAGCGCGGAGGCAGGGCCTGATGGTGTCCGAGGTACGCCTTTGGGAGACACCGTCGAGCTGTGCCGCCTACAGGGAAACGTAGGCACGGGTGGGCTGACGCGGCTCACCCAGGAGTCTGACAAACAGGAACAGGGCACTGGGATGCAACTAGCTTCCGGACGCCCCTGGGTCCTTCGACGGGTTCGAGATGGCGCTCAGACGGGGCCGGACGCATTGGCTCAGACCCCTTGCGCATCTTGCGTCAGGCAGAAAGTGAGCGAAGACGTGAGCAAGAAAGAGGAACAAATCGAGAGACTCAAGCCGCTCCTGCGCGAAGTGCTGACGCTCCTGGGAGAGGACCCGGACCGGCAGGGGTTGCAGCGCACACCGGAGCGATGGGCTGAGGCCCTGCTGACGTACACACAGGGCATGAAGAAAGACCCGGAGGAGCACCTGAAGGTGATCTTCCAGATGAACGAGGACGACTACCCCGTCGGCTCGGATGACATGATCATAGTGGACAACATCCACTTCACGTCCACCTGCGAGCACCACGTGGCGCCATTCCGTGGGGTCGCTCACATCGCGTATGTGCCCAACCCTGAGAGCAAGATAATCACCGGATTGTCCAAGCTCTCACGTGTGGTAACGCTGTTCTCCCAACGTCTTCAGTTACAAGAGCGTATGACCCAGCAGATAAGCCGGGCCATAGACGAGCACCTGAAGCCGCTAGGAGTCATCACGGTCGTGCAGGCGGTCCACTATTGCATGATAATGCGCGGAGTCGAGCAGCGGGCCAGCACCACTCTGACGACGGCGCGCCGAGGGATCTTCCTGAAGAAGCCCGAACTTGAGACTCGGTTCCAGGAGTACCTTCGCATGCGCAACGGCGGCGTCTTCTTGTAGCCGCTCCGTCGCTTTCGCCTGAGAGCCACCACGTACTGGGCAGGTCCGCCACAGACTGACTCAACAAGAGCGCTCTGCACCGCACCTGAAGCGAACCTGGGACGCGATGTCACATCCCCGTGCAAAGGGAACGGCTGGCAGTTGCGTCTGGTTGCACTTCCCTCTCGTGCCTATTGACAGCAGTCGCGGTAAGCCGTAAGATGATCGTCGCACTCGGTCACAGGAGGGTACCATGAGTTGCGAGCGCCAGACTGCCAAGGTGCTGAAGGACTCGGGCCATAGACTCACTCCCCAGCGTCTCTCGATCCTCACGGTGCTGCGGCACGGAAAGTGCCACATGACGGCCGGGCAGATCCTGGAGCAGGTCAGAGAATCCTACCCCTACATCGACGCGTCTACCGTATATCGTACTCTCAGCGTTGCGAAGGGCATGCGTCTGGTGTCGGAGATCGATATCGGGTGCGAGGAGCACGTCTATGAGTGGTTGCAGGAAGAGCGGCATCATCATCTGATATGCCGTGAGTGCGGCAAAGTCGCACGTCTCGATCACAAGCACTTCTTGAGTCTGGACGCTGCGCTTCTCGAAGACCACGGGTTCCAGGCGGACCTGGACCATCTGGCGATCTCCGGCCTGTGCCAGGAGTGCCGCCGCAAGTCGGAGCAGCCCGGGTCTGATTTCAGGGGCAGCCAGCCATTTGCTCGCTCCCAACGAACGCGAAAGGCGGCATCGGTGATCTGATGCCTGCGATAGGCGGAGGGGTGCGAAGCGCCTCACGTGGAGGAGTTGACCATGTTGATGAGCACGTCGTTTCACGTCCTTGATACCGCGATTCCCCTTCCGTTGCACGCACCGGACGGGTTCTTCTCGGTACCCCTATCAATTATTGGCTATGTCATTGCCGGCGCCGTGGTCGCGTTTGCTGTGTACCGCACCAACAGGGAACTGAACGAGCGAATGGTCCCGATGATGGGTGTGATGGCGGCCGTCATCTTCGCGGGCCAGATGCTCAACTTCCCGGTGGCAGGCGGAACGTCCGGGCACCTCATCGGCGGGGCGCTGGCTGCGATCATCCTGGGACCGTGGGCAGCGGTACTGGTGATGACGTCGGTGGTCGGCCTCCAGGCGCTGCTGTTCCAGGACGGCGGACTTGTAGTGCTTGGGCTCAACGTGGTCAACATGTCTATCCTGAGCTGTCTGTCCGGGTATCTCGTGTACTGGCTGGCGAGACAGGTCGGCACGTCATTCACGCACCTGCTAGTCGGCGGGTTCATCGCCGCGTGGGTCTCCGTGGAGATGGGAGCGATGGGAGCTGCGACCGAACTGGCAATCTCGGGGACCACGGCATTCTCTGTCGCGTTCCCTGCTATGGTGGGCGTGCACGCGCTGGTCGGCATAGGCGAGGGTCTCATCACCGTAGGCGCCCTCTCCTTCATCAGAGCGGCACGTCAGGACCTGCTTCAATTGCGCGTAAAGGCAGCGTAGGGAGGTACTCAGGATATGAAGCTGCGATGGTGGATGGTAGGATACATCCTGGCTCTTGTTGTCGCATTGTTCGCCCCTTTGGCCTCCGGGGAACCCGATGGACTGGAGCGTATAGCTGAGGACAAGGGCTTCATCGAGGAGGCGGAAGACGCTCACTACGAAGTGATTGCCGACTACGCGTTCCCTGGGATCGACAACGAGGAAATGGCGACGATTCTTGGGGGTTGGACCGGGGTAACGGTATTGTTCCTGCTGGTCGGTGGCGGGGCATACCTCGCCCGGCGCAGGACCCCGGACGACAGCGAACACCCCGCGTAACCGACACGCGAGGGTGTAGCGGCGCCCGGCCACCATGGCTCGACCTACAGTCGGGCGTTCCAGCCACGACGTGAGACAAGAGCTCACAGATTCTCCAGGATTGCGACGACCTCAGATTGAGCACTGCCGGACGGCTTCTAGACCGATACGTTGATGGTGACAGCCCCTTCCACCGTGCCGACGCCCGCACGAAGTTGGTTGTGACCCTCGGCTTCATTCTGGCGACCACCACCGTGCCGCCGGGGGCATGGCTGGCCTTCTGTGCGATGTTCGCCCTGGTCTGGGGAGCGGTCATTGTGTCCAGGCTGGGAATTGCGCGCGTATTCCTTCGCTCGCTGGTGGCCGCCCCATTCGTGCTCATAGCACTTCCCACCGTATTCACCAAACCGGGGCCTGTGTTGTTTGAGCTAGATCTCGTTCTGGTAAACCTGACAGCTACCAGCGTTGGACTGGCGTTCTTTGCCAGCGTGCTTCTGAAGTCCTGGGCCTCGGTGACAGCCGCGACCATACTCACGGCAACGACGACGCAGCTCTGCTTGCTTGACGCGCTCAAAGCTCTGCGGATGCCCAAAGTCCTTGTGGGGATAGTCTCGTTGATGTACCGCTACCTGTTCGTGCTGGCGGACGAGGCGCAGCGCCTGCTGCGAGCCAGGAAATCCCGGAGTGCAGGCGTGGGGCCAGAATCCGGCGGATCGGTCGTCTGGCGCGCGAAGGTGACTGGAGGGATGGCAGGCGCCCTGTTCATCCGGTCCCTGGACCGGGGCGAGCGCATATATCTCGCGATGCTGGCGCGGGGATACGATGGGCGCGTGAGACAAGATGCCTCGCCACCCCCAGGCAAAGCCTCTATCGCCCTGGCTGCGGCCGCGCTGGCCCTGTTCGCCATGATCGCTGCTGCCGCCCAGGTAGTCTGGTGAACGATGACTTCACGAAACGGGACTCCCGCGATCGAGGTCCGAGACCTGCGTTTTCGCTACCCTGACGGCCGCCAGGCGCTGAGGGGAGTGAACATGCACATACAGCCCGGCGAGAAGGTCGCAATCGTCGGGCCGAATGGCGCGGGCAAGTCCACGCTGCTCCTGCACCTGAACGGGCTGCTTCACGGAGAAGGCAGAGTCAGCATCCTTGGACGCGACATAGCACGGAGCAACGGGCGGGTCCTGCAAGAGGTCCGAGCTCTTGTGGGCCTCGTGTTTGAGGACCCCGACGACCAGCTCTTTTCACCCACGGTCCATGAGGACGTAGCGTTTGGCCCGGTCTACATGGGTCTCCCAGGTCACGAGACTGCCAGCCGTGTGGAAGAGGCGCTGGCTCACGTTGGCCTACAGGGCTTTGGCGACAGAATGCCGCACCACCTGAGTGGAGGAGAGAAGAAACGCGCGGCGCTTGCCACCGTGCTCTCCATGAGGCCCAAGATACTGGTGCTGGACGAGCCCTCTTCTGGGCTCGACCCTCGCTCTCGCCGCGCCCTCATGAAGCTGCTGGCGGACTTCAGACAGACCATCCTGATCGCCACGCACGACATGCGCATGGTCCGGGATGTCTTCCCTCGGACACTCATCATGGACGGAGGGGTCGTGGTATCGGAGGGCCCGACCGATACCATCCTCGCAGACCGGGCCTTGCTTGAGGAGCATGGGTTGGAGTCGCCCTAGCGCTGATGCGAGGTCTGGCAGAGGCCCCGCTGATGCGCGACAACCCACACCAGCACGACACCTCACACAATCGACGCTCCCAACAGCTACGAAGATGCTGTCATTGGTTGCCGGCTCCACAGAGGCGTTCGCCCAGGAAAGCGGGCAGAGACGGGGCGCTATGCCTGTTCCGGCTCGATGAGGCCATAGTCGCCATCTTGCCGACAGTAGACCACACTGTAGGTCCCCGTGTCGGCGTTCTGGAACAGGAAGAAGCTATGGCTCAGAAGCTCCATCTCCAAGATGGCCTCTTCAACATTCATTGGCTTCATTGGGAATTGCTTGGTTCGCACGACCCGTGGCGACCGAAGGTCGTCAACCTCCGCAACCCCCTGCTCCACGGGAGGCGCCGAGTCCTCCTTGCCTGCCCTCCGGGCCTGTTCCGACCTGTATGCCTTCCCCTTATAGCGGCGTATCTGGTAGTCCATCGCGTCGGTAACCGCGTCCAAGGCCGCGTACAGGTTCAGTCCTCTCTTCTGGCCGCGCAGGACGCGTCCCTTGGCAGACAGGGTCAGTTGCGCCACCACCCGGTCGTCCTGTGAACGGGCCGAGGTGAGAGAGATCTCCAGCTTGGCGTCTGAGAGGGGCCTGAGATGCCTCTCAAGTCGCTCGAACTTCTTCTGGATGTACTCTTCTGCCTGGCGGTTAAGGTCGATGTTTCTCGCGTAGATCTTCAGCTCCAATTGTCGCGCCTCCGCTGTTGGGTATGGACTTCAGTGTACAGAATCAAGTGTGCAGGGCTTTGCGATAGCGGCAACAGGAACGCCACAGGCGCCGAGTCGAGCGTACGTCGAGCGAAATGCGCCGGGCTTGAGGTCGTCCGCCTTTTCGACAAGCACTAGACACATACAAAGAGACAACCACGATACTTCTTCTCAGGATGCTTCATGAGGTTTGCCAACCTCACCCTTAGGGATGAAAGTGTCGAGCTGCGCTGGCAAGTCGAGCGTTTTCACAGCAAACGTCCATGCAGGCGCCCAGCACCCTTATGAATGAGAATCACAGAGGGCCCTTGTTGGCCCTCATCCTATCCTTCTCCCAAAGGGAGAAGGGGGCATAAGGGAAGCCTATTCTCACGTCAATCACTCGGAACTCAGGAGAAAACGCGACCGCCTCTCGAACCAGCATACGGGTACGTAGTTGGTTGGGTCAAGCACTGGTTGGGTTGAGGGGCGAGCGACGATGCTCCGGGCAATGGGCCATGCTATCATCTGTCTTCTGGTTGCCCGACGCCTGAGCCGAGTATTCCTGACGACACCCCTTCCTGCGCGAGAGCCCGGCGCGGACGCAACCGGCTGCACCCCGCACAGCGGTGGCCCCAGGGTTCTTGTCCTACCGACAGACCTGATACGGCTTCGGATTGGGCCAACACACGGGTTCGTCACTGCCCCGAAGCATCATCCGAATGCTTGTGCAATCCGCTTCGGCAGTTTTCGGGCTATAATGGGTACCATGAGGAGCGACGGAACGCTATCAGGGGCATTGTGACTGGTGTGAGGCCATGGGAAGAAGATAAGCCGGAGACAGACCATCGTGTACGGCGGGGCGGCGGATTGCCATCGGCCTTGCTCAGCCCTGGGCGGCCCTCCCGCTCACGGGCTCTCGGAGTGGCTAGTGTTGTGCCGCGGACAAGGAGATTTGACATGGTAACAGCGGAGGCGGTGACTGACCGGCAGGTGGCGGTGCTGATCGACTTCGAGAATGTTGGCCTCAGTTCAATACAATGGCTGTTTGACCAGATATCTGACATAGGTCGGATCACCGTGAGAAGGGCCTACGCCGACTGGTCTGTCGCCAGAAGCAAGCGAGACCAGCTTCTTGAGCTTGGCATCGAGCCCATCCACCTGTTTCACGCGGCCGGGTCCGGGAAGAACTCGAGCGACATCCGCCTCGCTATCGATGCGGTCGACCTGTTGTACCTGTCGCCGGTGGACACCTTCGTAGTCGTCTCCTCTGACACCGATTTCGTCCCCCTCGTCAGCAAGCTCCGGGCCGCAGGCAAAACGGTCATCGGGGCGGGGCGGCAGGCCACAGCCTCACCCACCCTGGTGAGATCGTGCGACAGGTACCTCTACCTTGACCAAGGTGACAGACCTCGCACAGCTACTCCCCCGTCCCAGGATCCAGAGGGCGACACGCTTCTTGTGCGTGCAGTGAAGGCCGGCATGGATGACCAGGGCAGGGTGGTTGGCAGCAGGCTTCACGAGACAATGCAGCGTCTCGACCCCAGCTTCGACTTTCGCGCACTGGGCTACTCGAACTTCACGAAATTCCTTGAGGCATCCCCTGACGTGAAGGTCGCGCGGCCAAGGGGAGTGAAGGGACGGAGCGACGTGATTATTGAACTCGCAGAGGCCGACTTGGCCGAGGCGGGCCCGACAGGGGGTTTTGAAGAGCTGGCGCCCAAGATTGACGCCGCCTGGTCGAATAGGGCTGCGAGCCCCGGACGTACCATCCCCGGCGCCGTTGCCGCAACCGACGCTGCGCTGGTTCTCGGTACACAGAAGCTCAGCGTCTCGGAATTCAAGACGCTTCAACGCCTTCTTGATGCCAGCGAGAAGCTAAGTGCGAAATGGTCGCGGGATGGCAACAAGATCGTCAGGCGGTAGGGCAAGCGCAGCTGAGATTCCTTTCGGACGAGGTGCTGCGATACCGGTCGGTGGCATAGCCCCGCTGCTAACCACCCCTTTGAATGAGCCGCAACGGCACCCCATGCGCGTATTCGGGATCTACGAGAACCGAAACGCCATCCGCGTCGGCCTCCGCGTCTCCGGTCGGCACCCCTCGTTCGACCAGGAATGCTGTCGTTGTCGACAGGTCTCGCACCTCCAGCCCCAGGACGTAGGGGGCCTCGCCGTTGCGGTCCAGGAAGTCGGATAGGGGGCCCATCCGAAGAGGAGAGACGAAGTCGAGGAAGGAGTTTCGCAAGTCCAGCCTGACGCGCCGGACCCCTGCACCCGGCATGTCCTCGCTGGAAATGGGCGCGAGTCCGAACGCGTGCCGCCACCGAGAGGAGGCCGCATCGGCATCGTGGACGGCGAGTGCCAGGTGGTGAATTCCCACGACGCCGTTGGGGTGGCTGGTCGGGTCCGGGGGCTCCGTGTACCTTTCGTTGACCGTGCGATTGTGCTGAATGAAGAACGACTGGCTTCCGGGCGTCCCGCTGACGTCTATCTCTGCCTGGCGCCACGAGTAGGCGGTGGAACCATCCGACGCCTGCCGGCTGCCGTTCACCGGCTCTTTGATGAGCATCCCCTTTTCGCGAAGCTCCAGGAACCGCTTCTCCACGTCTCTTGTTCCCATCGCAAATATGAAAAGGCCCTCTCTGGACTCCAGGAACGGGACCATGTTGGGACGGAACACGCCTTTTGAGGTGTCGTAGATCGATATGAGCTCCAGGTACTCGGGTCCGAAAACGACAAGCCTGTTGTGGCTCCCTCGGCCTGGGTGGCGCCCCTCCGGCGTCACCTTGAAGCCCAGGTTTTCGCAAAAGGTATGGGCCGTTTGACCCAGGTCTCGCACAGCTATGAGCACGTGGTCCAGGTAGATATCGGTCATCGGCTCTCTCCAATGGCAGGATGTGTGCCGCATGTGGCTGGCAGCGAAGGGTAAGCGGTTGAATCAGTCGGCTACGGGATAGCCTCTCTCTGCCAACAGCGTCCGTGTGACGCTGGATAGTTGAGAGGTACGAGAAGTCAGTCGTCGGAGGTAGTCCATGACACTGGGGGGCTGTGTCTCCTGGAGGAAAGACAGCAGCTTCGAGGTCAATTCGATCCACGCACGCCTCTTCTGTAGATGGTGCTGGTCGTTGAGACCCAGGTCACCAATCATTTGGATCGCTTTTCTACGTCGTGCCGGACTGAGCCCGGCCTTCAGAATGATTTCTCCGGTCGTTGTGTCGAACGAAAAGAAGCGCTCTGGACGCGCTGACCTTGACCTGGCACATGGATCGACGTAGCCGCGTCCGGGCCATTTGTCGCCCTTGGCGTGGTTGCAGTTGTGGCAGGCGAAGACCCAATTGGTCCACTCGTAGGCCAACTCGGGGAATCTGCTCTTCGGACGGAAGTGGTCTACCTCTCCCTTGTCCGTCTCCTCACAGTAGCCGCAGTTGCCAAAGAACACGTTACTCAGGTCATCATGGAAATCCCGCCAACGCGTATCACTGGGTTTGGGATCACCGTTGTTGCCGTAGTAGCCAACCCACCTGCGCGTGTAGCGAGAGCGAATCAGCTCCAGTGCCTCTGGCTCTGGGCCGCGATCCACCCAGCGCATTATCCGGACGTTCTTCTGGATGGTGATGTCGAGGAAGCTCTACCGCGTATCTCCCCCGGTTTCGCCTCAGCGGACGGTTTTCGCCTTGACTGCGTGGCGAGCTCGGCTTTTGCCTCATCGAGTAGTGTGGTGAATTCCTCCAACTGCGCCGCCATAGGCCCAGCGACAAGGTTTCTGCTGACAGTTTGCCTGAGTTGCGCTAGTTCCTCCGCCTCCTCCGCTGTGGGCTTCTCGATCCGCCTTAGCTCCTGCAATCGCTCGATGTGACTGACCGTCTCAAGGTCCGTCGGATTGGGCACGTCAAGGAAGCCACGGAGGATTTCGTCCACCGACCACCCCACGACGTCGGTCTGGTTGCGAGAGACGGTGACCTTGCGTTCTTCATCTCTCTTGAGCAGTTGCACCTGACCCGTCTTGAGGCCTGCCAGCATCAGCGGCGAGTGGGTAGAGCAGAAGATTTGGAGGTTGGGGAAGTGCTTCGTGAGCGCGGGGATGATGCGCCGCTGCCACGAGGGGTGCAGGTGAGCGTCAATATCATCAACGATGAGGACGCCGGGCTTCTCTTCAAGATTCTCAGGGTAGTCATAGTACTCTGCATATCCGATGAGGAGGTGGGCCAGCCACTGGATTAGCGACTGGGTGCCCTGGCTCAGGACGTTCAAGGGTACATCCCCATCAGGCGTTCTGAATTGCGGGAACAACCCCTTTTCGTCTTCCGCCACTCCGAGAAACTCGACTGGGAATCCCTCGGTGATCCGGGATGCCACTTGCCCAATCTTGTCAATGATACATCGCATGTACGGGTTGTTCTGTCTGTACGCTCTATAGTCTATTTCAATTATCTTCTGTATGACCGCTTCGTCTGTCACGAGTGATGCACTGGTCTCGATCAAAGCTTTCCGGCGTAGCAGTTCCTGTGTCGCAGCAGCATCTAACCCTAACGAAGTAGCTGCCTTCTCCGTGGCCTGGTCTGGTGCGAGGCTCTTTTCTTGGACAACTGGCCCCTTTGCTCGGAAGTCTGTGCTCTGGCGCATAGCGGGGACAAAGCTTGTGTACCCACTCTCTTTCAAAAGATCTGCCACTAGCCTCAATCGTTCTTCGGTGGAAGGCCGCTCCGCTGTGAACAAGGGGAATCCCCAAGCCATCTCCCTCGCTTGAGACCCCTTCCCTGTTCGTATTCTGAATTCAGCTTCGTGTTTTCTGAGGAGTTTTTCAGGGAAATGGAATGGGTAGGTCACGATTTCCGCCAACACCACCAGGGTCGTGGACTTGCCGGAGTTGTTTGGCCCGGTGAAGACGTTCACGTGTTCGTCGAACTCGAACTCGACCTCGTCGAACGGGCCTACGTTGCTGAATCTGAGGCTTGTTATCGGCATCGGCCGCCTCCCAATGAGTCCCTAGCAGCACGTCAACGCGGTCAGGATGGTCCCGCAAGTCGATTATACCCTACACAGGCGAGTCTTGCCTTGAGCCTGTCTCAATCTAGTCGGTGAGTTGGGCACCCTTTGACAAGGCTCTCCCCCGACCTGTCGGGGAGAGTCTCGATGAGCGTCCCCCCGACGCGTCGGGGAGGATCCTCGAATTGTCGGGAAAGCGTCATCGGCCAGGGCGAACGGATAGGAGATCTCATCCCGTTCGCGGTGAGCCTGCCGCTTTCGTTAACGAGCGAATGGCCCATCACCCATTGACCCGACACAGGTATCTGGCGTCTCAGGCAATCGTCCTGCCTAGGGCAGTTATGCTACCATTGACATGCTGGGCCATCCTTGAGTGGAGAGTGACATGCCTGAACGCATCCTTGTGGCCGTGGCGTGGCCGTACGCCAACGGGTCGATTCACGTCGGCCATGCGGCCGGCGCCTACATCCCAGCAGACATCTTCGCCCGGTACCATCGCCTCAAGGGCAACGACGTGCTCATGGTGTCGGGCAGCGACTCGCACGGCACTCCCGTTACCCTTGAGGCAGAAAAACGGGGGGTCTCTCCGGAAGATGTCTTCGGCGAATACCACGCCGAGTTCCTCGACAACTGGCGGCGGCTGGGCATAAGCTTCGACCTGTTCACATCGACTCACACGGAGAATCACGCGAAAGTGGCGCAGGACATGTTCCTGAAGCTGCACGACAACGGCTACATATACAAGGACACCATGTCGCAGCCCTATTGCGAGAGGGACGGTCGCTTTCTGGCCGACCGCTACGTGGAAGGAAGGTGTCCTCATTGTGGGTATGATGGCGCCAGGGGCGACCAATGCGACAACTGTGGCCGTACCCTGGACCCCCAAGACCTCATCAACATCGTATGCCGCGTGTGCGGCGACACGCCCGTATTCCGGGAGACGGAGCACTTCTTTCTGAAGCTCAGCGCCTTCGAGGACCGCTTGCTGGAGTGGATGCGACCTCAGAAACATTGGCGACCCAACGTTCGCAACTTCTCGATCGGATACCTGGAGGGTGGGCTTCACGACCGGGCAATCACAAGGGATATCGAGTGGGGCGTGGATGTTCCGCTGGAGGGCTATGGGAGCAAGCGCATCTACGTGTGGTTCGAGGCGGTGATAGGCTATCTTTCGGCCTCCATGGAGTGGGCCCAGCGGAACGGCGACGGTGAGCGTTGGCGGGATTTCTGGCAGCAGGACTGCCGAGCGTACTACTTCATGGGCAAGGACAACATCCCTTTTCATACGGTAATATGGCCGGCCATGCTCATGGGGTACGGCGGACTCAACCTTCCCTACGACGTGCCCGCAAACGAGTACCTGAACTTCGAAGGGCTCAAGCTCTCGACCAGCCGCTCCTGGGCGGTCTGGCTCCCCGACTACCTAGACAGGTATGAGGCGGACCCGCTGCGGTACGTTATTGCGGCGAACATGCCCGAGACCAGCGACTCCGATTTCTCGTGGCGCGAGTACGTGCGGCGCAACAACGACGAGTTGGTAGCGACCTACGGCAACCTGGTCCACCGAGTCTTGACGATGTCGCACCGCAACTTCGACAAGGCGGTCCCCGAGCCGGGTATCCTGGACGCTCAGGCGAACGAGCTCCTGGACGAGGCCAGGAGTCGGTTCCGAGAAACGGGCGAGAACATAGAGGCGTGCAAGTTTCGCGCCGCGCTCGGCGCATCCATGGCGCTGGCTCGGGCGGCCAACCGCTACCTTGACTACAAAGCGCCGTGGAACGCAGTCAAGAGCAACCGCGAGGACGCGGCCAGTACGCTGTGGACATCCCTTGCCGTGATCAATTGCCTCAAGACGGCGCTGTATCCCTTCCTGCCCTTCAGCTCCGAGAAGCTGCACGCGATGCTCGGCTTCCAGGGGGGCCCTGGAGACCAGGGGTGGACGTGGCGGCCAGATATGCTCAAACCGGCTCAAGTCCTGGCCACCCCCAAGCCGCTGTTCGCCAAGCTGGACGAGGCGATAATCGAGGAAGAGACCCGGCGTATCGGACAGTAACGACTACTTCGAGGAGAATGGACCGTTTGCAGTCTGTCCCCTCATATCGAAGGACGCGCGAGGATCTGGGGCGGCCTTCAGAGGGCAACGACAACCTTGCACCATACGCCGCAGGCGGACAATCTAGACCCGCCGGCCGCGGAAAGGACTTGTCGTCGGAAGCGAGGCATCTACACCGTCGCGGGGACAAGCGGCACTCGCCGGCGCCGGTTCTCGGCGACGTCTATGAACCAATCCGAGAAGGTCTTGAGCGTGTCAACGACAACCTCAGGAGCCTGACCGGGAATGAGTCGCGCTTTCTGGCGGAGCTGCTCGCTCACGTCCTGGCCCCCCCAGGCAAAGGCGTGAGGCCGGCCCTCACACTGCTGGCAGCCGGATTCCACCCCAGCGAGGGACGAAAAGCCGAGCTCATGGCGTCGGCCGTGGAGTTGTTGCATATCGCCACGCTTATCCACGACGATACAGTCGACGACTCTGATCTCCGCCGAGGCAGGGCCACTGTCAGCAGAATCTGGGGGCGAAATGCGGCTGTGCTTCTGGGCGACTACGTCTTCGCCATCTCCGCCACCCTTGTTTCCGACATCGGGAACATCAGGGTGATCCGGCGGTTCGCCGAGACCCTTCTAGAGCTCTCCTCCGGCGAGCTTCGTGAGATGGCTGATGCCCACGATTGGCGCCAGACAAGGGAGCAGTACTTGCATCGCATCTACAGGAAGACAGCGTCGTTGTTCACGGCAGCGGGAGAAGCAGGCGCAGTACTCAGTGGCGCCCCTGAGCAAATCGTCCAGGCGTTGAAGGAGTACAGCTACAACCTTGGCATGGCGTTCCAGGTTGTCGACGACATCCTCGACTTGGATGGGACCGCAGAGGAGGTGGGCAAGCCCGTGGGCAATGACCTGGCCCACGGCATCGTGACTCTCCCTGCCATAGTGGCCATGGAGCGCAACCGGAACGACAACCCACTCCTCGCGCTGGCCCGAAGGCCGGGCGACCCGGAGGGCCTGAGGCGCGCCGTCGAGCTACTCCGGGACCCCTCCATTATCGAGGAGTCCTACGTTGTCGCGGACCGGTTCTGTCGTAGGGCGCTGGGGAGCTTGGCCGAGCTGGACCGCAACCCCTCTCGCGACTCGCTGGAGGCACTGGTCGACTACGTGGTGATGAGGCGCAGCTA
>SDBU01006555.1_pt1 | contig 13658 bp, 11 predicted proteins | sample 2277071 | NCBI WGS metagenome assembly SDBU01 (sample SAMN10397929, study PRJNA504765) | marine sediment metagenome | isolation source: marine sediment core GS08_GC12, 126 cmbsf | place: Arctic Ocean: Gakkel Ridge, Loki's castle | collected 2008
TAGAAAATAGCTTTTACCGGTACCCCACCTGGATCATTTGCCTTTGAATCAATATTTTTCAGTTCGTTCAACTTGAGGGTGTATCTTGCATTCTTATGAGAACAAGGAATTTCCTTGCCTTGCTTGTCTTTTTTCCCTTCGAACCACTCTCCTGAAAAATTAATCCCCTTGTTTGGGATATCTTTTTTCATCCCTCCCCAGTAAGGGATTCCGTTATTAATCAATACATTAGAGAAGATAACTTCACCCGGTGTAATTAACGCCTGATAAATCACGGGATCGTTTTCTGAATTTACACTATGGATGATACCAAATATGCCTGACTCCATATTTACCGCCCTTATTACCCCGTCAATTTTTTTAAGATAAGCAATATCGTCACCAACTACGGTCTGACCGGGAATCATGGCAGTGCTGGTCTTGCCACAGGCACTGGGATAGGCCCCGGTAAAATAGGTAATCCGACCATTTGGACCATGAACACCCATTATAAACATATGCTCAGCCAACCACCCTTCTTCATTGGCTTTTTTAATAGCTAATCTAAAAGCTAATTTTTTTAATCCCAAAGAATTTCCGGCATATTGATTATTAACCGAGTACACTCTGTTTTCTTCCAGGTCAATACAAATCCTCCGTTTATCTATATCTACACTAACTCCGTTTTCTAATCTTCCGGCAGAATGGAGGAAGAAAAAGAAATCGGAAGAACCGTTAAGTTTTTTAAATTCTTCATACCCTTGCCGGTAAAGAAGGTCCTCACTATGGGCCACATAAGCAGAATCAGTAATTTGTAACGCTTTTAAGGAAAATATAGAATTTGCAGGGCCAAGAGAAAAGAATCTCACTAACATCTCTTTCCCTGCCATACTACCATCAAGATAAGAATATATTTCTTTCAGCCCTTTTTCCTTTTCTATTGAATTTACTTTTATTCCCCAATCTACATCTTTAGACAACAAATATTTGGTATTAGCTTTATCTCTGCCTTGATCATAATAACCATCAAAGTGAATAGTGTGGCCTTCCATTATTAATTTCGCTTCTTCACTGTTAATCAAGGTTAATTCTCTTACATAGGCAATATCTTCTTTTGAATCAGTTATCACAACTACTTTTGCCGGCTTACAAAGCTGGATAGCTTCTTCTACTACTTTTATAACATGCTGATTATTTAGTTCTTCTAACTTCTGTAAATCAATTTTATCCATTTAGCCTTCCTCGCTTTCCCTTAAAGATTACCTACAATTTTATTAAAAAATCATCAATTTCCGTATACTTTTATAATCTCTCCGTATCCCGGAGAAACAATTATTTTCCCATTATCAAATACGACATTCCCTCTAACAACAGTCTTTTCAGGCTTGCCATAGACTTCCCATCCTTCATATACAAGGGCGCTTTCTCTACATTTAGTGAACATCTTATCTTTGGAAATAATATCTTTTTTGTCGGGATCAAAAATTACAAAATCTGCATCTGAACCGAGGGCAATAGTACCTTTTTTAGGAAACAGACCAAATATTTTAGCAGGATTCTCACAGATAAGTTCAACCATTCTGTCTAATTCCATTTTTCCTTCTTTTACTGCTGTGAAAAGCAGAGGCAATCTAGTAGATAAACCGGGGAATCCTGCAGGGGGGGTAAATATATCTTCACTTCCCCTTTCTTTTTCTTCTTTAGTATAAGGGGCATGGTCACTTCCGATAATATCGATACTTCCATCATTTACCATTTCCCACATCCCCTGCCGCTCTTCTTCACTTCTCAAAGGAGGATTGCATTTAGCAAATACTCCTACTTTATTAAGAGCATTCTCATTAAGGAATAAGTAATGAGGACAGGTTTCTGCAATAGCATATACTCCTTTACATTTTGCTTCATTCACTAATTCTACTACTTCCGGAGTGCTGATATGGCACATTTCTATTTTCGCGCCGATCTTTTCCGCAAAGAGCAATATTTTAGAAGCTGTCTCTATCTCTACAACTGGCGGCCGGGACCTCCCGTGATATATCGGAGAGATTTTACCTTCACTCCTTAAGCGTGCAATATTTTTATTTATCATATCATTATTTTCCGCGTGAAAGCCGATCATCACACCTGTCTGAGCTATTTTTTCCATCAGTTCGTATTGGTCTCCGGTATTTGGTGCGGTAAGTCCGATAAATTCTTTGGCTCTACCCGGAAGCGCTTCGTGCAAAAAAGTTTTAAAGGCTACAATGCCAGATTTTGAACAGGGAATGACATCATCCAGGCAATCTGTACCTGCCGCTCCATAAAAAGCAATATCAACCACCACTTCTTTGTCTGCAACATTCATTCTGTTTTTTACTATTTCGGGAGAATGCGGAGGGGGAGAGGCAAATGGCATTTCAATAATGGTTGTAACCCCGCCCAAAGCTGCATCTTTTGAACCACTTTCAAAGGTTTCTCTTTCATCATGCCCCGGAGCTCTAATATGAACATGAGGGTCTACAGTACCAGGTAAAACCATTTTCCCTTCTGCATCTATAAACTCTTTAGCTTCTAATTTTTCCTTACTTATCGTTGTAATTATTCCATCTTTCACTCCTATCCAACAATCTATTAATCTACCATCTATAAATACTTTATCTGACTTAATTACTAAATCAAATTTATTCATAATTTTTCCTCCGAATATTACTTATCTATTCCTAAATTTTCTTATTATCATTTTCTCTTAATAAATCTCCCAATATTTTTATGGTTATTGAAATCTTTTAGATTTATTTTATATCTTTATAACCAAAAATATAAGGTTAAAAAATAAAAATATTAATTATTTTGGTTTTTATTTTTAATTCAAAATCTACTTTATAAATATTTTCCCACCTTACTTGTATTAACTCCATATCTAATAAGTGATTCCATTATTAATAATGCACTTACTACTCCATCAATAACTGGTACTCCGACTATTTTTTCAATTTCTTTATCTATCCCAGCCATTCCTGCGCATCCCAAGATTAAAACTTCTGCTCTATCCTCTTTTACCGCTTTTATCCCTTCCTGAATAAGTTTCTCTCTTTTCTCTTCATCGGTTGCAATAACTCCTAATCCGGTTATACGAATAGATGCACATCGATTTTCCAAACCATATTTTCTTACTAAATCTTCTTTCTGAGGAATTTTTTTCCTTTTTAAAGATAGAATGCTAAATTTATGCCCTAAGGGTAGAGCAAAAAGCATAGAAGCTTCTCCTATGCCTATTACTGGTTTGTTGGTCAGCTCTCTAAGTAGATCAATTCCTATGTCACTATGGCAGGCAATTATAAATCCATCATATTGTTTTTCCCATTCTTCAAATTTTTCTAATAAAAACTTTACAGAAACAGCAATATCATGATAACTTTCTATGCCCGGCGGAGCCTCTTTAATACATTTTACTTCTATTTTTGTGGATGGCAAAGCATAATTATTACAGATATTTTCAATGCCTACTGTTACTTCTTGCGAACTATTAGGATTGATACACAATATCTTCAAAATAAACCTCCTAAAAAAATATTACTAATTATTTATCAATTAACTTGCCCTGTTCTGCTAATTTTTCAGCGATATCTTTCAATCCAAGTTTTTCCAAACCTGTTCTGGTTTGCATCCCAGTCTTTTTATCCCATCCCCAAAGTTCATAGAACTCATCAAGCATTTCATTATATTTATTTTCCTCGATTTTAAAACCCTTGTAAGTTCCGGATTTTACCTCTTCTTCTCGAAATCTCCTGGGAGGAAAATCATCTTCACGAGACATATTGGTATGAAGTGCATTAAACGCCTTTTCAAGATTTCTCCCTATAACTGCATAATGGTCCATCAATTCTTCTTCGGCCAAGTTAAGTCCCATTCCTACATTAATAAGTTCTGTAAAATCAGTTATGGTAAGAAAATTTGCTCCCGTCCAGGTTCCCACATAATTACAAATACCCAGGTTATCTTCTAATTCTTTAGTTTTCCCCTGCCATACTACCCCACTTGCCTGATTTTGATAATCAGTTACGCCAAAATTTCCCGGCCGAGGTTTAGGACCATATCTATTGCTCCCCATAGTCGCTCCTCTTAAATGCCTTCCTGCAACAGGTGATGTAGATACGGCAAGTGCCCAACCCTTGGGAATACGAAAAGGTTCAATTGAAGGCTGTCCTTTTACCTGAATAAGATAATATTCTGAATTATGACCAATTTTTTTCGCCGCTTCTACCATACCATCGGCCAATAAATCCCCAATTCCTTCCCTGTAAGCTAGTTTTTTAATCATTTTTATTAAAGCTTCACTATTTCCCCAATCTAATTCTAAGCCATCAGTATCTTTTTTAGTTATAATACCCTTCTCATATAATTCAAAAACCCAGGATAGCCCGGCAGCAACATAATCACCATCTAATCCCAATCTATTGGTAAGCAACCAGGATTCTACCACTGATTCCGGATCTGAAATATCAAATCGACAAGCATGCCCCATAATGGTATTAACCCAAAATCCTTCACCTTTATCGCCTTTATATTTTCTTTTATTTATTTCCATAAAAGGCATGCATCCAATAGGACAAGCATAACAGGCTCTTGCTCCTTTTTGCATACTGGGAACACCTGTTATAGGATTCATTAACCTGATTCTTTTTTCTTTTTCCCATTGGTCATCCTGACCATTTTTGATAACCATATTAGTATTCCAGCTTTCCCATTCCGGATTAGAATATAGATTCATTGCAGACTTACGCATCATTCCTGCATTGGGTTCTTCTTTGCATTTTTGATAACACTTCGCTACTACCTTCATAAATTTTTGCGGTTCGGCAACTTCAATTTTTCCATGTCCCCGGACCACAATAGCTTTTAATCTTTTATCTCCCATGACACAACCTACTCCTGAACCACCGGCAGCTTTTGCTGTATCAATAATAATTGCCGAACCTCTAACTCTGTTTTCTCCTGCCGGTCCAATACAGGCAATTTTGATATGTTCATCCTTGATTTCTTTTCGTAATATATTCTCTGTTGCGTAAACATCCTTGCCCCATAGGAAACCTGCCTCTCTAATCTCAATTTTATCATCATTGATGAATAGATAAACCGGTTTTTTTGATTTACCAACAATAATCAGGTTATCAAATCCTGCGTATTTTAATTCCGGTCCCCAAAAACCGCCTACATTGGCCGAGCCTTTCCCTCCGTTAAATACATTTATTGTAGATACGTCTACCCTACAGGCGCCTGGAGCCATTGTTCCCACTAAAGATCCCACTCCAAAACAGAGTATATTCTCTGGGTCATACCACTTTGTTCCTGTATCTATCTCATTGAACATAATAAGGGAATTAATTCCCCTGCCACCCAATGTTTTTTCCGCATAACCTTTAGTTCCTTCAGTCCATATCTTTTGATTTGATAAATCTATTCGTAAAATTTTACCAGCAAGACAACCTTTAATATCTGCTCTTTTAATCATGTTCTTTTACCTCTTTTACTACTTGAAGCGCTCCATAAATACAGTATTTGACGCATAAAGGCTCTTTCTCGTTGATACATTTATTACAGGTTGCATCCATGCGCCATTTGATGGTTCCATCTTGGGGATTGCGAGAGACAGTGATGCTGCTTTGTTCAGGCCAGAAAGTTTTGGTATGATGAAAGGAACAGGCTAATTGACAGGTTTTGCAGGCATAACATAAATTACTATTTCTGATAATCTTCATAATTTTCCCTTTAAAAAATGAACTAACGGATTGATAAATAGTAAAAAACAATATAATGAATAATTCCACAATCAAATCGTTCAGCTATTAGTGAACTTTAATAATAAATTCTAATAATTAATTTTCTTATTTATATAAGAGAAATGGGCTGTAATAAACTACAGCCCATTTCTTTGTGTAGGGTTAAATTATCTTTTTTTCCATTCCGGAGCTGGATAAATTGGAGCACCTTCCTGTGAAGATTCAGGATATACAATAACATATTCACCATTTTGCACCTGAATTACAGGATGCGGCCATTTAATATTTTGTCCTTTTTCATTAAAGGCAATTGCCGGCCAAGTTGCAAGCTCAACATCCAAACTTGAAAGAGCTTCCCTCACTTTAGCGGTTTCAACAGAATCTGCTTTTTCTATGGCCAATTGTAACAAAGTTCCTGCAGCACTTGCACTGGATACATGGTATTCCGGCATATAATCTTCGCCAAATTTATCCTTGCAAGCCTGTACGTAATCTGCAGTAGTTCCAAATACTGAATCTTCATTTTTCATATTCGGCAGCCACCATTCTCCCTCAAAGGCATATTCAGCATCTGCTCCTAATTCCTCAACAAAACTGGGAATCATAACTCCGACCGAGAATACATACATTTGTGGATTGATATTTAGTTCCTTGCATTGTCTCATGACCATTAAAGTATCCGCTGTATAACCTGCATCAGCAATAATATCAGGATTTAGGGCTTTTACTTTCGTAAGTAAAGCAGATATATCGGTTGCACCAGCAGGATATTTTTCAAAAAGAACAACATCAAATCCTAATTCTATGCACTTATCTCTAAATCCTTCGGCACAACTTAATGGAAACAGATCATTTGCTGATATAATAGCTACTGTTTTAGGCTTCGGATCTAAATTTTCTGCCATATAGGCTATAGGTACCATTAACATAGGAGCTGGTGGAAGAACGGAAAATACATTTTTGTATCCTCTTTCGTACACTGCGGTAGCATTTGCTTCCGGAGCTATAGTAATTATATCGTATTTTTCTCCGATTGCTGTAGTAGCAAAGGTAATTGAACTGGAAAATGGACCAAATAGAAAATCTACTTTATTCTGAGTTATCAACATTTCGGTAAGCTTTGCACCTCTTACTGGAGTACTTTCGTCATCATAGTAAACTATCTTTACTTGATAATTTTTACCTCCGGCGTTAATTCCACCATGACTATTTACCCAATCTTCCCAAACTTCATATCCATCCTTAACTAACCTACCTTCATAAGCCATCTTTCCGGTTAGAGAAACAGCAGCTCCAATCTTAATAATGTCTTCTTGAGCAGACACTATTCCTGTTAAGCTAAACAATAAAATACTGATTAACATTACAAAAATAATTACTTTTTTCATTTTTCTCTCCTTATTGATTTAAAATTTGATATTTTACAATTACAGCCTTCTTATTTTTTTCATTTATCGCCCCCTTCTTTAGATATTATTGTAAGAATCACTCTTTCGGGTATCATGCTTTTATTCTCTAAAATGTTAGTTTATATTCCCAGATAGGCAGTTTTTATATGTTCATTCCCAGCTAATTTATCAGTCGTATCGTGGATAGAAACAACTCCAGCTTCTAACACATATCCTCTATCTGCGATATCGAGAGCAACCTTTACGTCTTGTTCAACCAATAATATGCTAATTCCTCTTTCCTTTCTTAACTTAGCAATAATCTCTATTAAATCATCTACAATAACCGGCGCTAATCCCAAAGATAATTCATCAATGATAAGTAGTTTTGGATGAGACATTAAAGCCCTCCCTATAGCACACATCTGCTGTTCGCCACCTGATAAATTCCCGGCAAGTTTTCTCCTATATCCTTTTAGCGGTTTAAAGAGTGTGTATACAAAATCTAAATCTTCTTTTACACTTTTACTATTTTTTCTTTGAAAAGCACCCATTAACAGGTTGTCTTCTACTGTCAATCCAAAAAATAAATGTCTACCCTCAGGAGCAAAACCGAGTCCCATTTTTATTCTTTCCGGAGAAGCCATTTTAGTGATATTATTTCCTGAATAAAATATTTCACCTTTAGTAGAGGGAATCATTCCTACGATACTTTTTAATAGGGTGCTCTTCCCTGCTCCATTTGCCCCGATTACACACACCACCTCTTTTTGTTTTACTTCCAAATTAATATCCCATAATACCTGGATTGCACCATAACCTGCATCAAGATTGGAAACTTTCAATAATAGATTATCCTTCATTGTTTGCCTCCTTAGCATACCTTTTCCCCAAATAAGCTTCAATAACTGCTGAATTATTCACTACTTCTTGAGGGGTGTCATCTACTATCTTCCTGCCGTGATGTAAAACTACGATTCTATCTGAAATTCCCATTACCGCTCTCATAATATGTTCAATGTATACTATAGTTAAGTCTTTTTCCTGCCTGGCTTTTTTGACTAAAATACTTGCCTCTTCAACTTCTGTCGGGTTCAAGCCAGCCATAACTTCATCTAAAAATAATACTTCGGGTTCCATAGCTAAAACTCGGGCAAATTCCATTTTTTTTAGATCAGGTAAAGTGATATCACTTACCGACGAATCTTTTTTACTCTCCAAACCTACTAATTTTATTATTTCTCTGGCCCTTTTAGATGCATTTTTCATATCAGTATTTCTCTTGTCTCTTCCGTAAAGGGAACCGACTAATACATTTTCCTCTACCGTCATTCCTATTAAAGGCTTCACTACTTGAAAGGTACGGGTTAATCCATGCCGGGCTATCTGATAAGGTTTTAAATTGCTTATATCTAAATCTTTAAAAATTACTTTACCGGCAGTCTTGGGCAAAGCACCGGTAGCAAGATTAGTAAGGGTGGTCTTTCCAGCACCATTGGGACCAATTAACCCAACTATTTCACCCTTTTTTACTTCAAAGCTAACCTCATCTACTGCCTTTAAAGCTCCAAAATGTTTACTTAAATTCTCTATTTTTAAAATTATATTATTTTCTCCCACCTTATACACTCACCTTCTTTCTGAGTCTTAATTCTCTTTTTTTTATAAGATCAGTAATAGTACCAGTAATTCCTTTGGGAACAAAGAAAACGATAATAATGATAGTAATTCCCAACACAGCAAGATGGTATTCAAGAAAAGTACTCCAAACTACCTCGGATAGCAGAGAAATTACAAATGCACCAATGATGGGGCCTAAAATACTGCCTGCTCCTCCAATAAGCATAATAACAATAGTGTTAACTGCGATCATGATATCAAAAACTTCATCAGGACCAATAAAAGACATCCAATAGGCGTAAAGAGCACCAGCTATACTGGTAAATAAAGCACTTATGGCCCAGGCAATTACTTTATGATAAGTAGTATTAATTCCCATAGAATTGGCTGCTTCTTCATTGGCTTTTATGCTTCGAATCCCAAAACCTAATTTTGATTTGATCACCAAATATACCGTTAGGCTAGTAATTACCATTAAAGTCAACATAGCTAAATAGAAGTAATTATAGGTTATTTCCGGTGACTTATCAATAATGGGCAAGGTAGTTCCCATAGCTCCTCCGGTTATCTCGGTAGCATTTTGTACTACCGACAAAAGTGCTCCACTCATACCAATAGTCGCAATAGCAAAATAATGGCCTCGGAGTCTAAGTACCGGGAGTCCAAATAAAATACTAACCAAGATTGCAGTTAGAGCGGCTAAGGGCAAAACAGCCAAAAAAGATAACCCCTTGCTCATACCAATGGCAGTAATATAAGCTCCTACCCCAAAAAACATAGCATTGCCAAAAGGAAGATAGCCCATATAACCAGACATAAGATTCATTCCCTGGGCAATTACTGCATACATAAAGATAGTAGTAATGACCCTAACCCAATAACCTGATAAAAAGCGCGGTAAAAAGATAAATAAACCTAATGTTATTATTAATAAGAAAATATTTATTTTTTTATTATTTAACACCTATCTCCACTCCTCCTCTTTCAAATAATTCCTAAATTAACCAAAAAACTTTTTCCCCATAAGTCCATAAGGTCTCCAAAGTAACACGCTTACCATAATGACCATACCGATGGCCTCTTGCCACTCTGAACCAAAAAATACTGCTCCCGCAGTCTCTGCAATTCCTAATAGCAAACCTCCGGCAGCTGCGCCCCAGATATTTCCTAAGCCACCTAATATTGCTATAATAAATACTTTTCCTACGATGGATCCCATAAGGTGAGGAGAAAAACTATAGATGCTCGCCCAAAGAGAGCCGGTTAATCCTGCTAAAGCGGTCCCTAAGGCAAAATTAATCATGTACATTTTTTCCACATTAATCCCTACTGCCTGTGCGCCCTCTTTGTCTAAGGCAACCGCCTGAATTCCTTTTCCGGTTTTCGTTTTCATCATAAAAAGATAAGTTAAATAGATTAATATTCCTGCTACAATAAAAGCTAAAAATTTAATTAAGGGAACATAAGCATCACCAAATTGAAAATTACTACCGGCATATGTGACGCGTATAGTACGATAATCAGCAGACCACACTTTCAATATAATATTTTCTATAACTAATCTCAAGGCAAAGGTTAAAATAAGAGTAAAAACAATTCCACCCTTAATTAATGGTTGTAAAAGTGTGCGATACATTGCTGCTCCTATTACAAAAAGAATGGCTCCGGACATTATCATACTAATAAAAGGATCTAGGTGAAATAAATTAAAAAATTCCAGAGAAATGTAAGAACCTAATATAACCATTGCTCCATAGGATAAATTAATTATTCCGCTAATACCCCATTGCAAGGAAAAACCTATGCCCATCAGGGCGTATAAGCCTCCTAACAAAATAGCATTTACTAACATTTGTAAGCTCATATTATCATCACTTCCTTTTTCACTTTTAGATAAATATATAGTTTGTGATTTTTACATTGTTAAATTTAGTTAAAATATTAAAAATAAAAATAAAGGTCTTTTATACTCTTCCAGTAACCAGTGATAAGAGAGCCATTCTAACATAGAGTCCGTTGTGAGCTTGTCTAAAATAAGCAGCCCCTTCATAATCATCAACATCAGTGGAGATTTCATCTACTCTCGGTAAAGGGTGGAGAATAGTAATTCCTTTTTTAGCGCGGTTAATCATTGCTCTATTTATTACATACACACCTTTAACCTTTTCATAATCCTCCGGATTTTCAAATCTTTCTCTTTGCACCCTCGTTACATAAACAATATCACTAACTGATAAGGCTTTTTCCACATCTTCTGTTTCTTCGATCTCTGCTCCCAATGATCTTAATTCGGCCGTTATTTCTGCAGGCATTTTTAAAGATTTTGGAGAAACAAAAATCATTTTATTTTTACATAAAGCCATAAAATATCCTAAAGAATGTACTGTCCTTCCGTTCTTTAAATCGCCTAAAAAAGTTACAGTATGTCCGCCTAAAACTCCCTTTTCTTTACGAATAGTATAAAGATCTAAAAGGGCTTGAGTGGGATGTTGTCCAGCCCCATCACCACCATTAATAACCGGGTGAGAAGCATTATCAGCAGCAATTTTGGCAGAACCTTTCATAGGATGACGCATAACAATAACATCTACATAACCATCAACCGTTCTAATAGTATCGGTTAAAGTTTCTCCTTTAGATGCAGAAGAACTTGCTGCATTAGCCACCGTAATCACTCTGGCGCCTAATCTGTTTATCGCAGTTTCAAAAGAAAGGCGGGTTCTCGTGCTCGGTTCAAAAAACAAGCTGGCTACTACTTGACCTTCCATATTTCTAATAATTTCTCCGCTCTTAACTCTTTTTTCAAAATTTGCTGAAGTATTCATAATCAAATTTAATTCTTGAAGCGAAAACTGGGCAGTATTTAATATGTCTTTTCCTTTTAGCATTTCAACTACTCCTTAAATTTGTTTTCCAAAATATAAATTGTATATTATTGGTTGGATTATTTATTCTAATTGCTCTTAATTCCTGTCAGATTAAAACAAGTATATTGTACTATATCACTCCTAACCTATTTATAAAATATTTTTTCCTTTATACCCCAACATCCCGGACAATTCTTGAGTTGACTCAACCAAAACTTTAGTAAATTTTTTTACGTTAACATTGGATATCCTTTTTGATAATCCGGTAATGGTAATACTGGCTATTACTTCTTTGTTAATATTTTTAACAGGGACCGAAATTGCCTTTATCCCCTCCTCGAGTTCTTCATCACAAATAGAAAAACCACTTTCCTTTATTTTGTTTAAATGCTCTTCTAATTTTTTAGGGTCTACAATTGTTCTTGAAGTATATTTTGGAAGAGTTTTTTCATTAATAATTCTTTTAATATCTTCAGAGGGTTGGTGGGCTAAAAGTATTTTTGCAGAAGCGGCAGAATGAAAAGGCATTTCCTTTCCAATTTCAACAAAAAGATGGGTATTTTCATCTCGAGAGGGAGTAATTGAATCTATACAAATGCCCTTACTATTGTACCAGGTAGTTAAAAAGGTGGTAAGCTTGGTTTCCCTGCAAACATCTTTTAGAATTGGTTTAGCGATTTGCCGGAAGTCAAACGAATTATAAAATGAATTTGAATATTCAATTACACGCATTCCTAGCCTATATTTAGAAGTTTCTTTTTCTTGATCAACTAAAGAATAGCTTACTAAACTTTTTAGCATTCTATGAATTGTACTCTTGGGAAATAATAATTTTGAACTTAATTCAGTTATCCCTACACTTCTTCCCGCATTGCTGAGATAATTTAAGATTTGTATAGATTTCTCGATTGAGTTCATAGAATGTGTTTCCCTTTATAATTGTTCCATTATATAGAACATCGTTCCACCTAACCATAATAATTAATATAACACATAATATTGAAAAAATCCTTCTTTTTTTTAAAAAAATTTTAAAATATTTTTTATTTGTATACAATTTTCTTATAATTGACTATTCATTTTATAAAAGGAAACAAGTTCCGGAATTGGCCACTGATTGAACCAGGATTGGGAATAAGGTTTTAATTTCTGCGATATCTCTGCAAGTTTTTTCTGTTTGGCATCAATTCCTTTCCTAACTTAGTTCTCTGACTTCATCGTATACTGAATCAACATCAATATTATAGAACTTATGATTCTCGATTATGATATTACTATTGACCATCACGGTATTCACGTCTGCTCCCTTGCCTCGATAAATAAGTAAATCAGCAATATTTATACTAGGAGAAACCCAAGGATTTCCCATAATGCGATCTAAATCAACCAGGAGAAGATCGGCTTTCATTCCGGGTTTTAAGGCGCCGATGACCCCTTCAAAATAACACACCCTTGCGGCATTTACATTAGTCATTTTTAGAATATCAAAACTGCTTAGTGGAGGTGAATTAACCAGATTAAAGTCAGTAATTCGGTGAAGATAATAAATCATACGTATTTCCATGAAAGGATCTTCGTCATCATTGATGCTTTTACCGTCCATTCTTAAAGAAACATTGACTCCGGCTTTGTGAAGAAAATAAACAGTGGTAAAACCATTTCGTACGACCAGATTATAGCTGGCATGATGCGTAATGGAACCATGTTTTGATGCCAGTAACTCGATATCTGATTGATTTACAAAAACCACATATCCCAATACCAAATTTTCATCAACCAATCCAAAATCGCCATCAGGTGTACACGGCGGACAGACTACCATATGAACGCCAATATCCAGTTGGAAGTCCCAGTTGCTCGCACCTTTCTAAATGATTTTTTCAAGTTTAATTAGTTTTATTCCTTCTGTTTGACACTTAGCACACATTATCGCAAACTCGTCCAGGTTCTCCCGGATTTCTCCAAATCTATTACTAGGACGCCATCCCCCTGGAAGGAAGAGTCGAGATTCTCTTCCGTAAAAAATGCCAAAGTCATATACAGGA